>OGQY01000821.1_pt1 | contig 23653 bp, 23 predicted proteins | sample 1553361 | NCBI WGS metagenome assembly OGQY01 (sample SAMEA2579963, study PRJEB22360) | human gut metagenome | reverse complement strand
AGGCCGGAACCCGTGTTCGACGCGGCGAAAGCCGCAGTCGGCAGCAGGCTCAAGATCGTCACCAGCGCAAGCAATAATGACAAGAATTTTGTTCGAATCGTTTTCAAGGTTATTCCTCCTTTTGTAAAAGAAAAGCAGGCCGAGTAAACTCGGTCTGCTTTGTTTGTATATCGTTTAATTTTCAGTTTTCTGCAAGCTGCTCCTCGCAGAACTGCTTCAGGGTGGGAATGTCATTGACCGCGATCTCCCAAATGATCTCGCGGTTCATACTGCCGTAGCTGTGCGCGACAAGATTTCGCATTCCCTTCATCGGTCCCCACTGCACGCGGCTGCTGGTCGCTTTGCGGTATTCCTCAGATAGGCCGCCGCTCAGCTCACCGATTTGCAGGATGGAAAATGCAATAGAGCGCTGGTAATCTGCGTCTTGGTCAAAGACCGCAAAGCCTTCTCCATAGCGTTCGATGGTCTTGCGGATCTCTTCGCAGTAACGCGGATATGCTGGATGCGCTGGCGGTCAGGCTGCGTCATATACATTCAGTTTCTCCTTCATCACGGTTTCACGGAACATTTCCTCGCTGGGCATTTGCGCACGTTGTTCCAGCGCGCTGACAGTAATCAGATCGATCGGCTTTTGCAGCGCCGCTTCAAGGTCGCAATACAGTGCTCCCAAAGAGAGAAGACTGCGCAGGTTCGTTCCGCTGGTATCGACTAGCAGGTCGATATCGCTGTCCTCACGGGCTTCACCTCTTGCGTAAGAGCCAAAGAGGAATACCGCTTTCACACCGTACTGCTTTGCCACCGGCGCGATTCGCTGCTGAATTTCGTAGATTGAATAAATCATAAGCACTCCTCCTTTGATTTCATTATACCCAACAAACGCCGGAATGTCCACGTTTTTGTTCTGACAGCTCTGATATATCATTTCATTGCGGGCGTATCCACCCAGGTGACTTCACAGCCGTCCAGCAGAAAGACCTGCACGCAGTACCAGCAGTCAAAGCCATCCTTGTCAATACCGCGCGCCAGTCCGACGCCGATCTCGCCGTAGCGGGAGCTTGTCATGTTGTCCGCGTGAGCCTTGGAATTGAACCACAGATTGACCACCGCCTCGGAGAGCGTTTTTTTGCTGTTGATTGAGGTACAGCTCCGATATACTGTGAATATTTTCTCCAGTGTATCTGCTGTCGGTGACGGTGTTGCTCTTGCGCCCATCCGGTCTGGTATGAGAGTAGACGCCGCTCGCAGCCATCTCGTCGGCGCGGACCTGCGCCGCCTGCATGAGCTTGTCGTTGACGCGCAGCGCGGCAACGCCATTTTCTTTGCGCAGGGCATTGGTCCGATCCACGATGTCCTGCTTTGCAGCGGCAACATCTGTCTGCGCAGGCTGCTCCACGGGCTTTGCCTCCGCAGACGTTACCGGCGCTTCGCCGGTGTACGGCTTTTTCGATTCGACCTGTACACATTTGGCATCGCTGTCCCAGCAGACATTGAAGCCGACCTGTTCGCCAATGTCCCGCAGCTTCACATAGTTGTTTCCTTTGATACGATAGGCTTCCATCTGTACTTCCCGTCCATCAACAAATATACGGTGGGTGCTGCGCTCTGCCATGATCCCGGCGGCATAGGCCGTGGTGGTGACGCCAGCCAACAGCAGGCAGGTGAGAAAACCGGCTGCAAAACTTCCTCGCTTCATGGTGTGTACCTCCAAATCCTTTGATGGGTTCATGGTATCGCGGATACCGCCGTGTGTCAAAAAACGAGGAAAAGAAGCACAGAAAAGTTTTTCACATCAATGTTAAAAACTTTCTATTTGGGGAAGTTATTAACATTGATGCTATTTTGCAAGAAAACCGCCCTGATTTCTCAGAGCGGTTTTCTTCCTGTTGATGTTTGATTCGTTCTTATGCGGGAAAACATTTCGTCGGCTGTGTATCGGACAGCAGATAAAGCCGCAGCATTTTCGGCCTCGCCCAGCTTTCGTTCGATCAGATCAACGGTATCCATCTTCTGTTATACGATGGCGCTGAGATGATCCCAGTCAATATCGCTGTCCGCGACAAAGCCGCTTTCTTCTGCCGCCTTGATGCGCTGTGCCTCCTCCGGCGTCACTTTTGTGAAGTCGGGGTCCCATGCTTTTACCAGCTTCTTGATGAATTCATAGGCAAAGTTTTTATCTTCGTCAGGCAGCATATCCATCATGCGGGCAGCGTCAATAGCCATGTCAGACATAAATACTACCTCCTTACTTGTAGATGTCTCCTCGATTTCCGATGTCAATAATGAATAGAATGTCGATCTCATTATCAACACCATACTTATAAATGATGCGCCACGAGCCAACTCTGAGCCGTTTCCGGTCATCATTGTACCCCTGCATGACCTTAATATCTCCTTTCGGGGGAGTCAAGGTCAAGTCCTGAATCGCCGCCCTAATCCGGGCAACGGACTTCTTATCCAGCTTGCTCAGAAATTTCAGCGAATCCTTGGAATACTTGATTACCATGTGACACTTCCTTTCGAGGATAGCTTCTCATCCTCTACTTTATTTTATCAGGCCACTGCCCGCTATGCAATGATTTCTTGCTGTCACAAATCGTTAATTTTCTATGACCATCACAGCATCTCATCATTTTTCTCGAGCCTGCACGCACCAGCGGTAATCCGGCTGATTCATCACGCAGGTGACGAGGGTGATGATATTCTCTGTGCTGTCGCTCAGGACACTGGTATCATCCACGCCGATCTTATTGACAGAATATACCTCATAGCTGCGGGTGCCGAGCTGGGTGGTCAGCTTGATGGTGTCGCCAATGTCAAGGGTGTGAATTTTGCCAAAGTGATTGTTGACGCCGCGGTTGTGACCGGCGATGGCCACATTCCCCTCCCAAATGGAGGTGTTGGCGAAATGTCCCGCGCCCTTGCGAAGCGCGTCCGCGTCCGTTCCCTGATACACCTTGACGGACAGGCCGAGGGTAGGGATTTTCAGCGTACCAAGGTAGCCGCCGCTATAATAGAGGTCTTTCGTGACCGCAGTGTACTTTACCGGCGTGTAGGAGCCGGTATTTCCACCAGCGGTGCTGCTGGAAGTGGAGGGTGGCAGGACGGTCACACCGCCTGTGCCGCTGACCGTTCCCGCAACTGAACCGCTCACAAGGTTTGGTGTCAGCAGCTCTCCGGCATTCAGCGTATAAGAGGTAGGAGAGCCAAAGGCGGGTGGGATATAGGCGGCGTTTTTGCTGCGGTCGGTATTCACAGGCTTGTCCATCGTGACATAAATGGTATCGTCCGAGGTGGGGCGTCCGAACAGTCCTGCGTCCGGGCCGTCAAAGTGATACTCCAGTGCCGATGCAGGCATGGAAAAAGCCGCCAGCATACAGCAGGCGGCCAGCAGCGTGGTCAGATATTTTTTCATGCGGCGTACCCTCTTTTCTTATTGATGTAGTGGCGATAGCCCTTATAACCAGCGTAACCGCAGCCGCCCAGCGCCGCAGCTCCCACGGGGAGCAGCAGCCACAGCCAGTTAAAATCAACGCCGCTCTTTGACGATGCCGCAGCACCGACGCTGGAAAAAACGGCGGTGTAGACCACCGTATCACAGCTTGTACGGGTGACGTCACCCTTGTAGTCCGCCGCGACGGTGTAGCCGGTGGCATATTTGCTGGTGGCGGTGCCGGTGTAGCTTGCCACAGCGGTGTAGCGAATGGGAATGTCATAGCCGTCCGTGGGATCAACAGCCGCCTCCTGCCAGCTCACATCAGCAAGGGTCAGGGTGCGGCCATTTTCGTTCACGGACTTGGGAACAAGGGACACATCCGCGTCGGAGAGGTTGGGATAGGTGCGCTCCGCCGTCACCGTGCGGCTGCTGGTCCCGTAGCCCGCTGCCTCCACCTGAATGGTAGTATGGTCAAGGGACAGGACGCCCTCATAGCCGTCCTCGGTCTTGACCTCCAGCTTCGGCTCCAGGATTTTCAGAATTTCTACCATATCTTTGGTCTTACTCTCCAGTGTGACCACTTCGATATGCTCCCGCGTGTCCGTTTCCGTCTGGTCATTTTTCAGCAAATCAAGGAGCGTATAGGTGCGCCCCTCACGCTCAAAGTCAGCGGTGGGAATTGTGGCAGGATCATCCTTTGCGGTCAGGTAGTAGACCTTTTCTAAACGGTATACACCGTTTTCCTCGCTGGCCCTGACCTCGGCGGGATAGGCAGAAATGCCGAGGAGCGTATCTGCGGTAGAGATCATCGCGGATACCGTATCGGCTTCTGCCATGGGCTCTGCGGCCAGCGCCGCAACGCTCATGCTGCACAGCATCAGCGCCGTGCAGAGTGCAAACGCAACTTTCTTTTTCACGCTTCGTCCTCCTTCCTCAGCGAACGGGCCGGTTCTGCTCCGGCTGCTTGCGCTCCTGCGGAGAGATCTCACGCTGGATGTCATTTTGCAGCTTACGGAAATATTTTTGCAGGCTGTCCACCACGCCGCGGCGATCCTGCACCTCCATGCCGTCAAACACCTGCCCCACGCGGCTCACATCCGGCTGCGGCATGTCCACGCCGAAATTGCGGCAGAGCATATAGCTGACGCTCTCGGCGTCCATGGCGCAGTCCTCGCGGTTGTAGTAGGGATAGCGTCCGTGGTCATGGATACCAGCGTGGACGATCTCGCGGGAGAGCGCCGCAAAGATCTTGCTGTCGATCAGGCGGCTGGATACCGTAATGCTCTGCGTCTTAGGATCATAAACGGCGTCCTGGTACATAGTGCTGCTGGTGACCACGGGAACGGGGGAGCTGTCCAGCAATCGGCGCAGGGCGGCGTCCATTTCCGGCGTGTTGTCTTTCAGACTCAGCGCCGGAACACCGGCCTTGCCGTGGGTCTGCGTCACATCAAAAACACGCCCGATCTTATAGCCGTGATACTCCCTTCCGTCCTTCACGTAGGTATCCGACACGCGGATCTTCATGCCGTTCTCATCACGATTGACGCTGCGCCCCAGCCGGTTCCACACCTCCAGGCTGTTGATGTAGGTGATCTCCGGGTTCTGCGCCATCGCCAGCATCACATTGGACGCACTGTATCGCGGGTTGATGGCCTGCGTATCCAGATAATGCAGATATGCGCCGGGTTCACTGGTGACGTGCATGACCGCATCGTCGGATAGCTGTCCCAATTCCTCGCGCTCCGCTGTTTTCTTTGCCTTCCAGTCCTCGTCGCGCTGCTGCTTCTGCTGGATCAAATCGTCTAACTTTGCCATGTTCGTTTCTCCTTTTCAAAATCAATTTATTCCCGCGTGGGCATAGCCTTTTGAATGGCTTCCCGCACGGTATCCTTGTTGGGTGCCGTGCCATCCCGTTCTGCCGCAGCTTGCAGTGCCATCAGGCGGCTGCGGACAGAGGGGCGGGCATCAGCTTTCTCCGCAGCCGGTTCCGTAGACGCTCTCGCACCAGTCCCGCGCTCCTTGGAGCTGTTCTCGGACGGAGCGCGGGCGTTCTCTTTTTTTGCGGCAGTATCCTCCTTCACCGGGGCGGGATAGCCCATGCGTTCAAAAATGCGGTTGATCTGCTTGGCGTCCCTGGCCTTCGCCATGATCTCCACCGTGCCGGTCTTTTCCACCTTGTTGACGATGGGGTAAAACAGGACGCCATAGCGTTTGGCTTCCATCTGAAAGCCCTTCAAGTCCTCCTGCTTGACGGAAAAAATGGTCAGCTCCTCGCCGTCGTGGATCAGGCGCTTGAGGTTGGTTTTACCGGCGAGCTTCTGATTGTCGTTGGCAAGGGCGATCAGCAAGGCGGCAAGATTTTTCGCCCCCAGCCCCGCCAGTTTGAGGGCACTCTCGGTGATCTGGATGCCCTCACGCACCATCAGGTCAGCGGTTTCACCGTTGGTACTCATGCTCGTGTTCCTCCTTCTTCTTTAGATTTTCCTGCCGTTCAGCCTGCGCCTGCTGGCACTGTTGGGATACCATCGGAATGTCCGATTGTATCCTGCGGCACAGACGCAGCTCCCCGCGCTTTTCCCGAAGGGCGGCAGTCTGCTGTTGGATCTCCGTGCTGTACTTGGCTTGTGCTTCTTCATCGTTGGTATTCCTCCTTTCCTGATAAAGTGGTTTTCTCTGTTCCTCCAGCAAGCGGATGTCCCACTCCAGCACACGGATGCGCTGCTCCAGCTCCGTTTCGGTAGTGATTCCGCTTGATAAAAGGTATTTGAATTGCTGCTCATACCGCTCCAAATGAATGACCTCCCGCTTGACGGAGAAGGGCAGCTTGGGCGGCAGCTTTTTCCGCCTGCCCCCACGCAGCAGGTAGAGGTAGCGGAGATATAGGGCGTGAAAGCCGGTAATTTTCTTTTTTCGGACGGTTACCAGTTTGCCCTTCACACGGTAACGCTTGACGGGAAGGGCGATGATCGGCGGGGCCATGCCGCCGTGCCGTTGCTTGGAAAGTCGCGCCATAATATCCGCTTCGGTGTAGCCCTCGCCCAAGCTGTCCAGGCGGATCGCCCGCTTCGCGCCGGGTGGCTTGACCGTGGTGTATTTCCGGTTGGGGCTGCGGCATACCTCATAGCCGTTTTTTCGCAGCAGCATGAGAAAGGTATCGTAGGTGTAGGCTTGGTGGATGATGGCGTCAATGTCGGCGCGGATCACGCCGCGCACGGTAGGCTTGCCGCCCTGCTCCGCCTTCCACTCGGCGTAATGCTTGCCCTTACCCTGCGGAGTGATGACGGATAGGTCGTTTTCCCGGCACAGTGCGTCCGAGGTGCCGCGCACATCGTTGTAATAGCTTTCTGGGCTGGAATGGTACTTGTGGCCGTCTATGCGGGACACAGAATTAACGATAATGTGATTATGCGGATGGGCTTTGTCCAGATGCGTCCCAACAACGACCTCAAAATCTTCGCCGAACAGCCGCCGCGCAAACTCACATCCGATCTCATGGGCCTGCTCCGGCGTGACCTCTCCGGGCGCAAAGGACTGAATAAAGTGATAGCCGAGGACGCCGTCCGTCTTGCAAAACTTCTCCTTGGTCCTGCGCATGGCGGCAAACGCGGTTTCCGCTGATTTACAGTTCAAAGCACTTACGAAGCGGACGGAATTTGTTTTTTGTAAATCGGCTGCGTAATTGATTTTCTCATCCAGCTCCGTCTTGTCTCCATTGATGGCATACTTCACGCGGTCATCCAGCCTTGCGCGGATGGCAAATACTTTCGTGTAGGCCATATCAGAGCCGCTCCGCGATGGCCCAGATCATCTCCTGCGCCGCCGTGATCGCAGCAATTTCTTCTTTCGCAGCAAAGCCGCGGGCATTGACCGCGCGGGCAATCTGATTGATGTTGTTGCCGATGGCGGCGAGCTGACGCCGAATCTCAGCGTATTCATCAGGCGGACGCGGGCGCAGATTCACTCCCATGATGAGGGTGCGGATGAACGGTTCTTTTTTTAGGCCAGCCGCTTTCGCCTGCTGACACAGGTGAGCATACTCCGCAGCGTTTAGGCGGAGGGTCATGGTTTTTGCGTTTTCGCGCATAACATCATCTCCTTCCCAGCTAAAATGTGTTCTTCATTTGTGGTATCCATCGCAGAAGGTATCTGCATATCGCCTTACATTTTTCATCTTTTCGCTCCATTGAAATGTTGTTAGATTTTCTTGCAAACATTTTAGTGATTCCATTGATTTTTCTCTTGTATCTGCATATAATATCCATTGAAATGTGGCATGATAATACCAGCAAGTTTTCAATGGAGGTCGTCACATGGAAATCAAACGAGATCGCTATTTGAAGAAAATCATCTCCTTTATGTGGGATGGTCAGGTGAAAGTGATCACCGGTATTCGCAGATGCGGCAAGTCCTATCTGCTTCGCAATCTGTTTAAGAGTTACCTTCTCGGTGAAGGTGTTGCCGAAGATCACATTCTGTCCTTTGAACTGGACTTGACCCGTGATATTCGTTATCGCAATCCGTTGGAGCTTGCGTCTCATGTCCGTGAGATCGTTGAACGCAGCGCAGACCAATACTATCTCTTTGTAGACGAGATTCAGATGTCGGATGAAGTTCCGAATCCTTACAATCCAGACGGCAAAAAAATCACCTTCTACGACGCGCTCAACGATTTGAAGTCACTTTCCAACTTGGACATTTATGTGACCGGAAGCAACTCCAAAATGCTGTCCTCTGACATACTGACCGAGTTTAGAGGGCGCAGCGATGAGATCCGTGTGCATCCGCTTTCTTTTTCCGAATACTACTCGGCTGTTGGCGGAGATAAGCAGGACGCTTTTGACGAGTTTGCTTTCTACGGCGGTATGCCGCTGATCCTGTCCCGTCCCACAGACGCCGCAAAGATGGCTTATCTGAAATCGCTGTTTTCCGAGGTTTATCTGAAGGACATTGTAGAGCGGAAGAAGATCAAGCGTGAGGATGTGCTGTCCGCTATTCTTGATCTGCTGTGTTCGTCTATCGGCTCTCTGACCAATCCGACGAAGGTTGCAGCCACCATCAACACCGTGCAGAAGCGCAGTGGAAAAAATGTGGTTGCGTTGAACACCGTGAAAGCCTATATGGATCACTTATCGGATTCCTTCCTCTTCACCGAATGCAAACGCTGGGACGTCAAGGGCAAAAGCTATTTTGACTATCCCAACAAATACTACTGTGAAGACATCGGACTGAGAAATGCCCGTATCGGCTTCCGCCAGCAGGAAATGACGCACATCATGGAAAACATCATTTTCAATGAGCTGATGATCCGTGAATGCTCCGTTGACATCGGCATCGTCTATGGCAACGAGAAAAATGCCAAAGGAAAGGTCACGCCAGTTGCGCGGGAAATTGACTTCATTGCAACCTCCGGCGGCAAGAAAACCTATATTCAGTCTGCCTACGCGCTGGGAACGGAGGAAAAGGCGATCACCGAGAATAAGCCTTTTGCGCTGACCGGTGATTCTTTCCCGAAGATCATCGTGCGTCATGACATTCGTAAGCGTTGGTATGATGACAATGGCATTCTCAATATCAGCGTCATCGATTTTCTACTGGACGACACTCTTGTCTAAAACGGCTAAAAGGGAGTCTCTTCGGAGGCTCCCTTTTACTTTACGCGTTCGAGCAGTGGCTCAGGGGTCTTAGGGGGCTTTGCCCCTTAACAAGCGCATTTTGATGTCAAAATGCTATGCTTGCGACTGCAAAGCAGCCGCAGGCCGCTTGCAGTCCTAACCCAGCCGAAAAAGAAAATCAGCGTGCCTCACCGCCACGGGTTCTTACCCTGCCGCTGATTCCTTTCACAAGCTGGAGCTGGTCGTTGTAGTCCTTTCCGCGCCGTGGTGGGTTGTCGATGACCTCATACTCCGAAAGCTGCTTTTCGATGGCTGCCGATGCCGCCCGCCCCGGTGTATCGTTGTCCAAACACAACACAATTCGCGTTACACCAGGGTTATCCTTCAGGTATTGCTCCAGCGCCACGGGGAATCGGATGGAGCCGTCCTTCTGCGGCTGATAGATGCCGGAGAGGGACAGCGTATTGGCGCTGCGCCAGTCCTGCCCCCGCAGCTTCAGCAGCGTCAGGTAAGAAAGGGCGTCAATGGCAGCTTCAAATACACAGAGGTTTTTGCCACCGGCGCAAAGGGGAACGGCAAAGGAAAACCGCTTATCACTGCCGGGGACTTCACCGGCAAAGGTGGTATCCGAAAGAGTCCCACGCAGCGCACCATAGGCGGGACTGTCCCCGTCGTAGCCCACGAATACGCAGTTATGATGCTCTGCGTCCTCATAGAGTTGCCCGTGCTTGATGCAGTGGTTGATGATCTCAGCGTCAATGCCGCGGCTCCGCAGATATGCAAAAACACGCCGGTTGTCGGCGTGTTTGGGTGGGAGGGTAAATTCAGTTTTCGGGAGCGGTGCGGTTGGCTCTGATTTGGTCGGCACACAGGGCAATTCTCCGAGGATGCGCTGAACGGCATCCAGAAAGGAAAGCCCCTCCACGCGGGTCAGATAGTCCAGCGCATTTGTGCCTCCGATATTCCGTGACCACCAGCACCATTTTCCATTGGAGATTTTTAGGCTGTCGTGGGTGCGGGTGGCATAGGTGTCTCCGCCGATATGCACCAACTCTTGCGGTTCAAATCGCCGCAGGTAGGTCAGCAGGTCCATCTCGCGGGCAGCGGCGATCTGGTCTTTTGATAAGTAAGGCGTAATGTTCACCTCCTGGGGACATGAAAAAAGCGCAAGCATTTCTGCCTGCGCTTCCAATATGATTTATTTTTGAATGATTACGCTCTCTGCAAGTAAAACTCACTTTCCGCCACACGGATTACGAAATCATATTCCAGTCTGGTTGCCTTGGACATATTGATGTTGTACCGTTTACAGACTTGACGCAAGTGGGCAAAGTACTCTTTGTCCTCTTTTGTCAGTGGAGCTACCCAGCCGGTTTCAGCAGCGTGCTCCTCAATACGCTGGAGATATTCAAATCTTTTCTGATCCATCATCTACGCCCCCTTCAAGATAATCTGCAATAATGTCTGCTGCGGCATCCTCCCATATTACCAAACGAAACGGGTCATAAGACGCGACCTGCCTCACTCCAAATGCTTCCGTATAATAAGCCAGAAGTTCACTTGTTTTTGCTTTGAATATCAGAACGCCGTCATAACCTGCGTTCAAGGAGATCTGTACCGCATAAGCAAACAAGGCCCTTGCAATTCCAATATATTTCTTTACCTTCTTTTCGGCATGAAGAAGATTTGCATTGCTGTGACCGGCATTCTCCAGATAGATGATTTCAACGGCTAAGCCATCCTCATCCAGCTCATATGACATCAGTCCCAGCAGCTCATCATTGTCTGAACGGTGCAGTGCGACCTTATTGGGAAACTGGCTCGCATAAGGTGTCGTCCAGTCGGTTTGCCAGTCCTTGGTCACTGCCATATCCTGCTCGGTCGCAGTCTTTACGGTTGCGGGAATTTTCTCCCTTGAGGCGGCGTCCACTACGAACAAATTCAGCATGGTCATCCCACCTTTCACAATGTAGATTATCATAATCGGATACAAAAAACAAGCGCACCGCGTCAGTTTTATCACGGATGCGCTCCATCAACTCATCAAAATAGTTGCGGCCGCCAGCTTGCTTCAGAAGCTCGTCGTTCATGGCAAAGCCCTTGATGAGGTATTCTTTCAGCACGGAATTGGCCCAAATTCGGAATTGGGTACCGCGCAACGACTTCACACGATAGCCCACAGAGATGATGACATCCAAACTGTAGTATGCGACGGGTTTATCCGAATTTGCAATGTGAACATTTTTCACATTGCTTTTTTCATCTACCTCACCTTCAGCAAATACATTTTTTATATGTTTCGTGATACCGCTGCGCTCTCGTTGGAACAGTTCTGCCATCTGTGCCTGTGTCAGCCAAACGGTTTCGTTTTCCATTCGGACATCAATTTTTGTCAAACCATCCTCGGTCTGATACATAATGATCTCCGTCTGTTCAGGATGGATGCTGTTTTTACTGATTGCTAAATCGTCCATGCATCGGTTCCTCCTATTGTTCTTGACTAAACATAGTTTCATGAGCAGAATACTCCTGCGCTGCCAACCTGTAATGGGAGGCCAGCAGAGCCTCTTTCATTTGCTCACCAGTCAAATCGCCGTTTGCCCAGCAGTGTGAGAGCATCTTGGTATATTCCGAAACAGGGACGCCTTCGATGGCATTCAAGGCATCTGCCAGCTTTACCGCCTGAATTCTGCGTTCTTTTGCTTCATCCGTCATGATAACATACTTCCACGGACTTTTTCAGTATTATACCATGCTGGGGTTATTTTAGAAAGCTCCTTTAGAATTGAATTTACGCAATGTCCAACAATTACCGCTCCGGCGTGTTCTTTTTCACTGTCTTTCGTTCCACGCTGCGCTCCGGCTTAGCCAGTTCTTCCATTGCCGCATTGATCACGCAGGAGTGATTGTCCACAGCGTAAATGTCCGTATGCCCGCCCATCTGCTTCTGGAGCGCCGCAAAGTGGCCTGCGGCCTGACGCGCCGGTGGGTAGAACCGCTCATCTCCCGTGCGCTGCGCCATGCTGCAGGCCAGCACGAACATACAGCGGTTCTTGCCATAGGTGGTTGTCCAATCCTTCAAAAAAGCAGGTAGCTTTCCATCGTTGTAGGCGTTGGTCGCGTCCTTCTCAAAGGTCCCCGCACAGGTCAGCGTCCGACCCCGGCTGGCCATCCACTCAAAGATCTCTCCGCGAACCATGGCCTCAGAACGGGTATTAGGATATATGGGCTGCGCGGGATCTCGATATTTTTCTTCGACTCTTTTCCGCAGAATATCATCCGCACAGCACGCAATGCTGTCACGAAAGGCATCCATCTCATCCGTATCGCGGGAGAGCCAGTCCATATAAAGCTGTGACAGGGGATGCTCAAACTCAGTCAGCACCGCAAGCTGCCGTTCGGAGAGGCTTGTTTCATCCTCAAAAAGCATCAGCAGATTATCACGGCAAGCGATCTCGTAGGCGCGGGAAATAATTTCGTCAGGTGATTTCATTTTCATCTCTGCAAGGAACGCCTCGTTTTCCTGCGACATTTTTTCGTATAATTTGGTTTCCAATTCGTCTTTTGTGGACATGATTTCCCTCCATTTTATCGTGCCAATCCCGCCCGCATCCGGTGGGCGTAATTGGCGACGCTGTATCGTTTCATATAGGCGTTTTCGCTGGGGGCCGGACTGTCAAAGTCCAGCCCCTCCATGCGGGGATCATCGGTGCCGTCCAGCACCGCCTCCACCGGAATGACGCGAAGCCTGCCGGAGCATTTCAGCTCCCCGCCGAATACCCCTGCGGCACAGTGGAATCCGCGGTCACCGCACACCCAAAGCAGCTTCTTTCCCGCGGGAATATCTCCAAAGGGCTGCTTCAAAACAATAACGGAATGTGGTTCCGCACCGGCTACCTCATAGTAGCCGGACTGCTCCGCCTTTTCGTATGCCTGGATCAATTTCTTGAATTTGTGCTGCGGCTCGATATAGAACCAACTTTCCTGATAACCCATAATTTCCTCCGTTTTCTATTGGTTTTACCGCTCCAACTGCGGTCTGCGGCGCTCCGGCGGCCTTTGATCCTCGTCCGGCTCCACGTCTACGATCTCCGGCTCCTTGTGGTCTAAATTCAGCAGGGAATTCAATTCCTCCAGCCGTGCCGTTTTGGTGTTCAGCTCCGCCTCGCGGGGAAACGGCTTTTGTACCTCTGCCTTTGCGGTTTCCAACTGCGTTTGCAGATTGGAAAGCTGCTCCCGGCAAGCCTGTTCCTTGATGGGCAGGCCCTCCAGCGCATTGTCCATGCGCTGCAAATTGCCGAACACATCGGTTCCCAGCGTGACCGTGTGGCGGAGCTGCCCGATCATGGTCAGGCGATATTCCCGCGCGAAGGTATCAAAGGCCAGCTCCAGCGTCAGGCCGCGATAGCTGCCGATCTGTGTCGCCTCCGGGGAGAGCATCGTCTGGCACATGGTCAACAGCGCTGCGCCCGCCTCCTTCTTGTCGGCATGGGTGACACCCGCCAGTGTAAGCGGAGAGAAGCCGTCCCCATTGGGATGGGTATTCTCCTTGACCGTGGCAATATCCGCGCCATACCCGGCGATCCGTGCCTGCGTTTCCGCGATTTGCTTTGGAAAGCCCTTGCTGATGGCGTCCTCCAGCGCGTATTTCTGAGAAAGATGGTTGGCCTTCAGCAGCTTCAGCTTGGACACCTCAATGTCGAGATCCATCTTTTCCTTGATCATGGGGTTGCCGCTGGCCAGTGCCTTGATCTCGGCATAAGAAAGCGCCTGTTCGTCTACATCTTCGGCGGAGCGGACAGGCGATTTGCTGGTCATAATTTGCGATATAAATTTCTGCTTGGATTCTACCAACTGATACAAGTAGGCATCGAAGGTGCCCTCGGTGACATAGCTGTAAATGTCTACCTCCGGGTTTTCGTTGCCCTGCCGGATGATGCGCCCCTCCCGCTGCTGAAGGTCGGACGGACGCCACGGACAATCCAGATGGTGCAAAGCGATGAGCTTTTGCTGGCAGTTGGTGCCAGCGCCCATGCGCTGGGTGCTGCCCAACAGGATACGCACCTGACCGCTCCGCACCTTGCCGAACAGGTCTTTCTTCTGCGCCTCGCTCTTGGCGTTGTGGATGAAGGCGATCTCGTTTTCGGGAACGCCCAATTCCAGCAATTTCGCGTGAATATCATCATAAACGCTGAAAGTGCCGTCATCCTTTGGGGTGGACAGGTCGCAGAAGATCATCTGCGTGGAGCGTTGGCCAGCGGTGCGCTGCCAGATCTCAAAGACATTTTCCGCGCACTTGGCGGCTTTGCTGTTGGGATCGCTGGGAAGTATGGGATTGACCAGCCGCTGATCCAGCGCCAGCTTACGGCCATCGTTGGTGATGAGCAGCATATTGTCCACGCTGCTGTCCACCTCACGGTTGCGGACTTTTTCAGCACGCTCCGCCAGCGATGCCACGATCTCTTTCTGATACTCCGATGGCTTCAGGGCGATGTTGCGGTAATGCGCCTCCGGCACGGGGAGCTTGAGCATATCCGCCGTCTGAATGTCCGCCACATTTTTGAAAACGCTCATCAATTCCGGCAGGTTATAAAACTTGGCAAAGCGCGTCTTGGCCCGGTAGCCGGTGCCCTCTGGGGATAGCTCGATGGCGGTGACGGTCTCGCCGTAGTTCGCCGCCCAGCTATCGAAGTGCTGTAAGCCCTGTTCCTCCAGTGCCGACATCTGCAAGTAACGCTGGATGGTGTAAAGCTCCACCATGCTGTTGGAAATGGGGGTGCCGGTGGCAAAGACAATGCCGCGCCCTCCGGTGATCTCGTCCAAATAACGGCACTTCATAAAGAGGTCTGAGCTTTTCTGCGCCTCGGTCTGGGCAATACCGCCCACATTCCGCATTTTTGTGTAGAGAAAGAGGTTTTTGAAATAATGTGACTCGTCAATGAAGATTCGGTCAACGCCCAATTCCTCAAAGGTGACCACATCGTCCTTGCGGCTCTGGTCATTCAGCTTGTCGATCTTGGCTTGCAGCCCTTTCTTGGTTTTCTCCATCTGCTTAATGGTAAACCGTTCAGCGTTTGCCTCCTTTGCCTCACGGATTCCCAACATGATCTCGTCGATCTGCTGCTCCAGAATGGCCCGCTGGCGCTCTACACTCATGGGGATCTTCTCAAATTGGCTATGCCCGATGATAACGGCGTCATAGTCGCCGGTGGCGATCCTACCACAGAATTTCTTGCGGTTTTTGGTTTCAAAATCCTTACGGGTAGCGACAAGGATGTTCGCTGCCGGATAGAGCTGCAAAAACTCAGTGGCCCACTGCTCTGTCAGGTGGTTGGGCACCACAAAGAGAGATTTCTGACACAGGCCCAGCCGCTTTGACTCCATCGCCGCCGCGACCATTTCAAATGTCTTGCCGGCACCGACAACGTGTGCCAACAGCGTATTTCCACCGTACAAAATGTGCGCGATGGCGTTGACCTGATGCTTGCGGAGTGTGATCTCCGGGTTCATGCCGCTGAAATTGATATGGCTGCCATCATACTCGCGGGGGCGGTTGCTGTTGAACAGAATATTATAGGTCTTGCAGATAGCTTCACGTCGGTCAGGGTCTTTCCAGATCCACTCAGCAAAAGCGTCTTTAATGAGTTCCTGCTTACTCTGCGCGATAGCAGTCTCTTTCTTATTCAGAACGGCAATTCTGCGCCCTTCTTCATCGTATTGGTAATCAAAAATGCGGACATCCTTCAGGTTAAGTGTCGTTTCGATGATCTCATAGGCGTTGATGCGCTTGGTGCCGTAGGTACTGATGGCCTTCACATTGCCGCGATCCGTGCTTTTGCCTTCGATACACCACTTGCCGGTGATACCGGAGTAGTGGACTTTCATTTTGAAACGGGCGCTGCGGGGTGCATTCAGAGTATCGAAGATGAATTGTCGGACATATTCCGTATCCAGCCATGTCGCGCCCAGCCGGACGGAGATCTCGCTGGCGGTGAGGTCAGTGGGCTGTACCCGTGCCAACGCCTCGGCGTTGATCTGATACTGCGGGTCCTGCTCCGCCTTGCCTTGGGCAACCGCCCATTTCTGACGCACATTGCCGGAAAGATACTCGTCCGCAGGCAGGTATTTCTCATGCCCGTCGTTCTCGCCGGTGTAAGCGGGGTTCAAAAAAATCACGCCCTTGAGGTCAGAAAACAGCGTTTCCTCGTCCTTACCGGTGAGCCTGCCCATATAGTCCATATCCACATGGGCCTTTTCGCCAATGGACAGCGCCAGCGCCTCCACCGCCGTGTCTACCTTTTCAGCAGGTTTGTGGCTGCGGATGGTGCGCTTGGTAAACAGGTCTGCCTTGCGCTTCAGGTTCCGATCCTCGTCCAGAATTTCCAATGAACAGAGCAGGAAGTAGGAACTGTCCTGATCGAAGGCGATGGCGTTGCCGCGGGAGTTGATGAGTCCGTATTTGCGGGTGAAGGCGTCGTAGAGAGCATTCAGCTTGGCCTGCTGCTCCTTGATCTCTTTTTCGGGATAGTCCTCAGTTTGATATTCCAGCAGCGTTCGCACGCAGTCCCGCAGCTCGATCATGCCGCGGATTCTGCTCTCTGCCGTCTTGGATACCTCCACCGGATTCATGCGGCTGTTTTCCCGATAATAGATCTGACCGTCCACCAGTGTATAGGAGAAGTTGCGGACGGCAGGATCGGCCTCGATGGAATGATCCTCACCCTCCAATTCCTCCTCCCGGTCGTAGGCGGCGATTTCGCCGTGGAGATTCTGAACGGCCTCCGCCAGCAGTGCTTCCAACGGCTGCTCCGGGTACGGCTCACAGGTGGGCGTGGGGCCGAACGGCCCGGACACCATCTTCATCTCGCCCAAGATCATATCCGGATGGTCGATGAAGTAGCTGTTCATCTGGATGCCGTTTTCATCGGTGGCAAGGTGTACCCATTCTGGTTCTATATCCACCATGCGCTCACGCTTCTGCAAAAACAGAATATCCGACACGACCTCCGTGCCTGCCGCGGCCTTGAACGCATTGTTGGGCAGGCGGATCGCCCCCAGCAGCTCTGCTCGCTGCGCGATATATTTTCGCGCGCTGGCAGTGCGCTTGTCCATGGTGTAGCTGGAGGTCACAACGGCGATGACACCGCCCGGTCTGACCTGATCCAGCGCTTTGGCCACGAAATACTCATGGATGGGGAAATTCAGCCGGTCATAGCGTTTGTCCGGCACATGGAACTGGCCGAAGGGGACATTGCCGATGGCAACATCGAAAAAGTTATCCGGGAAGGCGGTTTTCTCATAGCCCTGCACCGCAACACTGCTTTGCTGATAAAGCTGGCGGGCGATGCGGCCGGAGAGATCGTCCAGCTCCACGCCATACAGCTTGCTGCCGCTCATGTTTTCCGGCAGCATACCGAGAAAATTACCGATGCCGCAGGACGGCTCCAAGATGTTCCCCTGTGTGAAGCCCATCTGCCCCAAGGCGGCATAGATGCTGCGGATGACCACAGGCGGCGTAAAGAACGCCGTCAGCGTGGATTCGCGGGCGGCGGCGTATTCGGCGTCCGTCAGCAGGTCTTTCAACTCATTGTAGCGTGGGTTCTTTTCGTCAAAGAAATCGGCCAGTCCGCCCCAACCCACATACTGTGCCAGCACCGCCTGTTCCTCCGCTGTGGCGCTGCGGTTCTCCGCCTCCACGGTTTTCAGGGTACGGATCGCGTCCAGATTGCGCTGAAAACGCTCCAGCGGTGCGCCCTCTCCGATGTGGTCATCGGTGATGCGGTAGTTCCGGCCATCCGCGTCCAGCGGATAGGCAAGCGCGTTTTGCTTTTTCTTTTTCGGCGGGGTAAGCGCCGCAGGCGGCTCGTCCGTCTGCGGCTGCGGTGGGGCCAGCGCAGCGGGGTCCGCCTGCTCCACAATTTTCCGAACAAAGGAGATCGGTTCCGTGCGGAAGATGGGAAAGCCGACCTTTTGGACAAAGGTGATGTCTTGAAAGTTGACAACGCCGTGCGCGGTATCCACGCGATCCACAAGGAAGGTCCTGCCGTCGATTTCAAAAAGTGTTTCGCCGGGAACAAGATTCTGTGCAGCAAATTCCTCATCGGTGAGGGTAGCTGGTGTAGACAGTTCGTCCGGCTTCATTGTGCCAGTATCCGACTCTCCTTGCGTCGGTGCTGCCGTATCTGGTGCTGTCTGTACTGCTGTGTTTTGTTCTACCGCCTTTACAAGCTGTGCATCATGCCGGCGGTTGAACAGGCTGAAAGTGCCGTCCACATACTCCGAAAGCCGATCCTTTGCGCGGCGGACGGAATCATAGAAACGGTCACTCTCGTCCGTCCCATCCAGCCGGGAGGTCAGCGCCGCCAGCATATCCGCAGTCTTGCCCTTATCTTGCAGCTGCTCCTCGATCATGGGAAGCGCATCGTAATAATCCGCACCCTTGGGATAGGGACGCGGAACATCGTCCGGCGCATTGTAAAAACCGTTATAGACGGTTCGAGCCAACTGCCCACGCTCATACTCCGGGATTTTGGCGATAGCGTCCTCGCCGGGGAAGCGTTTCTGCGCGATCAGGTGCTCATACTCCTTGACCACATTGGGGATGGTCAGATGGACGGTATCATATTTCTTGAAATTATAGTCGCGCTCATACTCCAGCCCTTTGTAAGTCTTGGTGTATCCATACCCGGCGCGGCTGCCGCCGCTGTACTCACCAAAGCTGCCCTTGATGAATTTCTGGCGTTCCTCCGGCGTGTGGGGATAGCAGAAATGGGAGTAGATCGTTAGGCGGCCTTCCGTGCCTTCATTCAAAAAGTGCTGGTCAATCTCGTCCTGCGTGATGAACATTTTGCATTGGCGCAGGAAATCAGGCTGGGCGTTAAAGTGCCGCTCCGGGTAGGGCAGACCGTCCAGCACAACACCGATGCGGTGGGTGTTATAGCCGCTGATGCGGAAACGCATAATGTCCGGGGCTGCGGCGTAGGCGTCAAGGAAAGTGTGATATTCCTGTGCCAGAGTTTGCAGTCCACCCTCAGCCTTTGCGAACGCCACCATATCCTCGTCCAGTTCCGGGTAGCCCTTGTGCTGGTCGTGGATGTCCAATGTCTGCGGGAATAGGCCCTGCGCGCGGCCATCTTCGTTCAGGTCACGGGCGGTCATCAAAAGTGCGTCCATCGCTTCGTGCAGTACCTTGTCCGGGGCCTGCGCCAGCTCGGACGCAGAGAGATAAGTCCCCGCCTCCAGCAGCTCCAAAATGCGGCCCGCCGCCAGTCCCCATGAGACCACGGTTTTGCTGTATCCGGTGCGGACGCTGTCGCCTTGGGCGAGGTGGATGCCGTCCTCCAGAAACCAAACGGCATATTTGCGGCCTTCGTATTCGATGCCGCGCCCATTTTCTGTGCCAAACTCCCGACGCAGAAACGCTATATTTTCCTGTTCAGAATGCTCCCGCATATAGAACACCGCAATGCGTTCGGCGCTGCCGGGTTCGTTTCCGGCTGTGTAAAGCGCCTGGTCGATGACCTCCTGCGGCACCGTGCGGGCCGGGGCCAGAATGCCGGAGGGCGCATCTGGCGGAGCCTCGTACACCGGGGCGTCGCCGCCCATGTCGAACAGGGCAAGCTGCTCTGCGACGATTGGGGCATTTTGCAGGCCCAGCTTGATTTTATACTCGCCGCGCTCAATCAGGCCCTCGGTCATTTCGGTGATGACCGACCATGAAAAAACGGACTCTGAGGTGCGGGAAAGGTAGCTGCCCTCCCACATCAAAAGTCCGTCTTTCTCGGCATGGTAGCCTGTCCGAACACCGTCGGTCAGTACCTCCACCCATATATCGTTGTAGCTGTTTTTGAGAAATTCCGTCCGTTCCGCAAGGCCCTTGTGCGCCTGAAAGTATTCAAAAATCTCCTGTCGCTTGTGCCTGCGCCCACCGTCATCCAGCAGATTCGCTTCAATGAGGTGCATATCCAGAAAGGCGGGCAGTTCTGCGGTATTTTGCCGCACGTCATCATGTTCCTGTGCAAAGGACGCAGCCTGCTCCTGTGCTTTTTCGTCCGGGTAATCGCCATAGACCCGGAGGCATTGGCGCGTTTCGGCGTCATAGACGGCAGCGCCGTCGTATGCAAAACCATCTTCCTCCATCGTACCGGCAACATAGCCCTGCGCTGCGGCCTCCGCTTCTTCCAGCGTTTGATAGTCCAGTTTATCGTCAAAGCCGTTTTCAGTATGGTGATAGGCTGCAACCTGATAGGGCTTGAACGGGCTATGGTCTGCTGCGTTTACCAGCTTCGGATAAGTTTCCTCTAAAAGCTCCTGATGCAGCCGGTTATGGAAGGCTGGCATATCAAAGTAGAGCTTTGCAAGCTGCAAATCGCCGCTTTCGTTGACAATGCGCCGGATTGCGTCTGCCCCTTCCATAATGGCATTTTCACGATCTGAATTGCGGCAGGCATTGACAAATGCTGTGTCTTTTACCAATGCAGCAGCAACCGTTTGCTTGTACTGCTCGAACAGTTCTTTTATGGTTGGTTGTGCCGCATCTATAACAGCAGAGGCAGGAAGTTCATCACTTCCTGCCTCTGTGGGTTCTTCGGTTGTCAGTTGTAGATCAGGTCGCTGAGCACCAGCTCCTCCGCGCTGTGCCGGAGATTGTTCATCAGGCCCGTCCAGCGCAGGGGATCGGTCGCTTTCAGTGCCTCCGTCACGCCCTCGGCTCTCGCCATTCGCGCCACGGTCTGCTCCACCATCTTCCGCGCGGTCTGCTCGATCTCTGAAAGATGCTCCGTCAGCTTGCCGCTGGTTTTCAGGTTGGTGTAAAGCACTCTGCGGTGCTTCTTCAGGTACGCTCTCCGCAGCTCCGCGTACTTGCCCAGATGCACCTCCGGCGTCTGCGGCATCAGCAGGTTCGGCACCTGATAGCCGTTCTGCATCCTGTAAGTGACCTCCATACTGTTTGCTCCTTTCTCGGCCTGTTTCGTGTTGTTCTGTGCGGCCATCATAACCGATTCTCGCGCGGTTTGCAAAAAACTGATCCCGCTGGGCCTGCATGACCGTGCGGCTGATCTCCCGCAGGCCCATCTCCGCGATGTCGCTGGTGGCGATGCCCAGGGCGTTGATGGTGGGCGGCGTGTTGAATTCGTAGACATGGGCAAATTCGTCAGCGGTAAAATAATCGTCTGCCCGCAGGCCCAGCCGGGTCATCAGCATATAGGCCACGCTGACCTCCAGCGCGTCCCGGTAAAACGCCTTCAAATTGAGGTCGTCCAGTTCCTCCAGCAGGCTGTCCTCGCGGCAGTCGCGGAGATCTTGCAGGTAGTCTGTGATGTTATCTGCCACGGCGTTATGGCAGGCGGAGCGCACGGCGTCCGCAAGATTTTCTTTTTCGGCCAGGTTGCCGAAGGTGGCTTCCAGCGTTTCGATGACCTCCGGCTCAAAGGCCGGGTGCATCGTCCAGATGGGCAGCGGACGGGCAAAGCGGGACGCATGGGTATCGGAAACATCAAAATAGAGTTTCAGGCAGTTTTGCCCATCATCACCAAATACGGCAATGCTTTTTGCGCCGCGATTGACCCAGCGGCCAAACTGACGGTTCCAGCGCTCCATCTCAAGGACCGCCGTGGCGTCCGGGCGCTGGGCGTAGATTAAAAGCTGCTCATCAAAGGGGCATTTGTAGTTATAGCAGGCGGCGCGGAGAAAGCCCGTCCAGCTTTGATAGCTGCCGGTGACGCTCTGCACAGTCTGATCGTACAGCTCGGTGATAAGTTGAAATTTGGTAGGCAAGTTGGCACCTCCTATCTCTCCGGCTCCGTTCGTTTTTTCGCTTGAAGCCGGTCATTCTTTTGCTGTTCTTTTTGGGCCTTTTCAAATGGCTGCCGCTGATAGCAATAAATATAAAACTGGTAATCACCTTTAACTGGCGTACAGCGGAGCATATACACATACCGCTTTGTTTTCACCATGAATCCGCAGGAAGGAAGCAACGCGCCCTTGATGGCGCAGATCTGCTCATACCGGTTGCAGTAGCGGTTCATGCTGTCGAAGTCCCGCAGCGGGGAGTCCGGCTGCTCCCGCAGCCAGTTTACGGTGCGGTCAATATCGGCCTTAAACTCCGGCGTATTCAGTGCATCTTGCTGGTGGGGCCACCATGTTGTGTAAAACTGCTTGCCGCTGCCAAAATCACCACGCAGGTGTCCCACACAGCCCGCAGACTTGTCCTGATCCTCACTGCGGGAGAAATAGAGAGCGTGCAGCGCAGGCTCATTGACGCTGTAAAAGTCAATGACATCCTTATCACTGGCGGGATATTTCTCCTGAAATTCCGCAAGGGTACGGCATCCGCCATCTTGAAAGGAAAGGCTGCCGCTCTCCAGCGGAATCCACCCATCAAGGGGAAGCTGGAATGGCTCACGAGTGAGGACAGTGCCATAGAAGTTGACCATGAGACTCCGTGACAGTTCTATCGGCTCACCCCAATCTGCATCGCCGTGGCGCAGCTCGTAGCGATATACGTCCTCCGGCAGGGTGGCTCGGTCAATGCGGCATTCCGTAAACAATGCCGGTCGGTCAAAAATCGTGACCTCCTGATAGGTCACCTTCTGCGCGTCATAGCTCATCTGGCTTCACCTCGTTCTTTGTGTTTCTTTTGTGTCCTCTGCTGCATCAAAAACTCCGGCACTTCCTTGAAACCAACGCTATCCGTGTAGTAGGCGGTTTTCTTTCCACCCTGCGTCAGTACCACAATGTCGCTTACGGACAGGGAACGCATCCGATGGGCAAAGGGGCGGTGGTCGCTGTTATGCTTTGCCCATAGATGCTCCAGCGAATTTTCCTTTGCGTACATACCGGCGTAAGAACGCTGATAATCAGCGTTCTGGAGTTTTCCCTTTGCCTCTGCATAAGGGTGGAAACAGTAGTCTACATCAGCGATTGCGGAAATTTGATAGATTTCATAGGTGCCGATCTCGGCGCTGATTTTCGGCGTTCTGGGAACATAGGTGTTGCCGCTGCGTTCCTGCATTTCCGCAAACTCGCAAATATGATAGGCGGAGTTGCCGATGCAGACATGGCAATCGTCAATGTACTTACAGGGCAAAGCCATCTTTTCACCGTCAAAGCGGGTAATGACGATGCTTTCCCCGTCCTTGATGGTAAAGAGCGTGTGGTATTCGCTATCGATGAAGCGGATCATGCGCTCATCCTTGTTAGGGTTTGGAAAGGCGATAACGCCCATGATGTTTACCGGCTCACGGTCACTCATCGTGCTTCACCTCGTTCTTTTGTGGATTTTTTCACCTGCGGCTCCGGCATGGGAATGACGGTCAAACGTTCACCCATCTTAATAAAGGCTTCCGGGCAATGAAATAACTTTTTATATTTCTCCATCAGTGCAGGTGCTAAGGACGTAAAATTAGATTCCCCAAGGCCGACAACCAGAAAAGGCCCCGCCACAATATCATAAATATCGTTATCCTCATCCCGGAGCGCGCGGTTCAACGGCAAACCGTTCAGCTTTCCTTCTTCGTTTCAAACCTTATGTGGTGAACAACATAACGTCTGTAATGCGTAGTCATCAGTTATGCGTAGAGATAGAGAAAAACGCTCGGTATTCCGG
>OGQY01000790.1_pt1 | contig 24264 bp, 10 predicted proteins | sample 1553361 | NCBI WGS metagenome assembly OGQY01 (sample SAMEA2579963, study PRJEB22360) | human gut metagenome | reverse complement strand
TTCAAAGCGCAGCAGCCGGATGACCGGCGGGCGGGTCCCGAAATGCTGCTGATTGCACGCCGTTGCCCGACCGCACAATGATGGAAGGCTTCAGCTTCAAACTGTTTACAAATGCAATCGCTTCTTCTTCCGTCTTCGGCAGTGCGGTTTCTTTGTGTGCCGGCCCCAGCACATCCACATCCGCCACCATGCAAACAACGGTGTGAATCTGTCCGATACCACCTCTGACACTCGATGGCAGCCCTTCCTGACGCAGTGCAACGCAATAATAGGTGTTGGCACTGGTACCCAGCACTTTAATGCGCTCCGCTGCTTTGTCCAGTTCCGTGACCGGGATATGCTCATTTCTGGAATCCGGCAGCGTCGTGATGGTAATGCATCCTTCTGTGCATTTACCATACAGCATCTGCAAAAAATCCCTCGTTGTAATATTCATAGGCTTCTCTCCACCCTGTGTTTTTAACGTGTAATCAATCTTTTTCTCTACATATCCGTACCTCCATTCTACCACGTTGCCTTTCAGACCAACGAACTTCTGAAGTTCACTTTCCTTCCGCTGCTCAAAATTAAAGGCCTTCATAAAGCGCACGATTTTCGGGCAAAATACAACCTTTTTACCGTTTCTTTCACACAATTCTCACATTTTCAGCCATTTCGATTATTTTCTCGTGAACTACAAAGCAGGCAACCTTTGCAATTGCCCATTGATCAGGGCATCTACAAAAGTCGCCTGCTTTGTTTACCTATCATCGAATCATGCTGTTGCATAGCAAATGACCAGCGGCCATTACCTCTGAACTGCAATAATTCCCTGACTTCCACTTTCTCCTTTCATCTGGCTCGGAAATAAAGGCCTTCACTATGTACACCGAAATCGGGCAAAAAGGAGACACTCTTCATGTTTCTTTCACAAAATTTTAACATTCAAAGCCTTATCCAAATCTATTCACCCTGCCCTTTATTGTACATAGCAGCTTGTGGAATAGGACGAAAAAAGCCGGTAGGCTTTCGACCTACCGGCTGTTCGTCTGTTTATATTCAGCTTTTGACAGTTTATATTATAGCACCGATTCGCTTACGATGCAATACGTTTTTTCTCCAATATAAGCCATTTTCTCCAATCAAATAGCTTTTCTCCATTTAAGCATCACTTTACTCTACTATTCATTCACCATTCTCTACTCTCCGGAACAACTACATGTCTGCAATCTCCCCGATGCACCTGTTCTATATAAGAATTCAGCGCGCCGCACGGCGGTGTTCCCTGCTTTTCGTACATCTTGTATCACCTGCCCTATGTATAAAAGTATACCATGGCAGCTAGACGGCTTCAACAAAATCTCATGCAATTCTTATGGCAGAATTGATGTTTGTGCCTGTCTGTGGTAGAATAATGATAATTATACTCTTATATGTATATCTCGGAAAATCATAAAAAGCAGGGAGATTTCAAAATGACAGATTATGCACCTGGTATGCGTGCTGTTATTCGTGACGAAGAATGGCTCATCAAAAGGATCGAAACAAACAGCCTTGGTCATCAAGTTTTACATTGCGTCGGTGTCACCCCACTAGTGAAAGATCGCGATGCCATTTTTCTCACAGATCTCGAACAGATTCAGATTGTAGATCCTGCGAGCATTCAGTTGATTGCCGACTCATCCCCATTTTTCAAACGGTCACTATTGTATTTAGAAAGTCAATGGCGGCAGCAGCTTCCCACTGACACAAATTTGCATATTGGCCACAAAGCGGCTATGGATCCCATGCCATACCAACTGGATCCTGCAAAACTTTCTTTGCAGCGTCCCCGCCAGCGCATCCTGATTGCGGATACTGTCGGCCTTGGCAAAACGCTGGAAGCCGGTATCCTGATGTCGGAGTTGATTGCACGCGGCAAAGGCAAGCGCATTCTGGTCGTCACCGTAAAAAGCATGATGACGCAGTTCCAAAAAGAAATGTGGAATCGCTTTACCCTTCCGCTTGTGCGGCTGGATTCCAACCGAATCCAAAAGATTCGAGCCAGTCTGCCTTCCAACTACAATCCTTTCTTTTACTACGATAAAACAATTGTTTCCATCGACACCTTAAAACGCGATGTGGAATACCGTACACATTTGGAAAAAGCATATTGGGACATTATCGTTATTGATGAAGCGCAGAATGTTGCCGAACGTGGTGACCATCAAGCACAGCGTTCTCGCCTTGCAAAACTGCTTGCCAACCGCAGCGATACCATGATCATGCTGTCGGCCACCCCACACGATGGCCGTGCCAAAAGTTTTGCTTCCCTGATGAATATGCTGGACCCGACTGCCATTGCAGACCCTGAAAATTATACCCCGGAAGACATCAGGGGTCTGTGTATCCGCCGCTTTAAAAGCGATGTCAAAAATCAGGTCAACGGCTCGTTTCTTGAGCGGCAGGTGACATTGGAACATTGTCACGCCTCTGCACAGGAGGAATATGCCTTCGACCTGCTTGCTGAAATGCAGCTGGAAATGGATGCTGGCAAAGCCAAAAGCTCTGGACGTCTGTTCAAAACAAGCTTAGAGAAATCTCTCTTTTCTAGCCCAGCAGCCTGTCGCAAAAGCATCGAGGCCCGCCTGAAAAAGCTCTATAAAAAATATACGGCAGATGATATTTCTGATATTCGCTTGTTAGAAGAGTTGCATACTGCTCTGGGACAGGTCACGCCCGAAAACTTCATGCGCTATCAAAAACTGCTGGAACTTTTGCGTAGCGATTCCTACGGATGGAACCCCAAAGATCCTGGTGACCGCGTTGTGATCTTTACCGAGCGCATCGAAACCATGAATTATCTGGCGGAACATCTGCGGACTGATTTGGGGCTGAAGTCCTCTGCGATCCAAGAGATTTCTGGTGGTATGAGCGATGCAGAGCAGCAGCGCATTGTAGAAGATTTCGGCCGCACGGAATCTCCCATCCGCATTCTGGTCGCTTCGGATGTAGCTTCTGAAGGTCTGAATCTTCATTATCTGAGCCACCGCCTGATTCACTTTGATATTCCGTGGTCATTGATGGTATTCCAGCAGCGCAACGGCCGCATCGACCGTTACGGTCAGCAAAAACGCCCTGATATCCGCTATCTGCTCATTGAGAGCAATAACAAACAGATCAAAGGTGATATGCGTATCATCGAGATTCTGATTCAAAAAGAAGAGCAGGCACTGAAAAATATCGGCGATCCTGCCTTACTGTTGGGCAAGTTCAATGTGGAAGAGGAAGAAACGGTGATTGCGGAAGCCATCGAATCCGGTTCCGACGCAGATACATTTGCTCAGAGTCTAGATGCCGATGCGCAGGAATTCAACCCCTTTGAAGCTTTGATGGCCGCTGCCTCAGAAACAGAGGAGACTGCTATTGAGCAGCTTTCAGAAACTGTTTCCGACGAAACATTGTTCACCGATAAGGAATATCTGGAGCAAGCTGTGCAATACCTTAATCAGACTGACAGCAATCCAGTTCAGGAACTGCAAACGGTTTCTGGCCTAGATATCCGGTTAACCCCGGAAATGGAGCGCCGTTTGCGTGCGCTTATACCGGAAGAAGCCATGCCGCAAGGAGAAACACTGCGCCTTTCGGATGACAAAGCCTTCTGCATGGAGCAGATGCGCACCAGCATGCAAAAGAACATGGATGAGGCGGCATGGCCGTCCTCGCAGTATTTGTGGAAGCTGCACCCGATTTTCTCTTGGGTCAATGATAAGGCCGGGCTTTTGTTCAAACGCGCAGAAGCTCCCGTTCTGGGTCTGCCCGGCGTTTTGTATCCCGGTGAAGCGTTGTACATCGTTTCCGGCAGTGTTCCCAACCTGAAATCCACGCCGCTCATCGATGAATGGTTTGGTCTGCTGTATCGGGATGGGCAATTCATTCAGCGACTTTCCATGGAGGAGGTTGTCCAGAAAGCCGGACTGCGTAGCGCGCGTATTCCCAACACAAACTGCATCACGAACCAAAGCATCGTTGCTGCAAGCAGCTTGTTGCACGATGTAGTCACGCAGGCAAAGACCTATCTCACAGAGCGATACCAGCAGTACCAGGCAGAGATGAACCCCAAGCTGGATGCAGAGGTGGATAAGCTGATTGAACTGCAGGAAAAACACAAGGAGTACTATCAGACCACCCTATTTGAACATGAACGTCAACTGCAGGAGCAGGAGCGCCGGGTGGACAAACTGTTTGATGATTTTACGAACTGGGTAAAAGAAACCCTGACGATTCAAAACAACCCATATATTCGTATCGTATCCGTCCTGATGGGGGTATCCGAATGAGCATCGATCTAACCGGTATCACAAATAAAAACGAATATTATACCAACCACTATTTTTCGACCATCTTTGAGGAAAATGCAGGTGAGGCCATCACTGCCTGGGCTCAGGCTGCAAAGTCATCCGAAGAGATCCGCACACCTTGGGCACAGCTGCGACAAAACGCCCGACAGTTCTATCCCTTGCACGACCGCTACGCAGGCGGTGCATTGAATTTGCAGCTTCTGGCTGCGATTCGCACGATGGCAGACCGTTACCTGGCTTCTCTTGGGTATCCAGAAGCTGCCCCGGAACTTGTCCCTGTAGATGCTTCTCTGTCTGTTCCCGTTTATTTGGAAATGAAAAAGAGCAACGGTGCACCACTGCTATGGGTCATGCTCTCTGCTTCCAGAGAATCGGATGCCGGTATTCTGGAAAGCAATGTCTTTGACGGTAACATTGCAGAGGAAGATGCCTTCGGTGCCGTCCACAACGATGACCTGCTGGAACTGAAAAATGAGGATCTTGCCACACAGATTCTGTTCGGTGCCGCAGAGCCGCCGCGTTTTCTTCTGTTTATTTCGCTGAATCAGATTGCACTGATTGACCGGAACAAATGGAGTGAAAAACGCTATTTGCAATTCGAATTAGAAGACATCTTTTCTCGCTTGGAACTCACAACCCTGCAAGCCATGGTCGTCCTACTGCATAAAGATTCCCTCTGCCCGGAAGACGGTTCTATTCTTCTAGATGAGTTAAACGAGCAGAGTCAGAAAAATGCTGCGGGTGTTTCACAGGATTTAAAATATGCCCTGCGTGAATGTATCGAACTTTTGGGCAATGAAGTCCTCCACGACATGCGAACCCGGCAGAAAATTAACCTAGAAGAGCATCCCGTGGATGCCGGACAGCTGACACTGGAGTGCCTGCGCTATATGTACCGGATGCTGTTCATACTGTTCATTGAGGCGCGGCCAGAATTGGGCTATGCTCCCATCCGTGAACTGAGTTATCTGAAAGGTTACTCGTTGGAAAGTCTGCGGGATATCGCCGACGCTGTCCGAGATGATGTGGATGAAGTGAGCGATGGCTATTATCTACATGAAACGCTGGCAAAACTTTATGACCTGATTTATAACGGTTATCCGGAAACGGAAGCCGAATTTCAAAAAGTAACCGGTGCCGACAGTATACACGATGTTTTTTTGATTGCTCCGCTCAAGGCGCATATCTTTGACCCGGAGTACACCAAGTTGATCAATGCTACCAAACTGCGCAACAGCTGCATGCTGCGTATTATCGACTTAATGAGCCTGACACGTGCCTCCGGCAAACGCAATAGCCGCCGGGGGCGTATTTCCTACGCCAATTTGGGCATCAACCAAATGGGCGCGGTATACGAAGCTCTGCTCTCCTACCGTGGCTTTATCGCACAGCAGGATTTATACGAGGTCAAACGCGCCGGAGTTGACTTCAATGAACTGGATGTCGGCTATTTTGTTTCTGAATCTGATTTGGCACAATATACAGAAGAGGAACGCGTCCGCTATGCGTCTGGCAACAAAAAGGGCAAGTTGCGCATGTATGCCAAAGGCACATTCATCTACCGCTTGGCTGGCCGCGAACGGGAAAAATCCGCTTCTTACTATACGCCGGAAGTTCTAACCAAATGCCTTGTCAAATATGCCCTGAAGGAATTGCTGAAAGACAAATCTGCGGATGACATTCTGCATCTAACCATTTGTGAACCTGCCATGGGCAGCGCAGCATTCTTGAATGAAGCGATCAATCAGCTTGCAGAAGCCTATATTTCTCGTAAAGAGCAGGAAACCGGAGAGATCATCGGCTACGAAGAACGTTTTAACCAGCTGCAAAAGGTCAAAATGTTCATTGCCGACCGCAATGTATACGGCGTTGACCTGAACCCTGTGGCCGTGGAACTGGCCGAGGTTTCTCTGTGGCTGAACACCATTTATCCTAATGGATTTGTGCCGTGGTTCGGTACCCAGCTGGTCAACGGCAATTCCCTGATTGGTGCCCGGCGGCAGTGCTACCGCGTGAGTTCCCTGCAAGCCACCAGCAAAGGTCTGCGCTGGTATGAAAAAGCCCCGGAGCGTGTTCCCCTTGGCACCGAGCGCAAGCGCGGCAAGTTGTCCACACAAATCTATCATTTTCTGTTGGGCGACCCCGGTATGTGCAGTTATACCGACAAAGTCATCAAACAGCTGGAGCCTGCAAAAATCAAGTTTTTGAACACCTGGAACAAGGCATTTACTGCTCCTTACTGTGACGATGATATCGAAACGCTGAAAAAACTCTCCAAGACGATTGACAAGCTCTGGAAAGATCAGATTTCTCTGCGTCAGCAACTGAAGCAGCAGACGCACGACAGCCTGTCTGTGTTCAAATTCAATGATGATGAACCGGACTCCCATACTTCCATCCGCACCAAAGATCAGATGCTGCGCACCATGTACCGTTCCGAGAATGCCAAAAATGCTGGTGCTTATGCTCGTTTAAAATTTGCGATGGATTACTGGTGCGCCCTGTGGTTCTGGCCCATTGACAAGGCTGATCTTTTGCCCAGCCGCAGCGAATTTCTGAATGATATGTACATGATCTTGGTGGGGCTGTACTCCACCAACAGTGATTCCCAGCAGCTTTCCATGCTAGAAGATGCAGACGAAGAAGATACTGACATCCTGCTTCAGGTCAACTTGGACGAACTGTGCGCCCTTTTGCCCCGGCTGAGGCTGGCTCGCACAATAGCACAGCAGAATCACTTTATGCATTGGGAGCTGGAGTTTGCTGATGTATTTGCCGAGCGCGGCGGTTTTGACCTGATGATCGGTAACCCGCCGTGGATCAAGATCGAGTGGAACGAACAGGGCGTGCTGGCGGATGCCAATCCCATGTTTGCTGTAAAAAAACTGACCGCTACCCAGACCACCCATGAACGGCAGACGGCACTGGAAAATGCACATACGCACAGCATGTATTTTGCAGAGTATGAAATGCTTTCCGGCGAACAGAACTTTTTGAACGCCGTGCAGAATTATCCTGCCCTGAAAGGACAGCAGACGAATCTGTTTAAATGTTTTCTTCCACTCTCGTGGGAGAAAACGAATGAAAGCGGCATTGCCGCTTTCGTACACCCTGAGGGCGTCTACGACGACCCGAAGGGTGGTGCACTTCGGGAAATAGCTTTCTCTCGTTTGCAAATTGAAAATGATATCGCAAACGAGGATACAGCATTTCCCGAAGTGCACCACCATACACAATTTAGTCTAAATGTGTATGGTGGTCCACTGATGGTGTCATTCGACACCATCAGTAACCTCTACGATGTTAAAAGCATCGTAGAGTGTTACCAAGGCGAAGCCTCCGCGCCGATTCCAGGCATCAAGGATGCCAATGGCGACTGGAATATTACCGGCCATCCTGACCGTATCATTCATGTTACGCAGCGCGAATTAGAAGTTTTTGCCAAATTGTTTGATGGCAATGATAAGTGGCCGCAGGCACGGCTTCCCGTTTTGCACGTTCGAAGTTTAATTGGAGCCTTAAGTTGCATCGCAAGTCAGACGCAGTACATTTCTGATATAAAAACCGAAATTTTTGGCTCCGAAATGTGGCATGAAACAAATGCACAAAAAGATGGCACTATGGTTCGAAATGTACATTTTCCAGAAAGTCTTACTGATATGATTATTTCCGGACCTCATATTGCAGTTGCAAATCCTTGTTTCAAAACATCTCGAAGCATTTGTCGCCTTAACTCCGATTATGATAATATAGACTTAACTTCGATATCTGATTCATATTTACAACGTTGTAATTATCAGCCATATTGTGCGCCCGAAGAATATGAGGAACGTGCACCACTAACCCCATGGAATTGTAAAAACTATTACAGCTACCGCATTGCTATGCGAAATATGTTTAATCAAGGCGGAGAACGAACCTTAATGTCTGCCATTATTCCGCCGAAAGTCGGCCATGTTCACGCTGTTTACGAACTCGGCTTCAAAAATGATGTTGACACAGCACTAATGAGTGGTCTGATGGAATCTATTCCGTATGATTTCTACATAAAAGCAACCGGAAAGGGCTCTGGAGGCATCGGCGTTTTAGGCGGCCTTCCGATTATCCGCAGTATTTATAGTATCCGTATCATCCTTACCACTTTACTGCTTAATTCGCTCAATGAATATTACGCTCCCCTTTGGAAAAAATGTTGGAATGTTGTCTGGCCTTTCACTACTTGGTCCAAATCCGACCCTCGCCTCTCCCCTGCTCGCTTCACTTCTTTGACCTCGGAGTGGACATGGGACACGCCCTTGCGCACGGACTATGAGCGGCGGCAGGCTCTGGTAGAAATTGATGTACTTACCGCCATGGCACTGGGCATGACCCTGCAGCAGCTCAAGACCATTTACCGCATCCAGTTCCCCGTGCTGCAAAGCTATGAGGCCGATACATGGTACGATGCCAATGGCCGCATTACATTTACCAACAACCGCAGCCTGACCGGTGTAGGCTTCACCCGCCCGGAGTGGGAAAATGCCGGTGCTGTGCAGCCAATCAAGCGCGGCGATGCTCCGTGGGACGGTATTATGAAGCATGCTCCGGCCGGTTATGTGTTTGCCCGTACCATTACGGATGACACCATGCCTGGCGGCCCGGTACAGCGCACCATTGAGTATGCAGCACCCTTTGACCGCTGTGACCGGGAGCAGGATTATGAAACCGCGTGGAAGTTCTTTGAGGAAAAGTATAAAGAATAATAGGCCTATAATTTGATTGGAGGCATCAAGTTGTCCAAGAAAAAAGAGTGTTCCAACCTTGAAACACGCACTATGAATGTCACCATGTCCCAAGATGACTTCAAAAAATTAGATAGCGGTGAACTGCGCTCCAATCATGGACTCCGCGATAGTTCTGGTCATATTAAGGCTTCTCTTGATATTTCTTATATTTCAGAAAATGAACTTCCTCAACGTGAGGTAGTCCGCACGGAAACCGTATATAAAGAGTCTCCTGTCCCATCCCCCACGGCGCAGGCTCTTACTGGAACCACAATGGAAATTTTGGGCGACATCCTTAGCGACCCAGAAGTTAAAAAGTCCATTTCTGACCTTATTCACGTACTCTGGCACTATAAGGTACAACCAAAAATTCAAGATACTATTGATAGAATCAAAGGCATCTCACAACCGCAACCCCCTCGCTCTGAACAAGTTTTTCAAACAAAAGCAGAACAAATTCTATCTTCACAAACTATTGTTCCGGATTCAAAAGATACTTCATTTGAGCCTATTCCTGTCACAAATGAACAGGCTGCATTTTTGTTAGCCAAGACTAAAGAATCCGCATCCGAATTAACCCGATTGATTTATCTTCTTTCCAATATCGTAGTCAAGGATGATATAACAGCCGAAGAATACAGTCTGGAGCAATCTTATATTAAAGAGTTGCTCAGTGAATCCTCTGTGTCAACGATGACTTTTCTTCTTCAAAATCGTCAACTTGGTATTATTGACGATAAAACCGCACTTCTTTTTTCTGATGTTCTTGAGGGATATGTCGGTGACGGTCAACAGCGCATTCCTCTCTCCATCGACAAGATATCCAATCAATAATTATAGGAGTATATTGCGATATGTTACCCTCAATTCTTGCCAGCCAACTCGAAAAAGGCATTGGTGATTACATCGAAACTACATTTCCCATGAGCAACGCTCCCTTCAAAGGTTCCGTTGCAGAAATGCTTGCTCAGAAAGGCTCTGTTTATCATGAACCTTATCTTGCCGTGCGTCTGCCCTTCCGTGTTGCAAAGGAAATGCCAACCTGCTTTGAGGCAATTCACCCTGCATATCTTCCCTATGTTCATCAGCAAAAAGCGTTTGAACGACTGACTGGCAATGACGGCCGTTCTACACTGATTGCAACCGGCACAGGCTCCGGCAAAACTGAATGCTTCTTGTACCCCATTCTGGAATACTGTTACCAGCACCGTGGGGAGTCTGGCATCAAGGCGCTGATCATCTATCCTATGAATGCCCTTGCCACCGATCAGTCCAAGCGAATTGCAGAACTGATTCATAACAGTCCCGAACTGCGCGGCAATGTAACTGCCGGTATGTATGTTGGCGGTCTGGAACGCACTCCGTCCCGCACCATGAGTGAGCATGGCATCATTACTGACCACGAGACTCTGTTGAACAGTCCGCCGGATATCCTGCTAACCAACTATAAAATGCTGGACTATCTGCTTGTGCGCCCCAAAGATGCCCTGCTTTGGAAGCAGAATAATCCAGAAACGCTAAAGTACATTGCAGTGGATGAGCTGCATACCTTTGATGGTGCACAAGGCACCGACCTTGCCTGCCTGCTGCGCCGTCTCAAGCGCCGCCTTGGCATCTACGATGGGTATCTGTGCTGTATCGGCACCTCTGCTACCATGGGTTCCAAGGAAAATAACGGTGCCATCCTGAATTATGCCGAGGAGATCTTTGGCGAGCCATTTGAACGAGATGCCGTCATCACCGAGGATCGGCTCAGTGCCGATGAGTTTTTTGCTGGACAGTCGACCTCATTCTTTGCCTTGCCTTCCGCAGATCAGACTGCACAGCTGGTAGCTCTTGCCGAAGAGGACGATCCTTCCGCCTATCTTCAGTGCGCGGTAAAGGCATGGTTCCCGGATTTTTCGCAGGACGCTCTATCCGACAGTGGCCGCATTGAACTGGGCCGGGTTCTTCTGCAGCATGTATTCCTACAGTCTGTTCTGCACCTAACGGAGGGCAATTACTATCAGGTTTCCCGCATTGTGGAAGCGTTGGCACCACATTATCCGGCACTGAATGAATTATCCGATGCTTCTGCCGCGCTCAACTCGCTCTTTGCACTGGTTTCTCATGCGCGCACCGGTAAGCCCCGGAAACTGCGTTCATTCCTGAATGTACAGGTGCAGCTTTGGATCCGGGAACTGCGGCGCATCGTTGCCAAGGTCGATGCGGAACACATCACTTATAAAATTGCGCATGATCTGAACCGACAGCAGGCCAAACAGCACCTGCCCGTCGTCAACTGCCGTGACTGCGGCATCACCGGCTGGGTCACGATCCTGAACGAGCGTCAGAACGCCACCATTGTCAATCTTGAAGCGTTTTACAACCAATATTTTAAAGCAGATGAAAAAGTCGTGATGCTTTTCCCTCATCCGCATGAAAATGTTCCCACCGGAATGCTGCCTGGACGCATCTGTCCAGACTGCCTGCAGGTAAAACTGGGGATCGACGGCAGCAGCGAATGTGCCAGCTGCGGCACCCGCATGGTGGACATTCTGATTCCCAGTCCGATTCGGACAACCGGCCCGAAGCAGCATAAGCAGTACATCTGCCCCTGCTGCGGCAGCCGCCGGGGACTTTCTCTGATGGGTGTACGCAGTGCCACGGAGATCAGTGCCAGTATTTCTCAAATGTTCGCTTCCCGCTTCAACGATGATAAAAAGACGCTTGCCTTTTCCGATAATGTGCAGGATGCTGCTCATCGCGCTGGATTTTTCAATTCCCGCACCTGGCGGTTTGGTCTGCGCACGGCAATTCAGCGTTATTGCGCAGAATGTGGTTCAGGTCAAAGCCTTGCTGATTTTCAGGCCGGGTTTGTGGATTACTGGCACCTGCACATGACCGATGAAGAATTTGTCAGCTTTTTTATTCCGCCCAATCTAACCTGGAAGCGTGCATACGAAGAAATGACGCAAAATCGTAAGCTCAGCGATGACAAGCAGGCGCATATTTTGATGCATGAGATTGAGCAGCGCATCCAGTATGAAATCATGCTGGAATATGGTCTTACCAGTAAAATTGGACGCACTCTGGAACGGTCGGCTTGCTCTGTTCTTTCCTTTTCTCCTGAGGATATTGAGCAGATTGCTGCAGCTGTCCAGCTGCGTGTTGTTAACGAACTGGGTATCATGTCTCGGGAAGACCGCATAATCTTTCAGCGCATGGTCATCGGTTGGCTGAATCTACTCCGGTGCAATGGTGCTTTTAAAGATGTTGTTTTTGATGAGTACACCATCAATGATGGCAAAAGCTATATGCTTTCAAACGACCGCAATCGCTGGCTGCCCGGTCAACAATCCGGGCGTAATATTCCTCGTTTTATAGCTGAATACCTTGGAAAAAGCCATCCTACTTCTGAGTTTGATTTACCATCTTCGCGCCGTTACACAGACTGGATTGCTTTCTGCTGCACAGAATCAATTCTTGACGAGCTCAATTTCCGTGCTATCAGCAAGCTGATTCTGGAAGAATCTGTGAAGAACGGCATTGTCGTATCTGTGCCTTCTTCCGCAAACTATAAAGTCTATGGCCTGAACAAGAGCCGTGTCTTCCTTACAAACGATGTTATCCAGCTGCGCTGCGAACATTGCGGTGCGGTGTATTCGTTTTCTGCCGAAAGCCTGCCGCTGTGGGAAAATGCGCCCTGTCCTCGGTCTGCCTGTGGCGGTAAACTTGTCGAATATAAATCATCCGGCATCAATTACTATGGCCGACTTTACAGCACCGGCGATCTGGCGCGCATCAATGCACGGGAGCATACTGGCCTGCTTGAACGCCCAGATCGTGAGCAACTGGAGAAGGATTTTAAGCGTAGCAAGGAAAATCGTTCCAACTGGGACCCCAATGTTCTCTCCTGTACCCCCACTTTGGAAATGGGTATTGATATTGGTGACCTTTCCACGGTCATCCTGTGCAGTATGCCGCCTGCACAAAGTCAGTTTCTGCAGCGTGTTGGCCGTGCCGGACGCAAAGACGGCAATGCTCTGACCTTGGCAATTGCAAATGCGCGGCCACATGACCTCTATTTTTACGCAGATCCTTTAGAGATGATCTCCGGTTCGGTCACACCACCAAAAATCTTCCTGCGCGCTTCCGCTGTATTGGAACGGCAGTTCATGGCTTTTTGCATGGATTCTTGGGTGCGGAAAGGCATTCCTGATGATGCTATCCCCGATAAGGTCGGTATTATTCTGAAGAAACTGGATGCGCGGCCTTCCGATATGTTCCCTTTCAATTTTCTCAACTACGTGCAGAGTACACTTTCCCGGCAGATCAACTCTTTTGTCCAGATGTTTTCCGCTTATCTGGACGAAAGCTCCAAGGAAGAGCTGCAAATATTTGCCCGCGGCACTAGAACCACAGAAAGTTCCATGCACATTAAAATTCTGGATGCCTTTGAAAGTTTGAAGAAGCAGCAAAACAGCCTGCACAACAGCGTAAATTCCCTGAAGGTCATGATCCAGCAGCTGGAAAACAAGCCCAAAGACAGTTCTTACGACGAAGAGATCAAGGAACTAAAGGGCGAGGAAGCGGCTCTATTGACCGTTTTGCAGGAGATCAGCAAAAAGAACGTTTTCAACTTCTTGTCCGATGAGGGATTGCTGCCCAACTATGCTTTTCCGGAGGCTGGGATCATTCTGCGGGCGGTTCTCTACCGAAAGTCCGATGAGGAACTTCCGTCTGCCCGAAAAAAATATGAAAAGCTCGTCTATGAATACAACCGCTCCGCTTCCTCTGCCCTCAGTGAGTTTGCACCGAGCAACAGTTTCTATGTGGATGGTCGCAAACTGACGATCGATCAGGTAGACCTGACAACTGCTCAGAGTGCCCTTTGGCGTCTGTGTCCAAACTGCTCTCATGCGCAGCTTGAAACAGCTGGCCGGAACACAGCAGCCTGTCCTCAATGCGGAAGCCCCGCTTGGGCCGATTCCGGTCAGATGCGCAACATGCTGAAAGTGCAGATGGTCTACTCTAACATGGACTACGCCAAGAGCTTGATTAGTGATGAAAGCGACGACCGCTCTAATATCTTTTATTGCAAGCAGCTCCTTGTAGACGTAGATGAGGACCATGACATCTCCTGTGCCTATCGCATGGACAATGAGGAATTTCCCTTTGGTTACGAATTTGTCCGTAAAGCAACGCTGCGGGAGATCAACTTTGGCGAGAGTGACCTGACAGGTGAAAAGTTATCGATTTCTGGTGTCGAGGAAGTGCGCAAAGGGTTCCGGATCTGCAAATATTGTGGTAAGATTCAGACTGACAGCAAGCCGAATAACCACAGCTATTCCTGTAAGACACGCAAAATCCCTGCGCTCTCACAGGCCGATGCCTATGAAGAATGTCTGTTTCTGTATCGTGAATTCAGCACAGAGGTTCTCCGACTTCTGATTCCCGCTACGACGATGAACTCTTCTTCCGTCCGGATGGAATCCTTTGTTGCGGCCTTCATGCTTGGTATGAAAGAATATTTTGGCAATGTCGATCACCTCCGGGCTGCTGTCAGCGAAGTACCCGTCCCGGATGCCGACTATCGCAAACAGTATCTCGTGATCTACGATTCGGTTCCCGGCGGCACGGGATATCTGAAGCAGTTGATGCATGAAAAAGATTCTTTGATTCAGATTTTTGAAAAAGCCCTTCATGTTATGGAAACCTGCTCCTGCAAAGACGATCCGCAGAAGGACGGCTGCTATCATTGCCTATATGCGTATCGCCAGAGCCAGCAGATCGGTAATATTTCGCGTGCAACTGCCATTCGGCTGTTGAAAACGATTCTTTCCGGTAAAGACCATATCCAAAAAATCGATATGATCAGCAGTATTCCTGTAAACCCGCTGTTTGAAAGCGAATTGGAATCGCGCTTTTGGGAAGCGATCCGTCTAAAAGTTGGTGCTGCAAATATCAGTGACACCGTAAGAAACGGAAAACACAGTTATTATCTCAAACTGAAGCACTCTGCTTGGGAACTTGAACCTCAGGTTTCACTGGGTCCAAGCAACGGTGTATCCGTTCCCTGTAAACCAGATTTTGTGTTCTGGCCTGTAGCCGCGCCCGAACACAAGCCCCTAGCGGTGTTTACGGACGGCTTCCTATATCACAAGGATATCGTTTCCGATGACACCATCAAACGTGAAGCACTCCGCCGCAGTGGGCAGTTCCGGGTCTGGTCCCTGAGTTTTAAGGATGTTCAGAACGTTTTTACCCCGCAGGGGGATTACGCCACTTCTGTTTTAGCGGTCGAAAAAATGCCGCTCGGCAAGGTGATGTATCGTTCCGAAGTACGAAAGCTCCATGCAGAGGTACTTGATCCTGCAAAGCTTTCTGCGTTTGACCTCTTGATTGCCTACCTGAATCTGCCGGATGCCGAAACGATCTTCCACGCACAGGCACACGCTTATGCACTTTCTCTGCTGTATCCGGCATTCATCAAGAACAATGCGGCATTCGATCAATGGCATCAGGTCTTTCAGGATGTGAACGATCAACTGCATTTTACAGATTCCAGTTTCCGCTTTGGGCTGACCGCTTATGGAGCGTGGGTCCCTCGTGCTGTAAATTCTCATCTGGCTCTCTATGCAGGCATTTCCGCTGCATCCATGAAAGCAGATGGTGCTGTTACCGTCTTTGCCGTCCTGAACGATGACAAGAACAGCCGCACAGATAAATACGAACCGGAGTGGAACGGTTTCTGGCAGTTTTTCAATCTGATGCAGTTTGCCTCAGAATTTGCTGCCGTTTCTTCTACCGGGCTCAGGCGCATGGACTATCTCGCACTTCCTGTTTCCCAGAGCAGCTGTTCTTCGGCGGAAGCCTCTTCCACACCCGATTCCGGATGGAATTCCATCGGTGAATTGCTATTTGACGAAGATGCGAAAGCATTCGCTGCCTTGGCACAGAAAAGCGGTATCCCAGCACCTGCTGAAGATTTCATTGGATTTGAGGCAGCTGGTGCAGATGGAAATGTCATCGCAACGGTTGAAATTGCTTGGCCGGACAAGAAATTGGGATTTATGACTTTTGAACAGTCCATTGATCGAGAAAAGATGGAGCATCTCGGCTGGAAAATATACCCCGCAGCCGATCTATCTGGTCTTGATTTAAGCAATCTATTGGGAGGAAAGAACGTATGACAACTGCAAAAGTTGCAATTTCCGCTGATTTTTTGACGGCCTTTGCACACCTTCCCCGTCAGGTGCAGGGAAAAGTTACCGAACTTGTCAACAAATTCCGGAATGACCCTGCTTCGCCGGGAATTCACTACGAAAAGATAAACTCTTGTATCGATAAAAAAATATATTCCATTCGTATCGATGATACCTACCGCGGCATTGTCGTTCGTCAATCCGAAGTTTATCTGCTTTTATGGGTCGATCATCACGATGAGGCCTACCAGTGGGCCGCCCGAAAACGCTGTGAAGTAAACCCGAACACCGGTTCACTTCAGGTTTTTGATGTACAAACGGTTTCCGAACCGATCGCGGCACACAGTCAGCCGCTTCTGTTTTCTGCTTTCAAAGACGCGGATCTGCTTCGGCTGAGTGTTCCTGAAGCGCTGCTGCCTTATGTCCGCAGCTTTGAAACAAAAGAACAGTTTTATCAGGCGCGATCTTCCTTCCCGGCAGATGCATACGAATATCTCGCCTGGCTTGCAGAAGGCTTTTCCATGGAAGAAGTTCTGGAACTTGCCAACGAAGAATGCAATACCTCTCCCGCAGCACAGGATTTGTCGGCAGCATTGGAACAGCCCATTACCATGCGGTCCTTTGTCGTCGTGGAAGGGGAAGATGAACTGCGCCGCATCATGGCTGCACCGCTTGAAAAATGGCGTGTTTTTTTACATCCGGCTCAGCGAAATCTGACGCAGAAAAATTACTCTGGCCCTGTTCGTGTTCTGGGTGGTGCAGGAACGGGAAAAACGGTTGTCGCTCTGCACCGCGCTAAATATCTGGCATCTCAATGCACCGGGCAGCAGCGTATTCTTTTTACGACCTATACGGCGAACCTCGCCGCAGATATTCAGGAAAATCTCCGCAAGATCTGCTCGATCGAGGAACTACGCAAAATTGAAGTCATTCATCTTGACGCATGGGTCAGCCGCTTTATGCGCGAGTCCGGCTTTTCTTTCCAGATCGGCTACGATGACGCCTTGGCTCCTATATGGGAAAAGGCGCTCTTTCTTGCAAACACGGAACTGCCTTACGACGTTTCTTTTTATCAGGAAGAATGGAATCGGGTCGTAATTTCACAGGAAGCGATTACGCGTGACCAATATCTGAAAGCCTCCCGAAACGGCCGCGGCACACGGCTGGACCGCAGAAAGAGGCTTCTTGTATGGCAGGTTCTGGACAACTACCAAAATCTGATGAAAGAGCATCAGATCCGCGACATCAATACTGCCATGTATGAGTGCACAAAACTTCTACAGGGCAGCAGTGTAAAGTCGCAGTATACCCATATCATTGTAGACGAAGGACAGGATCTAAGCGATAACACATATCGCCTGATTCGTGCTCTGGCCGGCCCGGAACACGCAAACGATCTTTTTATCGTGGGTGATGCGCATCAGAGGATCTATCGGAATCGGCCTATCTTATCGAAATGCGGTATCAATGTCCGCGGCCGAAGCAGTATTTTAAAGATCAACTATCGCACCACAGAGGAGATTCGGCATAGTGCATTCTCCTTCTTAGAGGGCCTCTCTTTTGACGATTTGGATGAAAGTACCGATAGCGGAACCCAATGCCAATCTTTGACCCACGGAGAACCTCCTATCATTCGGAATTTCCCGGATGCAAACGCAGAATTCAACTTCATTTATACTGAAATCCGGAAGCTACAAAATTCTGGTATTTTGCTAAAGGAGATTTGCATCGTTGCGCGTACAAAGAACCTTGCAAACGATTATCTGTCCCTGCTGACAAAGGCCGGCATCCATTCTTACGCAATCAAACGGAATCAACCTGACAATCGAAACTTTGATGGAATTCGTGTCGCAACCATGCATCGTGTGAAGGGGCTCGAATTCAAATACGTCTTTATTGCTGCCCTCAATCACCGCGTTGTTCCTCTAGCTGCTGCCATCAATCACATGGATCCAATCTCCGAAAAAGAATCCATCACATCCGAAAAATGTCTGCTTTATGTGGCTATGACACGCGCGCAAAAGGGAGTTTACATCACAAGCTATGGTACTTGCTCTCAGTTCCTACATCAATCTGACTGAAACACTTTCTATATGTAATTCCTCTACTTCTTTTTGTTGAATTTTTGGCCTACCCATGGTAATATTGAATTACCATTACAAGGAGGATTTCCTATGAAACTCACAAGCCTCTATGTGCATGACTTCAAGGGCTATAGAGAACATCAATTTGATTTGCAGGGAAAAAGCACCGTCCTTTTCGGTGTAAACGGTGCTGGCAAATCAACCGTTCTGACAGCCATTAATTATTTAATGTGGCCAGTTTTGAACCGTTTAAGCAACACTCAGGGAACTGCTTTCCGCTCCTTAAATACAGAATCTGTTCATGCTGGCTTTGGAATGATGAACCTTGGTGCTGATTTCAGCCTGGCTGGTGAAACCTTGTCTTTAAGAAAAGATTATATTAAAGCCAAGCCCGGAAAAGCACCACGAGTAATTCCATACAAGGATTTATACGATGCTTTTGTTGAAAAATTTACAGCAACTTATCTCTCTGAGGGATCAGAAAACAATATGCCCATTTTCGTCAATTATGGAACCAATCGTTCCGTTCTTGACATTCCTCTTAGAATTCGTACCAATCATGAATTTTCGCAGCTGGCAGCTTTAGAGCGAGCCAGCGAGAATGAATTGGATTTTCGTTCCTTTTTTGAGTGGTTTCGCAATCAGGAAGACATCGAAAACGAAACAAAAACAGAAACCAAAAATTTCGATTATGAGGATGTTTCTTTAGGGTGTGTCCGCACAGCTGTCTGTTCTATGTTGGATAATGTCTCCGACCTAAAAGTTAAACGTAGTCCCCTGCGCATGACAGTCAAGAAGAATAGACTAGAAATGCGCGTTGATAATCTTTCTGATGGTGAGAAATGTACCCTCGCTCTCTTTGGTGACTTAGCTCGTCGTATTGCTCTGGCTAACCCTTCTCGCAGCAATCCACTTGAGGGAGAAGGTATTGTACTCATCGATGAGATTGAACTTCATATGCACCCTTCTTGGCAGCGAAAAATTCTCGGTGCATTAAAAAGTACTTTTCCGAACATTCAATTTATCATCACAACGCATTCTCCTCAAGTGATAAGCGAAGTAGATGACAGTTACAATCTTTTCGGTCTGAAGCAGGAAAATGACGATGTAATCGTTAAACCCTATAATGTGCATGGATGGGATACCAACGGAATTCTGCATAGCGTAATGCATACCACTGAGCGTCCCGAAAATGTTGTAAGAGCATTTGAAGCATTCGATAGCGCCATCGAATGCAACCTTGAAGAAGCATCTAAAATTCTTCAGTATCTGAAAGAAACTGTTGATCCCAACGATCCAAAGTTGACAGAGTGTGAAGTTCGTTTCGATTTGGAGAATCGCTGAGGATTAACTATGATTAAAATCAATAAAGGTATTGAGCCTGTAGAGCTTACGAAATACAAACAACAGCCTAATGCATCCTACCGAGATATGCATGGTGCTCCCTCAGGAAAAAGTAATTCCGATGGAACTCCCATCGATGTTTATACTATAGTTCTGAATCGTCTAATTCAGGAGCAAGGGTGTATTTGTGCTTATTGCATGTGTCGAATTCCAGAAAAAGGAAAGAAAGCAACGATTGAGCATATTGACCCACAGAGTGCCACTTCTGAAGAGAAAGCCTTAGATTATCGGAACATGCTTGCTGTATGTAATGGAAATCGTGATGCTCACAATGACAAAGAAAAATCCTGCGATGCACATCGCAAAAATGCTCCTTTAAGCGTCAATCCATTAAAATCAGATACATTATCTTCTCTCAAATATCTATCCAATGGCGAAATAACTGCCTCTGACGATGCTATTAAGAAAGACCTCTGTGATACTCTCAATCTAAACTGCTCAGAAAGACGCATCCCGGAAAACAGAAAGGCCGCCTTAACTGCATACCTTCGGGTCTTTGTCGCCAAACATCCCACCGGCGATATTAAAGAATCTTGCCGACGGGAGTTAGAAAAATATCAACAGAAATCACCCAAAATGCCATACGTTGGTATTATTTTGGATTGGCTTACTCGCCATACATAATAGTATACCTCTTACATCTCTTATTGAGCATTGGGACAGTGGTATTCCGCGCATCATAGGAAAGGTCAAAGCCTATGGTCTTCGAGAGCCAGAATTCATCGGCGGTGAAGTTGATTTGCGTATCAATATCTATCGTAACCAACTGAATGCCGCCAATGCTGCTCAGGACATTCCTCAGCATAATGTGAGTGCCGACAAATGAACAAGAGCGGCAAATTTACAATTATGTCCTCGAAAATCCATCCATTACAACTACCCAAGCTGCTACTTTGTTAAACATCGGGCAGCGTCGCGCACGAAACCTTTTAGTCAAGATGGTAGATGACCACTGGTTGAATAAGGAAGGTGCTTCTCGCAGCACTGTTTATGTAATCAACCACGACCCTGTGTAATATTGCCCTGTTCCCCAGAACGACTACCCTCTCTGCTCTCCCCCGCCCTTTTCCTCAAGCCTGCATTGCATTGTTTCCCAGAACGAACCCTGAAAATGTACGATTATGACATCAATTTGCAGGTGTCGAGCCATTACGAGTGTATCACGGCATTTGTCCGCATAAATCCTTGATTTCTAGCACTTTTAAGGTTTGAGGAGCAGTAATTTTCCACCTTTGAACCGGCTCCAGATCAGCCAGAACAATCTTCACTGTCTCATAGAACTACAAACAAGAAAACCGCCCTGCCGTATCGCTACGACAGAGCGGTTTTCTGCTGTATGGACTCGAAGGGAGTCGAACCCTCGACCTTTCGGATGCGAACCGAACGCTCATCCCAACTGAGCTACGAGCCCTCAACTGTCCTCTGACCACTAGAGCCAGAGGACATCGTTCATTTTGACTTTATTATTTTACTGCTTCTGGAATCATTTGTCAAGAGTTTCTACCTTCCGGCGAAGCAGACTCATGGGGGGCAGCTCCGGGGTGGGGATGGTGTACTTTTCCATGGCGTGGGGGGTGGATTCCACGCTCTCCCCTGCCTCGTTTTTGATCCACTCCGGGTGCAGTGGGATGCTGCGGCCATCCGGGCAGAGCACCTCCAACGTATCCCCAAGGCTCCATTTGCCGCGCTGCTGGCAGGAGGCAACACCATTCTCCCAGCTTTCCACAGTGCCCACAAACTCCCACTCACGGATATAAGTAGCGCTGTCGGTTGCCTGACGGGCCTGCTCGCGGCCAAAGTAGAAGCCCGGGGAGTAGTGCCGGTGGCTGGTACGGGTCAGCTCGGCCAGAACGTCATCGCTCAGCTCAAAGTTATCGTTGAGCGGGTCGGCCAGATACTGATCCAAAGCCTTGCGGTAGGCGGCGGTGACGCTGGCGACATAGTAGAACGTCTTGGCGCGGCCCTCGATCTTCAGGCAGTCGATCCCGGCGTCGCATAGCTCGTCCAGATGGTCGATCATGCACATATCGCGCGAGTTCATGATGTAGGTGCCCTTCTCGTCCTCAAAGACGGGAAAATATTCTCCGGGGCGCTTTTCTTCCATCAGCGCGTACTGATAGCGGCAGGGCTGGGCGCAGGCGCCGCGGTTCGAGTCGCGTCCGGTCATGTAGTTCGAGAGCAGGCATCTGCCCGAATAGCTCACGCACATCGCGCCGTGGCAGAAGGTCTCGATCTCCAATTCCGCAGGGATCTTCGCCCGCATCTCACGGATTTCCTGTAAAGATACTTCCCTTGCCAGCACCACTCTTTTCGCGCCTAAATCGTACCACGCGCGGGCGCACTCGTAGTTGGCGATGGACTGCTGCGTGGAGATGTGGCGCTCGCACTTCGGCGCGTACTTCCCCGCGAGCGTGAACGCGCCGAGGTCGGCTAAAATGAGCGCATCGACGCCCGCGTCGTTCAGCCGCTCAAGATGCTCGGGCAGACGCGCGACCTCATCGTTGCGCGGCATGGTATTCACCGTCACATGCACGCGCACGCCATGGTCATGCGCGAACTTCACAGCCTTGGGCAACTCCTCGGGTGCAAAGTTGCCCGCAAACGAGCGCATGCCGAAGCTCGTACCCGCAAGGTACACCGCGTCCGCGCCGTAGAGCACGGCCATTTGCAATTTCTCCATATCGCCCGCCGGGGCGAGGATCTCCGGTTTTCTTCTCATACTGTTCCTCTTTCAAAGCGGCAGCATGGCTTGCGCCATGCTGCCGCGTCCGTTTTTGTTATCCTGCGTACTGGCTGGAGCTGACGAAGCTCGCATGCTCTGCGTAGGTCTTGAAGAAGTGGTGCACTTTGTCCTTGCCGAGCGCGTAGAAGTAATAATTCGTCTGCGCCGGGTCGAGCGCCGCCTGAATGGAGGCAAGACCGGGGTTTGCAATGGGCGTCGGCGGCAGACCCTCGTACATCGAGAGGTTGTAAGGTGTGTTGTAGTTGAGGTCGCTGCTCGTCAGCGTTCCGGTGTAGTTCTCGCCAAGACCGTAAATGAGCGAGGCGTCGATCTGGAGCTTGTGGTACGTCTCACCTACGTTATTGAGACGGTTGTAGATGACGGAAGCGATGTTCTCGCGGTCGGTGCCGTCCGTTTCCTTTTCAATGAGCGAAGCGATGGTCAGGATCTGATTGAGCGAGTAGCCGGATGACTCGACCTTCTGCATGATCTCATCGCTCATCTTCGTGTTGAAGTTGTCGAGCAATCTCGACAGCGCGTGCGTCGGGTCCTCGTCTACGAAGAACTCATAGGTATCTGGGAAAAGGTAACCCTCCAGGCGCGTCAGATCGCCTTTTTTATTGTTGTCGATAAAAGAATAGTTGAAATCCGCGTTCAGCGCCGCATCGGTAAGCTTTTCCGCCGTGTTGACGCCGTACTTGTCCATCAGCGCGATGATCTGGCGGACATTATACCCCTCAGGGATCGAGATCTTAACCGTGTTGGCCGTGAGCGAGGCATTCTTGTTGCTCATGCGATTGATGAGCGCATCATAGTCCATGTCGCTGTTGACGGCATAGGTGCCGATACCAATGCGGCTCTCGGCGTGACGCACCCTGCCGAAAAGCTTAAAGAACCACTTGTAGCGGACAAGCCCATCCTCGTGGAGCTTGTTGGCAATGGTGCTCAGATTGTCGTCGCGCGTGATCTCAATGGTCGTTTCAACGGGGTCTTTGTTGAACGAGCACATGTCGTCTGCCAGCAGCCAGCCCACACCGGCCAAAATCGCCGAAACGATCAGTACGAATGCAAGCCACAGCGCAAAGCGGCGGCGCTTGCCCTTCCTTTTCAGTTTCTGCCGCTCGGCGCTGCTGCGCGTGGCGCGGTGCTGCGTGCGCACTTCCGCTTCGCGGACGCTTTCGGCGTCCCAGCGGGCGGTCTGGTCGTAGTTATCCTCGTAGCTCATAGATCCTCCTTGCTTGGTCGATCTCAAATCTCTCAACATTTTTGGTATGGTCAGGCCCACCTTTGCGCGCTCGCGCATAGGATAGTGCAGAGCATGACAAGTGAGGTGAACCAAAAAATGTGCAATAACAATAATAACTGCCTGTGGCTGATCCTGATCGTTATCCTGATCCTCTGCTGCGGTGGCTGTGGAAACGGCAGCACCTTCCGGAACGCGAAAAGCGGAAGTGGGCCGGTGAAACCGCCACACCCTTCGGCAGCGGCTGTAACTGCGGCAACAGCTGCGGCTGCGGCGGCGGCAACGACTGCTGCTGCTAAGGCACCTTCCTCCTGTGAAGATGGGGCGCGTAAGCGTCCCTTTTCACTTCTCTTTGACGCGGTCAAGCCTTCAAAAGTTCCGTTACGCGGCGGTAAATCTCCTCGTGAATATCCTCGATCGAACGCATCTCGCCGTTTTTTGAGCAATCGATGCGCTGCCAGCCGCAGCGCTCCACGACCTTTTTCGCGTTTTCACGGCAGGGGGGGGGGAAGGCAGCGGCCCGCTCCCGGGGAAGCAGGACT
>OGQY01000775.1_pt1 | contig 24437 bp, 20 predicted proteins | sample 1553361 | NCBI WGS metagenome assembly OGQY01 (sample SAMEA2579963, study PRJEB22360) | human gut metagenome | reverse complement strand
GGCCTTGCAGCAGATCAACGATAAGAAATACGAAACCGAGCTGACGACCGCCGGGATCAGGACGATTTATAAATACGGCGTGGCCTTCAGCGGCAAAAAAGTCGAAGTGGCAGTTGGATGAGAATTGAAGACAGGGGCACACCTTTGTTTGTGTGTCCCTGTCCTTTTTTATAACGAATTCATGATGTTCAGCAAACTTTGATAGCTGTCTACATCGTGGTACACCACATTGTTTGTGGACAACTCGTTGAACAGCTTCTTCGCACAAGAGATTTTTGCCTGCTCAATAGGACGCAGCTCAAGACTTTCCATTGTGCCTTTCGTTTCGGCTATGAAGAAAATGTGCTTGACCTTGCCCTCATAGAAAGCGATTGCCCAGTCCGGCGAATAGTTACCAACCGGCGTGGGAATTTGGAAGGTTCTCGGCAGTTTTGCGTAGACGCATACCTCGTCCGCTGCATCCAAATCCTCAGCAAAATTTCTCTCAATGCTCTTGTCAGCCGAACCATCCGTGAATACATAGTCCTGAATGGCTTTCTTTGCGAGGTACGCTTTATCAAAGCTCTGCGTCGCCTTTTCAGCCGTGAAGATGGAGCTGTCATATTCACCCTCAATGGTGTCGTAGGAAATGTGCTCCACGATCATTGTGGCTTTCTGCTCATTGATAAGCCGGATGACCTTTGTGATGAACTCCTCCGGGTTGTTCTTGAACATATAGAGCTTATCCACACGGATGCCTTGCAGGATAGCAGAAGCCGTGCGCCGTGTCAGAACAATACCCTCTGCGATTTTTTCGATGAGGTCATACTTAATCTGACTGGTTTCGGCGTGTTTGAGTGTCTGCGTCCGGGTCTTTTCGCCGGTGAAGGATGCTCCACGCTCGATCTCATACTTATTCATCTCCGTTTTCTGCCGCCCGATGGTTGTCGTGTATTGCAGCTCGGAAACAAAGAGCTTTTCATCAATGTGAGCAATGGCGTTGCGAATCAGCTCGGCGCTGTCAAAATCAACGGTGTAGGCGTACTTGTGGTTGATCTCACGCCACAACGCCTGAAACTCTTTCTTGTCAAAGTTCTCGTTAAGCGGGTTATCCTTAACCTTGGTTTCGTGACCGTCAAAGAACATATCCTTGAGAACGCTGTCATCATAGACTGCCTGAATGAGCGTGTGGATGCCGTCTGTCATCGGCTTGAGTTCCTCCGGCAGCTCCGCAACGGTTCCGTTCTTAACATCCTGACGGTACTTGTCCGTCACCTTGCGCTTCATATCCACATAGACGTTCTGAATAAGGTAGAACTCAATGGCATTGGCTTTCTCGTCGTCGATAAGCGTCGGTACATCGTCCACCTTGACATATTTGCCCTTGAAGTATTCGCTTGTCGCCACCGTGGGTCTGTTATAAAGCACGGTCTTAATATCCGACTGCAAGTCCGTCACAAAGGTCTTATAGCTTTCACTGGCGACTACCGTCAGCGTGTTGATCTCGTGAACGCTGTCGCCACAACTCTGCACATCCATACGGTTGCCGTCCTGATTAACGCAAAGGCGCAGACCACGACCGACTTCCTGCTGCTTCGCCGTGTTGCTGTCGGAGTGCTTCAGAGTGCAGATTTGGAACACATTCGGGTTGTCCCAGCCCTCACGCAGTGCGGAGTGGGAGAATATGAACCGTGTCGGCTCGTCCAAAATGATGATCGGGCGGTTTGCCTTGATAACATCAATCGGGCGGCGGGAGCCAAATTCATCCCGCTTGGAGTAGATGATGCGGGCTTCCTTGCTCTTGCCGTCCTCTTTCAGCGAGGAGGCAAACGCCTGCGTGTTGATGATCATCACATTGATGCCGGAGCTGCTCGAAAAGTTATCCAACTGGTTCAGGTTGGAGCTGTTGTAGATGAATAAGCGAGCCTTCTTGGCGTAATGCTCCATAAAGTGGTCTGCGGTGATTTCAAAGGACTTCTTCACGCCCTCACGGATCGCAATAGAAGGAACGACCACAATAAACTTGCTCCAGCCGTACTTCTTGTTCAGCTCGAACATCGTCTTGATATAGACATAGGTTTTGCCCGTGCCGGTTTCCATTTCAATATCAAGGCTGCAACGCCCCAAGTCTTTGACAAGGGAAGCAGAGAGCTTGATGTTGTTCTGACTCTGCAAGGTCTGAATGTTGTGCAGAAGCTGCTCATCAGAAAGCTCTACCGCTTCATTTTTATAACCGGTATCGTTCAGCGGATCGATGACTTCAAGCTCCTCATCGGACATACCGAGGGTCATCTGATACGGTTCCGCTTTGACCTTACCCCGATCACGGATATAGCTAATCTTATCGTAAAAGCCCTGCCCTTGAAAGATACGCACAACGGCATCCACCGCATCGGTTTGGTATTGTTGTATTTTGAAATTAAACTTCATAGGACCAACTCCGCATTATCGAATTGATGTTTCAATAAATTCTCTCATTTCTTCTATGATTTCTTTGCGCAAGCCTTCAGCCTTGTTGGAGAAAGCTATTTCCTTTTCTGACACATCAACATAATCTACACTTTCTTCCTCAAACGGCGACGCACCATTCATCCATTTCCCAGTATAGCTATTCCTGCGAATAGCCTCTTGCAATTGTTGATAATCGGGACTATCTGGATCAGCAACGTCATAGTTTTGGAGGGCTTCTAAAAAGTCAGTTGCTTCCTCATAGGTTTCATCCGCTCTTTGAGATTGAATTAAACTGACGAATTCATCTTTCAAACCTTTATATCTTCTGTATTCGCTTATGGCAGCATCATATTCTTTTATTTTATCGCTAATACTGCGCTCGAAAAGGAATTGAGCTTTAGTCCGATTAAAATCAAGTTTTCCACTTTCAACACTTGCTAAAACCTCTGTCCGCAGCTCAAATAGAGATACGCTGATGGCACGATTCTGTGCTTCCATTGTTTTTTTGAACTGCACACTTGTAATAATCAAGCCAACAACAGCAGCAAGAACTGCGAGTGAATTAATGATTAAAACAGCTATATCCATATCAAAGCACCTTCCTTACTGTATCAGGACTATATGCGGCGAAAATCTGCTCAAAGTTGGTTGCAACACTATCGTTCGCCATAGAGCTGTCACGCATAACAAAATAATATGGTTTTTGCTTGGCAATAGCCGTGATGACTTCTTCATCAATGTTTTTGTCAAAGCAAGCAATCAAATATCCATCCTCAACATCAAAGTAAGAATAATTCCTCATTCCTACTTTCTCACTCCTAACTTGAATTTTACTGCTAAGCAAAATTCCAAGGTCAAGCATAACTTGGAATAACAAATCTTCCGGAGTTCTGTCCTCTTTAATGTTATCTTCAAGACTTGAGAAAAGAGACGGTTCATACTCGGCAGGGTTGTAGTACACATCTTTCATATTAGAGGTATCACATTTTAGTACACGGAAGCCGGTGTCAAGTGAGGAATTAAGAGTTTGGAGTGAGGAATTATCGCCTTCATTCTTAATTCCTAATTGTTCATTCCTAATTTTCTGTCCCGCCCGGCGAATACGCTCTTTGCCGATTTCACAGATATTTTTGTAACCTGCTTTATAGGCCTCACTCTTTTTATCTGTTTCTTCAGGAAGTTGAACCATAATAAACTTGCGATTTCCGCCATCTTCTGCATTCAATTGCATAACGGCGTGGGCAGTTGTGGCAGAGCCGGAGAAGAAGTCAAGGATAATATTATTTTTGCCATTATCGCCGTTAAGAATCAACGAGATAATTCGCTTTACAAGGCTTTGGGGTTTGGGAAAATCGAATATCTTTCGTCCTAAAAGTGACTCCAACTCTTTGCTCCCTTGGTCGGTAGTTCCAGTGTCCTCCTGCCTCCACAAATCAACAGGAACCATTCCACCATCCATTTCAGAGAGAAATTTTTTTAAGCGGGGATATGTGTTTTCTCCTGCTTTTCCCCAATATAGTCGATTTTCCTGAATATGTTTATCATATGTGCTCTTTTCGTATTTCCAAGCATTAGTTGGATGTTCAACAATGACCCCGGTTATTGGGTTTAAAATTTGATAAACAAGATTCGGTCGTTGCTCTTTTGTTGCTGGATTCACATAAGAAACACTTGTCAAAGCTCCACGAGGATCATTATCTGGATTAGAGTAGATGGAGTCAGCCTTATCGCTCCTTTTCTCTTTAATGTCAGTAACAGTAGTGATGCTTTTTACATAACAAATAATTGGCTCTGTTAATGCCGTAAAGCGTTTGGCATTATTACTTCTTGTGTAACGTTTTTCCCAGACAATTTGTGATATAAAATTTTCGACTCCAAAAATCTCATCGCAGATCTTTCGCATGTTATGAGATTCGTGCTCATCAATAGATACAAAAATGATTCCATCATCACTCAATAAGTCTTTTGCCAGCTTCAGGCGAGGGTAAATCATATTAAGCCAATCGGTATGAAATCTTCCGTTGCTTTCTGCGTTTTTCTCAAGTTTGCCGGCGATTTGATTTCCGTCTTCGTATAATTTCCGCTGACTTCGTTCCATTCCTCATTCCTCATTCCAAACTCATCATTATAAACAAAGTCATTGCCAGTATTATACGGCGGGTCAATATAAATCATCTTTATTTTACCAAGATAAGTTTCCTGTAAGAGTTTCAAGACTTCAAGATTATCGCCCTCAATATAAAGATTTTCTGTATTATCAAAATCAACGCTTTCTTCTCTGCAAGGACGCAATGTCTTATTGATTGGTGCATTAGCAAGAAGAACCGACTTCTTCTTGTCAGGCCAAGTAAACTGATAGCGTTCCTCTTTGCCGTCAACCACCTTGCAAGAAATCTCCTGCATAAGTACATCCTTATCAATAGCACGAACTACTTCGCCGTTCTCATCCTTTGCCTCTGTCACTGCATTAGGAAACATTTCTGCTAATCTCTTAAAATTCTCATTAGCCTTATTAACTGTCTGCATTTTTAACTTGTCCATTGCATTTTTCCTCCGCTTTCCAAAAATGATATATTGGATACTCTTTGAAGTTTTTCTGTTCTCTTTCTGATAATTTTTTAAAATGTATTTCTGCCGCTTGCTGTTGATCTAACAGTAAATATGCGCCAACAATACAATCTTCTTGCGTGCTTTTATTTTCTACCATTGAATATAAAATTCCAATTTCATCAATATTGAAATCTCTCCATCTTTTTGTAGTTTGAAGTTTATTTAGAATTTTAATTTGATAATCGAGTTCATCTTCAGGGGCTTCAGAAATCCAATCACTAAAGTCCTTGCAAACCTTTAAAATTTTTTCTTTTCTTGTTTTATCGGCTTTATCAAAAGCATTTAGCAATTCAAGTAAAAACAAGGTTGCTTTGTTAAATGTTTCATAGTGATGTTCTGCTTTTTGAAATGAAGGAAGTAAAACGTCAAAGTTTATATTGTTTAAAGTTAAGAAGTCGTTTTTGTGCAAAATACTATACTGGGAAATTGGAAGCATTTTTTCAGCGTTATTTTTATCCTCAAAAGCAACAGGAATATCAGTTTTGAAAAAATCATATACTTCATATGTGCCTTTTTCTTCGTATTGTTTTAGATATAATGCAAATTTTAATTTTCCAATTTTCAAGAAGATAACGTGTGGTAAATCTTTTTTAAGTCCTTTAACCGGTTTTTTCTCTAAAAAGGCTACTGTTAAACGTTCAAAATTTCTCCAATCTTCATCGGTCATATCATTTATGTCGATATCCTCAGAGCAACCTAACATATCAAGAACTCTAACAATATCTTTTACAAAACTGAGGCGTTTTCGTTCATTTTCTATGTCAAAATTTGATGAATCCACTCCATTACGATCAAATGGAATTTCAATGTCGTTAACCTTGAAATATCCTTTATCTAAAATAGTTAGCATAAAATCAAGGTCTTTTGATAATATACGAACTTTTTCTGAATTTTTATAATTGATTTTACAGGAAGGATTGTTTTCGCTGAACTGCATTTTTAAACTATCACCGTAGCAAATAGTAATTTCTTTTGCACTTTTTATAATCCGATAATTAGTATAAAAAAGTTGATCGTCAATCGTAATTAAGGCATCTACCACTTCTTGAGTATAAATATCTTGGGGAATAATGTCTATAGGTTGTGGAATAGAACTCCCTTTAATCTTTGCGTATAGGTAAACCTCGTTTTTTATAAGTGCCATTTGGGGGTCAGTATATCCCACGCCTGAAAATGGTATAAGTATATTTTCCAGCACACCCTGGTTTCTCAACTCTTCTAGACTAAGCAATTTGCCTTCCTTAAAACTTGCCTGCTTTTGATAATTTTGTAAGCAATTAAGAAAAATCGTAGCTTTCTTATTGTTGTCTGACGGGAACTCTTTTAAGTGAACAGTTTTATTATATTGTTTTTTTGCTTTCTCTAATAACTGCCTTATTTTTACAGGGGTGAGTTCCGCATAATAAATTTTATTAGTCAAACCACCATTTCCAATGTATACAACAAAGAGTACGCAACCTCCGTCATAAAGATAATTTTTCAAGTCTACCGTTGCCATTGAAAAAGAAATTGTCTCTTTTGAATGGTCATCGCATTCCCTGCCCTTTACTTGTACTGGCATTCTGCCTTTAAGTGTACTTTTTTTCTTAGATTTATCCCCGTAAATATAGACAAAGCCGTCCCAAGATGGTTCTTTATCATTATCTGCAATAAACTGGTCAAGAAACTCTGATGTTACGATACTGTTTTTTACGGCATTAACTGAAAGCGTTTCTATTGATTTGCTGTTTAATGGCATTTTATCACTCCAATTTGTTGTTGATTTTTATACAGTATACATACCTAATTATAAATTCTGCCCAATAGTAATGATTTTGATTTTTAAATTATTGCTCCATATTCAATATGTTATTTGTGGAAGAACTCAATGAGGAAAGCTCTTCTTTTAGTTCTTTCGCTTTTCTAACAAGTTCAAACTTCTTCTTCGGCTGTCTTTCAGCTCTCGCTTGTTTTTCAAGTTTTTCTATTTGTTTTTTTAGTTGCTCCTGTTTGTTATGTAGTGCAATGTTTTCGTCAAGCGATAACTCTTCATTCCACACTCCACACTCCAAACCCTTAACAATGTTCTCCCAGACTGTATCAAGGTTAAGTCCATGAAGTTCAATTTGTTGATTTTCAGTGGGTTTCCATTCTGTCTGCATTACCTTTATATGGTAAATAGCAAGTCTGCTTTCATTCTCATATTCAAGAACAAATAAAATATTCTGCGGTATCAACTTAGAAAGCGTTGCTATCGTTTTTTCATCATATTCTTTCTTTTTGAGTGAAACAAGCAAAACAAAAAAACTTTTTACATCTTCTCCGGCAGGAATATTAACCTTATTCGGCGTTATTTCATTGACGATAGTTATTCTTGAAATATCAGCATCAATTTTTGCTTTTGCTGCTGTATTTATTTGAAATTTAGTATAAATAGCTTTTTTTGGAAGCTGCTTACTCATTTCCGTCGTCTTTGGTAATCCGAGCATTATAATCACCTCATCTTACGACTAAGAAGCAAATAAGTTCAAAGTCATCTAAACCCTTAATCTCGTTTGTCAAAAAGCTGACCTGTCCACCACCCAAGAAACTGTCTATATCACTTTCTTCTTTTACTTCGATAATAGATGAAATGGCATCGCCAAGCAATTCTGAAAATTTTGACATATCTTTGCCGTCACGGGTTTCTTTGTTAAACTGTTTGCAAAGGTCTGTGTATGGTTCAGTTTTGCCTTTGCAAAGATAACGCATTTTGTCAAGCATTGCTTTTGGCGACAAATGGTCACAGATAACTTGTCCGTCTTCACTGATATAAACCATATAGAATGGGTGAAGTCTGTTCTGATTATCTATGTTTACGCTGTTGGAGCGATTTTTTAGCACATAGATAACTCCGGACGGCATTTCATCACTTGCTTTTGCGACTGCATGAAGTCCAAAAGGTGTTTTATCTATATCGGGATGATTCTTTACATATTCAAGCAAATCAAGTCTAAATTCATTAAGACCCAAATCCATTATAGAAATACCGCTTGACATATCTTCAATATCAACAACCTCTTCTTGCAAGCGTTTGAGTTGTGCTTTTCTGTATTCAAGGTCGGTCTTTTCTTCATCACTTAGCAGATTGTCATCGCCTGTTGCAGTCATATCTACAATTTTCATTCGTGTTTCAACTTTTGCTTTAAGATTGATATAATCATCAAGGGTTACATCCGGCCAAAAGTTTACAAGCTGAATGACTTTATTTTTGCTTCCGATACGGTCAATTCGTCCAAATCGCTGAATGATGCGAACAGGATTCCAATGTATATCATAGTTAATAAGATAATCGCAATCCTGCAAGTTCTGACCTTCTGAAATACAGTCAGTTGCAATGAGCAAATCAATCCCTGTATCATCATTTGGCATAAGCAATTTTTTGTCTTTTGATATTGGAGAAAAGCAAGTAAGCACTGTGTTCAAGTCTTTCTTTAGATTTGGACATGTAGTGCGTCCTTCAACCATACCGGATACCATTGCGGTATTAAGACCGTATTTCGTTTTTACATAAGTGCTTACGTTGTCATATAAGTATCCTGCCGTATCGGCAAAGGCAGTAAAAATAATTATCTTTTTATTGCCTTCATTTATCGGGTGATTTATCTTGTTGTCAATTATTTTCAACAGTTCTTGCAGCTTTAAATCATGTTCAGGTGTAATATCACCAACCATAAGAGTAAGCAGTTCAAGAATATCTGCATCTTTTTGCAGACTTTTTCTCCATGAAACATAGTCCATATCGGCAAGACTGATTTTTATTTTTTTACCAAAAGAGAAAAGGTCATCAACATTCTGATCTTCATCGTCAAATTCATCAACATCAGAAATATCTGTTAGGTCAAGTTTGGTGTCTGTAAACTTGTTAAAATCGTCAATCGCTTTTATGGTTTTGTCAATCAATGCCTTAATGCGTGTAAGCGTAAGGTTGAATGAATAAACAGAACTTTCCATACGCTTCATCAAATTGATTGCAGTAAGTCTGCGAATACCCTGCTCACGACCCATTTGGTCGAATCCGATTTTTTCTTTATCTTTACCAAATAAGTCAGAATATTTTTCTTTTTTGCTTGCCTGAATATAGTGGGTGGGGGTGTATATTGAAAGTGATAGGAGCATAAGCTGCTCAAAAATTTGATTATATGTAATGGCTGATTTTAAATCAGTTAAGTTAGGTCTGAGTGATATTGGTTTGAGCCTTGACGGGAATGTACCTATATCCGTAGTATCGTAGTATTTTTGAATATGCTTTCTTGAGCGGGCAATTGTAACGCTGTCAAGCACTTCAAAAAAATCAAAATCAAGCATTTTCAGCAGATTGTCTGTTGTCCTATCCGAAACATCCCATTTGCTCCAAGTATTAAATGCCCTTTGTGCGTTTTTAAATATATCGTCAATAGAGCGAGTGGTGTTCAATTTTTTGTCAATGTACTCAGTGTGACCTTCATACGCAAGTGCTAACTGATTTTTTAAATCATTAAAACGATTGTTTACCGGCGTTGCAGAAAGCATGAGAACTTTTGTTTTCACACCTGCACGAATTACTTTTTTGAGAAGTTTTACATATCTGTTTTCTTTATCATCTTCATCAAGATTTTCAATTATTTTTCCGCCATTACGGAAGTTATGCGATTCATCAATAACTACAAGATCATAGTTGCCCCAATTTAGCCTATCCAGATCAAGACCGTTAGATTTACCGTGTGTTCTGTTAAGGTCGGTGTGATATAACACATCATATCTCAAACGGTCGGATGCAATAGGGTTATTGATATAGTTGTCTTTATAGGTGTTCCAGTTGTTTGTCAATTTCTTGGGGCAGAGCACAAGGACGGACTTGTTTCGGTTTTCGTAGTATTTAATAACGGCAAGTGCGGTAAAGGTTTTACCAAGACCGACGCTATCCGCAAGGATACAGCCGTTGTATTTTTCAAGTTTGTTTATGATGGCAAGGGAAGCATCTTTTTGGAAGTTGTAGAGCATTCCCAAAATCTTACTTTCCTTGAAGCCGGTTGCTTAGTTGGGCAAAACATCTTCGGACACATCTTCCAAAAACTCATTGAAGATGTTATATAGCGTCACAAAGTAGATAAAATCGGGAGAGTTTTCGTTATATGCGGCGGTAATGCTGTCAATTACTTCATCAGTAACGACTTGAAGCACCTTGCTGTCATTCCATATCTCATTGAAATTGGCAAGCAAAGTACGGGCAAGGGACTCGTCCTTCACGATTGTGGTGCTGATTACATTGCCATTTTCGCAGCCCAATTCAATCGTAGTGAAGTTATCGATAGGCGTATAGCCGACACCGTCAACTACGATTTGTCCCTGAATGGATTTATCGCTGACATTTGACTTGAAAGTGACTTTCTGCCTGATCCATTCTGCACACTCTCGTGCAATAGCTTTTTGAGTCAGCTCATTCCTGAGCTTGATTTCAAACTCTGTTCCGTATAAACTGCGTTCACGAGTAAGGCGTGGAATATAGAACTCACGCTTTTCCTTCTTAGCTTTCTCCGTTACAAAGGTAGGCGAAGTGAAAATAAAGCGCAACTCATCAATTTGAGAGAGCTGCGCCTTCAATTCCTGAAAGGCATAGATAGAGAAGCAAGCCACCGCAATGGACACTTTGCTGCCTTGCTTGATCTCTACAGACAAATCGTCTTTAAGAGTCTTTGTTGTATTATTTATAAGCTCCATAACTGAATTCTCCCACATTTCAAATCAGTTATTGCTGCTTGGCAATCGGGAACAATTAGATCTAATAGGCTCGTTTCGTCAACAAGCATTCCAAAGTGCCAATTTGGCACTTTGGAACCGCCGTGTTGGCACTTTGAGATTTCGCCAAAGTATCAATTTGATACTTTGAAAGCCAAAAACTGATACTTTAGGCTTTACAAATCTCCAGCCCGGAAAGCCGAAAGGCTCTCGTAATAATAGCTTTGGTCGATGCCACTCAAATAGATTTCCCGGCTGTTTATCTCGCCGGACAGCGCCGCCTTCAGCAGTACCTTGATCTCCACATCCTTGATGGGGCTGCGCTCCATTGCAAGAAGATAATCCTCTTTATCCACCTTGCTCCAGTCCACGACCTTACCAATTTCGGTTTTCAGAATATGGTCAAGCCAGATGCGGGTGCTGCCCCATTGCCCTCCCGGAAGGGGTGGGCAATATTCATTTCCACATATTTTTCGATGATCTCGTCAAAAGTGGACTGTGGCATCTTGTCGATGTTGGCCAGTGCTACTTCCAGATACATCAGCGGCGCAAAGTGGAAATTACCCTTTGCCAGATTCACCGTGCGCAGCTTTCCAGCAAAGTCGTAAATATCTTCAAACAGATATTTGTGAATCGCCTGCAAAGTCGAGAATTTGCCCGCCAGCAGGGTGTCCAGCACACCGTTTTCGAACAGTTCTACCGCCTTTTTCTTGCTGATGCGTTCTTCTTCACGGGCAAGATCGGCGGAGCTTGTCAGCCCCAATTTATTTTCCAGTGCCATAATGCACCTCCAAAATAATTACTTATCGGCCGCCACGCCGGACTTCATCCAGGCGTCTACTTCGCTGACCTTGAATTTTCAAAGGCGGCCTATTTTCGCAGCGGGCATATTTCTTTTCTCTATCCAGGCGAGTACCGTATCACGGCTGACGCCGAGGTATTCGCAAATCTCTTTCATTGAGTACCAGCGTTCGATGGTCGGTTCCATTAAAATGTCCTCACTTTCAGGTAGTTTCCGATAGCTATAATTATACAATTTAAGTATATCACGGCGATGCCGATTTATCAAGGATCATTGCGGATTTACGAGGGATTCAGAAGAAAATCTTATAATTAAAAGTGAAAGGTTTCCCCGCTCAGTTTACTGATTTGAGCGGAGAAACCTTTTTTGCTGAGAATTTCAAATTGTTCCCGAAAACACCCCCACAAACGGCGCCCCTTATTCAGAGTAAGTAGAAGGGACTTTTGAAAAGTTGAGGGAATTTCTCAAATTACTTTGCCAAAATCCGAAAAAATTTCCCAGTTGGTTAGTGAGGTCGTCTATAAAATGCCTTTCTCGCTGGCTACCTATTGAGGGGACTGTTTCCCTGTGTACCTTGAAAATTGAATCGCCGCCTCCAAAGGATATGCTTCCGGCAAGTGTCGCCATGACTTCCCGAAAAGAAACGAGCGCACCGAAGAAGCAATACGCCATGGTGAGACTCTGGGGCAGGAATGATGCGGATGAGCGGCAGCAAGCAAAAGGCGTAGCAGAAATGCGGCTTCAGAACAAGCAAAGGAGGTTCAAACCTATGAAGAAAAGTGAGCTCAGAGAGCTTTACCAGATGATGTTTCTGGAATACCCGGACATCGTGACCGTTAAAGAGCTTCGGGAGATGCTGGGCATCAGCCGCAAGCTGGCTTACAAGCTGATTGACTATGGGTACATTCACGCCGTGAAGATCGGCACGACGCTGAAGATCCCGAAAATCAGCGTCATCAACTATGTGATGGAGAAAGAGGTGAAGAAGGTTGGATGAGATCAAACGCCTGACACCCGCCCAAAGGGCACGCTGCAACCGGCTGATCCGGCGGCTGTGCGCCAACTACGACGGTGGCAACTTGTCTGCCGTTGGACGATGGCGAAGGCTGCGTGTGCGTGCAGACGATTTCCTATTCGCTGCTGTGCAAGTACTTCCGGCGGGTGGTTCTGCCCGCCTACAAGGTACTCTGCGCCGATATTTACCGGCAGCGTACACGGACCTGCGAACGGTGTGGAAAGCCCTTTGCACCCAGTAGCAACCGGCAGAAATACTGCCCGGAATGTGGCTGCTCCATCCGACGCAAGCAGAAGGCGGACTCTGCCAGACGGCGGCGACTTCGGAAGTCGTTGAAGGGAGGCCTAAGCCGAAAATCCGGAGAGAAAAACAAAAGTCTGCTTTGATCACTTACTCTTAGAAAAAGGTATAAGAAAAAGCCCATAATCGGCTTGATTACAGGCTTTTTCGGTGGCGGAGACGGTGGGATTCGAACCCATGACCCTCAGGGGGCATCATGATTTCGAGTTTTATGGGTTAATGGCTGTTTGGTGATTTTTGAAGGCTGTTTCGGGCGACTTAGTATTCACCGAAAATGCTTGCCATGAAAGGCTTTTTTGGCGGTTGCGCCGCCGAAATCCCGAAAAATAAAGGAAAGTTCGAATAACGGCATTTTCGCTGTTTTCGGAAAGAACAGGCACTATTTTGGAAAGAACTGCGGAAAGAACAGAATGACCACATCAACAACGGCAATACATGGGGAAAACCTGCGCCGACTAAAACATTTACGAGGTGTATTGCTATGAATGAAACCGCAATCAACTGGGATTCGATTCCCGATATTATTACCAAAGACCAACTCTATCAAATCTGCCACATCAGTAAATCAACGGCTTTGTATCTGCTTCGCAGCGGAAAGATTCCGTGCGAATACACGGGCAAGAAAACTCGCTGTTACAAAATCAAAAAGGTTGACGTTATTACATATCTTGAAAAGAGAAAAGTATTTCCCGAATCCTATTCCGCACCGGCAGGTTGGTACAAGGGGAACTATACAGTGAAAATGAAAACCAAAGTACCCGAACAGGTTCTTGAAAATATGAAGCTGTATTACACGGAACTTTTTGCACAATATCCTGATGTGCTGACTGCGACCGACATTTCAAAAGTAATCGGATACGGCACAACGTCAATCAATAATTGGTGCAAAAAAGGACATCTTAAAGCGTTCAAAAGGAACAATATGAATCATATTCCGAAAGTCTATTTAATAGAATTCTGCTGCTCTAAATACTTTCGCACAATCACCCGAAAATCCGATTGGCATATTCGGGTGCTTCGAGAGTTTCCTCGTTGGCAAGTGATACGAAGATTAAAAGAATAAGGGTGAATATTCGCTATTGTTCGTTTGATTCAAACGCAAATCAGCCGAATGCCAAACTAAGCAACCGAATAATTTTGAAAATATGCAATATTCGCTGTAAAAAGTGGCACAAGCCCCAAATGTTCGTCGTAATTTTTGGCACGATTAATATTTACAAATTCATAAATCGCACATTCGACTTTACGCAGCCTCCTTTGTACAATATAAGTGCAAAGGAGGTTTATACTATGACTGACACATTATTTGAACAATTCGGCGGTACTTATACACAGATTGGCGACTATGCTTTGCCGGACTTGTCATTACCGGCGGAAAAAGATGACCGTCCCATTGGTATATGGGGACAGCGTAGATTGCGATACTTAAAGCAGTACCATAAAGTGATTTACTACAATCTGCTCACTTCCGGCAAACTCAATTCCCACCTCACCGATGTAGATGAAGAAGCACAATCCCTCTTTTCTCGACTGGTAAAAGAACTCGCCGAAAAAGAAGGTGTAACTGAACAGCTCAAATCCGCCGACCCAATGGCGTGGGTTGGTCGAATGAATAACATCCGCAACCAAGCCACCGAGATTGTCAACGAAGAGGTGGTGTTTGAATAGGTATCTAATATTTAGAAAAGCGACAGCTGGGAGACCTGCTGCCGCTTTTAACATATTTACTGATGGTTAAAGTTATTATATTATCATATGGCAATATAGTTATACCGCTGTTACAAGTTCCAACACATCGATAGTAGTTGAAAATACACCTATGGTATCACCATTTGAATCAAAAAATTCAAACTCAAAATTATCGTATTCTAAAACGATAGCGCCTTCAGTTCCAACTGGCAAATCCTTAAAATTTGCAGTCAATCTTACTACATCTAATTCTTTCATTTCCCTACTTAACCTCAACTTTTTGTAGTTCCTCGGCTTTGTAGGCGACAACATAAACAGGATAAAGAAAACTTTCAGGAATCAAACGCAAAATATTTAAATGATTATCTACCCGTTTGATTCATTCAGCATATTCAAAATATTAAGTAGGGGCTTAAAGCCAGTAAAATCAATTTTTGCGTAATTTTGAAATATGTATTTGGAAAATATATCTTTGTTATAATACTTTTGTGGATTTTCGTCCTTCCTAGAAAACTTTCTGCCTCCAATTTCAATATTTAAAGTTTCTTCAGAAAAAAGGTCTTCCAATTCACATTCACTTTTACCCGAAGGTAATGGAACGGATACCAAACTTAATTTGCAGTTTGGTTCTAATAGAACATAATTTTCTTTTTCAAGTTGCTCTTTTTTTAGCTCACAAAATTCGGCATAGCCGATAAACTTATTCAAAGGGCGTTTGGTATTCTTTTCGTTATCAAACAGCATAATGATAGGGTGCGGTGAAAACTCAGTTTTATATTTTAGAAAATAATCGCAGAGATTATCTAATCCGTTTTTTCCAACAAAATAGTTATATAAGGATTTCATCGCATCAGCACCATCTAATCCCATCCCAAAAAAATAACTCCAATGCCTTGATCGTGAAAAGAAAGATAAATGATAACGAAATTTCCCATTGGAATCTTTTGTAATTAATTTGGGATATTCTTTATATAAACTTTTGAGTGCAGCTTTTATATATAGCACATCAGTTTTTCCTTCTGTAATTAAAAGCATTTGTTTGTTTGCAACAAAATATTTATAGAAAAGAAAATTCCTATAATCAGTTTCTTTCCCGGATAGTGAGCGATAATTATGTTTTGCACCGCTAATATCATGCTTATTACAGTAAAACTCTATTTGATCTATGAACGACAACCTACCTTCAAGTTGTGCAATCGTCCCCTTTTCGCCATCTACCTTAAATTCCCCTGTCGTATACAAAGTGTGCAACATGGCTCGTGTTGCTCTATAAAAATCACGTGGAATATTTATTTTCTGATTGACAACTAGTCCTGTTACCATTTGGCGTGAATCACGATATATAAGTCTAGTTTTTTCTTCATTTATTGAAAATCCGGATTTTTCGATTTCTTTTTTTAGAGCTTCAAAAAATTCATCTTTTTTATCTAAAAAATCCTTATTATTGGTTGAAAAAGTTAGATCATCTGCGTATCTTGTATAATCTAATTTATATTTTTTGCAATTTTTAACACATGAATATCAAGCGTTTGACAAATTAAATTAGTAATTATAGGAGATGAAGGTGCACCTTGTGGTAAAATACCCTTATAACATGCAATTTGAGCGATAGTTACTGCAACTTCTTTAGGCAAGTTGAAGTAACGATTTGATAAAAAATATCCAAAAACCCTACCAAAGTGAAATGAATTAAAAAAGTTGTTTAAATCAATGCAAAAAATAAACCGCTTATTTTTGTGGATTCTAGCATTAGAAACAATACTTTTGTTTTTTTCAAAAGCATGAGAAATATTAGCCTTAATGCTGTTTTCTTTTCGAAGTAGTGTCTGATATTCGTATAGGGCATTTGTTAATTTGCGTTGTATAATCTTTAGTGCACCCGAGGGAGCATAAATATTACGCAAAGTTCCATCTTTTTTGGGTATATCAAAAGAAGAGTAGAAAGACTCTACTCTTGCTTCAAAGAGAACATATGTCAATGTTTTTCTCTGTATTCCTAAAAAGTCCGCCAGTTGGTTACGTGATTGTATTTCATTAAACTTCATTCTTTTTACCTCGAAAAAGAAATAAGCGTGCAACAACTCATTACGCAAATAGCATATAACATCAATATATGATGATCTAAAAAGCGATAAAGAGGCAAACTCCCTGCCATTTTAGTCAACGCTTGCGAAACACAAGCACAAAATCTTGTTGCACGCTTATTAAATTATACCACTTTTGAAACAACTTTTCAATTCGATGAATTGAAAACTAAAGAAAATATTTTGTTATGCGATTAATTATAGAAGGTGGCAGAAGTTCAATTTACATAAAGTACCTAAAATCATAGGATTTATCAAAAAGGACTTCATTTTGTTTGGACATTCTCGAAAGAACTTTGGCAAAATCTAGGGTAACAGGTAATGATTTATACAAACTATCTCCGCTGTTCCAGTTCATTTTAGTCAACATTAGAATTTCTTCTGCTAAAACTCCACCTTCCGATTGCCCCCCAAATCGTTTGACAACCAGTGGTGCTGGAATGCCTCGTCCACCTTTGAAATAATTATATGAACCAGTCCATTCAGGTATATTAAGAGAACCGTGCGTCCAAATTAAAAAACTATCTTTATTGGTTGGTATTACAGTGCCTCGTTTAATAGCAAAATTTTCTGCCTGTCGAGTTGCTTGCATACCAAAGCGGATAGCTCTCCACGGAGAATGCTCTTGAATCTGCAATAATTCAACATCCACACCTTCGAAGGCCTGTGTTATTCCGATTATCTCTTCTTTCATAAAAGGTGTTGTTTTGTGAATTACCACACGATTGAGTTTAGCCGTAGGACAGCAATGATAATAGCTTTCTCGTAACTCTATCATCATTTCACGAGCTTCATTTCTGTCCATATAAGGATTTGATTTTTCAAAAAAGCAAGGGTTTTTAATTTTCCTTAAAATCATTCTAATGCCAGTTCCAGTAGAATCAAATAGTTGACTACAACCAATACAGATACCCTGTTTTTCGGACTTTGCATATCCAATACCTATATATGCCGTGTCATCTGAAATTGATCTGGGGTGCCATAGTATCCCTTGTGATTTAGCATAAAGGCTTGTTGAGAGTCCCCAGAGTACTTTACAAGGGTCATATGAATTAGTCGAGCGTTCTTCTATAAATTGTACACTAATTCCTTTATCTGCTGCGTAAAGTTTAATTGCATCGTGTAAATTGTAATCATCTGAACTATCTGGGGATTCTCTAAATCGCGCAAAAGATGTTGGTATATAAATGACGATAACATCGAAATTCATTGCGTTTTTAGCTGCACGGTCAATGCCCCGTTTGATAAAGGCAGAGAAATCCTGGATTGTGAGACGCTCGGTTGCTTTAGTGGAATAAGTTATGCACAGATTTGGATCATTTTCATTCGGGATCAGGAGTTTTTTTCGATATACATTTTCAAATCCGGCATAATCTTGCAAAAACTTATCTTTACCATTGGATTTAAACGAATTGTTGAGTTTCTTTAAATGTCCAATTATTTTAGCAAGATGTTCTGTGGGTGAAAACAAAGCTAATTGTATGGGCCTTTGCAGTCGATAATCATTGATATAAGAACAATCTAAAGGACCATATTGTGAAATACCGAGCAACTGATTTGTTGATGTATGAGACATATCGGTATCTGAAAAACACATGATTGGTTCGCTATATGTATATGCTTTCAGTTCTATCCATTCTTTTTTGCGGTTTGCACCGCCTGAACTCAAAGGTATAGATATAAACTTTAATTCAAAAAAACCATTTGTGAACGAAATAGTCCCTTTGTTGGATAATACATTCTGCCAGATACGAAGTTTTTCATTATATTGTTGATTATAAATTCTTGATAATATTCGATTAGATTGAATTTTATATTCGTTGTTGGAAACTTGGTCGCCATTTTCTTTCAGTATATGTATAGATGGCAAGAGAAACAGATGAAATTCTCCAGCTGAATATTCGATTGCCATTTCGATAGCATCAAAAACCGCATAACCACTATCGGTCTTTCTCGTTTTCGCGTCGTAGTATTTATTACGCTTACAACATTGGAAACCTCGATTACGCATACTGCTTTTTATAAGATCGTATAACATACCCGTGTAAACAGAATCCGATTTTTTCAATAGTCGCTCTTCTGGAAATGTTAATGTGATATACGATTTGATATGGTTGCCAAAAGTTGAAATTAGTCTCTCAGAAGACTCAAAAGAGTATATTTGTCCATTATACAATGACGCTATACACTTATGCGGATTAATAATTGATTTCAGTTCTGACCAACTAATAATATCAGTTTTAAAACAATTGCACTGAGGAATTGAATCGGCTTTAAATGCATTTAACTTGATGAATTCTTTTATACGATTGCCAGAAAATAAAAGTTCAGAACTTGCTTCAATGTCGGCACTTTTTTCTTCAATAAGCTGATTTGAAAATCCTAACGATTTATAAATTGAATATAAAAGACTATCAAACTTGCTAATTTCAACAATATCAGCGATTTTACCACCTGATTTAGCACTTTCGATAAGCGCAGAAACTCGTTTAGATACTGGAACGCCTTTTAAGGTTGTCCAATATAATCCCTTAGAAATAAAATTTGGCTCAGCTATATGTTTTTCAAAAAACGACATAATGGACTCATCGTTGCCAGAATAACCTATAACTATCATACCTCGATTTGTAAGACAGTGAAGCCAGTGCTCCTGCAAAGTGCTTTCCAATTTTTGTAATTCATCTTCTGTATTTTGCAGATTATCATAGCGAAAATCACCATGTAATTTGCATACGCCAGGATATGTAGGGTTGAAATTTTTGATGCTATTCGAGTTTGTTGAGCTACATACTAAGAGCTCTTGCTGGGGATTTATGATATTAACGGCCGTCTCCGTCAATGCGTCAAAATTGGTTGTCCAAACTCTTTTAACTTTATTTTTAATCATCATATCTGCCAAACATAAATATCCTAAGGAAGGATTATGTCTTGTAACTTTTGACTCAATAAAACGCTTTCGTGCAATGCAAGAGTTATAGCATTCCTGAAAATAAAATGAGTATTCATTTGATGCGTATTTAGGAGGATAACCGCCTTTTTTATCAAAATAACCTTGCAGAAATTTTTGTGTGGATGGTAGTTTTAAATCTTTGAATTTTTCGGTGGAAACGTGATTCTCAATACAGTAAATTTCTCTTTTGAAAAACCATATTAAATCTCCTCCGGTTGGTATACCGGAGTTAACGGATGCACCTGCCCCTAGAAAAAAGTCAACTTCTCCGTTTTCCATTACAGAGAAATTTCTAATTAATTGTTCCTGAGAAATCACAAGTATACCTCCTTATAGGTAATAAATTAACTATTATATAATTATCTATTTCACCGAATTCACTTCACTTTTCTCGACAAAAACATTGTCTTCAAAAAATTCTGCGATAATAAACCTCGTTCGGAGACATCAAACACAGAAATGTTTCGACATATTACTTTATTCGTATCAATAATAGCTTCATCGACTTTTAGCATTTGATAACCTTCTTTTTATAGTATAACATTTAGCAAACCGGTTCATTATGTTCCTGGATAAATGCAAGTCGTTTTTGATGTAATGTTTCAATTTCTCCAACTTTGGCAACATACGCATAAATTCTTATGGATTGCCAACCGGTTACTCGGCATCCCCATTCATTAAGAGTGATTTTTTCGCCATTGAAATCAACGTATTTTTCATCAATTAATGTTGCAACGGATTCGTCCGGTTTTAGGGTCAGATAAATCTTATCACCTTTTTTAATAATCCCAAACTCAATTAACTTGTCCATTTTAGGTAGGGAAGCTTCAAGTTTTTTGTTGTTAGTTTTTATCTGTGAGATATCTATATTTGGTGTTGGTAAACAATCGTCAACGATAGTATTTATTAAATTTTTGCCTCTTTCGACGATGTTATTGTATGTATTAAAATCATCATATTCCGGTAAATCAATAGCCGTGTTTTGTCTGCCTGAGTTTTTGTCTTTATAATAGATCCTTAAGTTACCTATCTGATTTAAGATTTTGCGTGTGAAAGTATCATAATCCATACCTGTAATGATCTCGCTTGGGAAATCGTGACCATCTTTTAATACTAAGGAATCAGATGCATCTTTATAATACTTGAATTCATTAGAATCTTTATCCGGGGTTTGAACGAGTAAATGATCAAGACTAAATGCGGAACTAAACGAATTTAACAATGTATATGCTTGGTCATATGATATTTTTGTTTTACCGGATTCGCCTTTTGACGTTGAATCATATAGTGCAAGCAATGAAATTGTAAGTTTTTTATTTTGCTCATAAGCGTCCATAGATTTCAAATCAGATTTCAATTTATCTGCTGTGACACCCTGTTTTACAAGTTCAGCTGCAATAGTGTTGATAATTAAATCCTTTGAAACTTTGTTAGTAGTATATATGTCGTTCATAATACTAGAAAACAATGTAATTGCATCTTTACTATCACGACTACTGATAGTGAGAAATTTCATCATAAAACTCGTTGTTTCGGAAACGATATCTACTACTGCTTCTTTATTTATATTTCCTTGTTTGTATTCAACCAATGTGCGCAAGAAGAGAGCTTTAGGATGTTTATATGAGATTTCCGTAAAAATCTTATAATAAAACCTGAATTTATTGTTCTTAACCAAATTATTTGCTTGTTCAGCAGATGATAGCATTTTGTAAAAGTCAACCTTATCATACATATCATCCAAAAGCTTTTTAAGAGCTTCAGCTTCATTAGTTTCATTAAAGTATTGTAACAATCTGCTTTGGCAAATTGACTTAAAATTATTGATGTTTATATTTTGCCTGTAAAAGCATAAAAATGCTTTGATGTAGTTATATAGATAATCATAAAGGTTATCTTCTGTTTTAATGATTAATTGCCCCCACTTATCAAGATAGGTGCCGTATGAAGCTTCATCTAATTTTGAAAAAATGTAAGTCTTTATTAGGTCGATTTCTTCGAGTTTTTTACCTTTACTGTTTATAGATTCAAACATCGAGAAAACCTTGTTTGCCTTGCAGTTTGCTTCAATCACAATAAACTGAATATACTGCAAGATATAGTCAGCAAAGTCAAGTATTTTCCCTTGGTCATCTGCAGATATTTCTTTTTGGAGAGTAGTATATATATGCTTATAATTAGAAATTACTCGTTCTTCAAAAGCAGAAGCACAATGATAATTATCACAAAAACTAATTACGGTTTTTGGATTATCAAAACAATGATTGTACAAATCGGAAAAACATTTTTTCTCGATGCTATTGAGAGTGACTGCAGTATATTCTTTGTGATATGTTCTATTTACATATTTCCAAAGAGCCTCTTTAATGTTGTTAAGTGTCTTATCAGTTTCACTAACCCCCATAGTTAATGACAATGTGTACAACGCCATTAATATAAGTGTAAATGTTGTAATTCTTTGCTGACCATCAATTATATCGTATTTTGTAATTAATCCGTTAATCTTATCATTTTTGTCATAGACAATGATATTGCCAGTATAATATCCTTCGTCTTTGCTATCGGATCGATATGCTTCTATAATATCATTCAGCAAAACTTCAACTTGCTCCTTATCCCAAGAATAAGGACGTTGATAAACTGGAACATCGTACATACATTTAAATAGATTTTCTAAATTCCACAAATGTGGGTCAAGTGCTTTTCCTGCCATATTCTTTCTGCCTTTCATCATCGTTTTGAATTGTTTATGAATGCCTTCCAACAAATTTTCTTATGAATAGTTTTAAACACGCTAAATCATTTCAAGCATTAGAATATTCATATTATGATTACTCTTCAAAATTTTTGTGTACTTAAATGTGTTTGCTTGAACTATGACATGTTTTAGTGAACAATATGCAGTTTATAAGCATTAGTCATTGCACAAGAAAAATAATTGTTACATGTTAATAGTAATTTCATCATTGCATCTAAGCGTTTGGAAAGAGTCCTCATAACTTAAAACACCACTATTTACCTTTTCGGCAAATAATAGAAGATTTTTCGAATTTAAAACTCCGCCATCATAATCAGTCCTATTTTTGATATATTGGATATTATCTCTATAATGTCCTCTAAATTCAGATGAAATAAAAAGATAACTAAATGAAGATACATTTTCTCCAAAATGCTCCCACCACTGGTTAGGGTTTAAATCTCCTCTATTTTTATTTTCTTCAATATATCTAATCATCTCATCAGCTTGGGTGATTGGAAGATTATAACCGTTGGAATAAGCCTTTGTGTCTACAATTACACCGTTAGTATCTTTATAGAATAGACCATCTGGTCGCCTTGCTCCACCAAGATGCAAACCTTGATAATTCAGTTCATCTGTAAATAAAGACATTGTTTCCAACTCAAATTCTCTATTAGAGCTGTTATCATATGACAAGTCAAGTAAAACAAGATATCTATGATTAACATTGCGAAGTTGCTCCCTAACTTCGTCTTTTATGACTGATATATCCGTTCTTTGTGTGACAGCATCAATATCATTCGGAATACTTAAGTTGGAAATTTCATCTTTAATTAAGAATCCGTTTGCAGTTCTATCTATTTGAAGTCCGATTGAAATTAAGCTGTTGATATCATCAACTATCGTTGCTTCATTTAACTCATATCCATTTTGATATAAGTAAGACTTAATTTCTTCAATAGTCCTTCGCGTTGATTCTATCGATTGAATAATATAGTATCTTCGATTTCTTAAATAATTGGCATCTGGAGCAGCTGTTGCAAGCATATTCCAAAAGACTCGTTTTGTTGATCTTCCGTGTCTTGTCCTTCCCATAACTCTATTAAGATATGATTGTCCTCTTTGGGTTATCATGTAACTTTGCCCAATTGTAGTTGTATGTGGAGCACCCAAATAGTTTTCTGTTACTTCTTTTGGCACTTTTGCAACCCAGCCAATTTGACATAGCCACCCGGCAATCATACGCGCATATTTATCACTGCTACCCTCAAAGTTCTGTCTTATTTCAGTTCTTTCTGTGGGAGTTGTTGCAGTGTCAATTCCTCCAACATATAGTGATTGTGAAACTGATGTAAATCCAGCTTCACCGATAAAGCCTAATTGTCTTCCTATTTCAAACTTTGTTAAATGGCCTTGTTCGGAAAGTAATTGAAGAATTCGACATGCAGGGGGATAAGACAACATGGCTTCGCCAAATAAACTTTTTTCCTCATCACTTCCATTATCTGATTCTGCAAATCGTTGACCTAAATCAGAAACTTTGCATGTGTCACTTTCAGAGTTGTACTCTATAAAGCCAAGAGAGACCGCCCATCGAATAAAGCATTCTGCTTGCCAATCTCCTTGATAAGGTTTGTTTTGTCCATTTGGCAATCTTTTCTGTGCCGGAGTGGCTATTTGTGCAATTCCCGAACAAGCGGCATTTCCGCGACCGCCTTTTGAAACAATCTCTCTTGCTTGGTCAATACTGTATCCAAACATGTTGACATTTTCTTCCACTGTTAGTTGTTTTCCGCTACCAAACCCTTTGAACAAATCATATGGCACACTATTGCAGTTTTCTCCGGTAATAGCATCTATGAGTTCATATTTGTTAAATCTATCCGGGACAAAATTGGGAATAAGTTCTTCTCGCAATCTTTGATTCAATCTTGATTCTGGAACAATCGAAAGTATAACACTCTTTAAATTATCAAAAGATCCTCCATCTTGAATCCAACCAAAAGTTCTACTCATTTGTAATCAACACCTCTCTTGTTTCTGATTTTGTGTTTATTAAATGATAACTACTGTTATTATAA
>OGQY01000757.1_pt1 | contig 24832 bp, 19 predicted proteins | sample 1553361 | NCBI WGS metagenome assembly OGQY01 (sample SAMEA2579963, study PRJEB22360) | human gut metagenome | reverse complement strand
AGCGTAAGCTTCACGATATGCGAATAGTGGGTAGGATTGTGGGAGTGCATTGCACAAAACAATCCGTAGGTATCCTAGTTGGGGGCTTTTGCCCCCAACATCAAAATATCAGTATAGTTACGATATAATATACAGGGCTGTGAAAAATGAAAATTTTCTGGAGATTTTTAGAAAATTGAGTTTTTCACAGCCTTTTTTTCGTTCACCGAAGTAATTGATACAAGAGCAGACTCTATGTTAAAATAAGAAACTGACAGAATGTATATGCATACAACAAGAATTAATACTAAGAAAGAACTCAGGCAGAATCCAGAAAGGAGGCTACCATGGCGCGCATTATTTTCCACATCGACGTTAATTCAGCATTTTTAAGCTGGACGGCGGTTGAACAATTGAAAAATGGATCAAAAGTGGATCTGCGGGAGATTCCGGCAATTATTGGCGGAGATCAGAGCTCGCGTCATGGAATCGTTCTTGCAAAATCATCACTTGCCAAATCCTATGGGATTCAGACGGGTGAACCTGTAGTAAATGCATTTCGAAAATGTCCGAACCTTGTGACAGCACCGCCGAATCATAAGATGTATCGAGAAAAGAGCCGGATGCTGATGGATTTCCTGCGGACATATACAAAGAAGATCGAGCAGGTCAGTGTCGATGAATGTTATATGGATTTCACAGAGCTTGCCGGGCGCTATCCAACACCGGTGGACGGGGCGATGGAGATTAAGGAAGAGGTAAAGAGACGTTTTGGATTCACGGTGAATATTGGAATCTCCAGTAATAAACTGTTAGCGAAGATGGCTTCGGATTTTCAGAAACCGGATCGGATCCATACGTTATTTCCGGAAGAGGTTCCGCAGAAAATGTGGCCACTTCCGATCGGAGAACTCTTTATGGCAGGGCGTTCAAGTGTGGAAGTCTTTAAGAAACTTGAAATTAATACAATTGGAGATCTTGCTCGTGCGGATGTAAATGTAATTACGTTGCATTTAAAAAGTCATGGACGGATGCTTTGGAATTTTGCAAATGGAATCGGGGACGATAAGGTACAGTATGAACCGGAAGAGGCAAAGGGAGTAGGAAATTCAACGACTCTGTCAGAGGATGCAACGACTTATGAAGAAGCGAGAGATGTATTTCGTGAGCTTGCGCAGAGCGTGGGAAACAGGCTGAAGAAGGCAGGAAAGAAAGCCGGGATGGTGAGCATGGAGGTTCGCTATTATGATTTCAGAAATATGTCGCATCAGGTGCAGCTTCAAAAGCCGACGAATGATCCGGTTATCTTATGTGAGACAGCCTGTAATTTGTTCCGTGAAAGCTGGAGTGGAGAACCTGTCCGTCTGCTCGGAATCCGAACGTCAAAGTTAGTAGAAGAGAATGCACCGGAGCAGCTGACAATTTTTGATATTGAATTTCCAAAAGAACCGGACGAGAAACATAAAAAATTAAATGCCGCATTGGAACAGCTGAACAATCGTTATGGAAAGGGTGCGGTTGTGAAAGGCACATTTTATAAACCGGACGGAAAGAAGAAAAAAGATGGAATTTAGAAGAGATAGAAAGAGGAACGTGCATTGAAAGAGAAAAATTATAATCTGGAATTGATTCGAATGATTTCTTTTATATTTGTTATTGTGATCCATGTATCAAACTATTACTGCAGAGCCTATGGCGATATTACGATTGGGGAGTACAATTTTTCACTGCTATTAAATCTACTGGCAAGGATAAGTGTACCATGTTTTTTCATGATTACAGGAGCACTTCTGCTTGGAAGACAGGAATCACTTCATAAACATGCAAAAAGAATCTTTCGTTTTCTAATTGTTCTGCTTGTGTGGAGTGTAATATATATGATCTGGAATGCAGTTTATATGAAGGATCCTTATCAAATCAAAGATTTATTATATAAGCCGGTAGAACAGCATCTGTGGTATCTGTATGCAATGATTCCGATCTATCTGGTACTTCCTTTTTTCCAGGTTATGTGTAAAGGGATGAACCTTCGGATGGAACGCGCATTTCTTGCGGTGATTACGGCGGCTGTTTTGTTCAATTATATTTCCACATTTTTTGATGAAAAGATGTATTATTCTGTCCCAATGGTGGGAGACAGAATCTATTCTTATTATGTATTTATCGGATATTATATATATAAATATCGTAAGCATGTGATGAAGGGGAAAATGATTCCGGCAGGTATTTTTGTAGTATGCATGGCATTAAATTATGGGCTGACTTATGCGGCAACCTTGCAGGATGGAGAACATTATGAACGTCTGCTGGAATATGGTAATCCACTGCTTGCACTGGCAGCATCGATGGCATTTCTTATGTTAGTACGATTGAAAAAGAGCGAATTCAATCCGTCCGAACAGGCAAAGAAGTGGATTGACAGATTTTGTGGATGTTCCTTTGGGATTTATTTGATCCATATCATGTTTCTTGATGTTTATAAGAGAAATATTAAGCCAGAGACATTTTCAGCCTGGATCATGATTCCGGTAGTGAGTGTGGGACTTGTGTTATTGTCATTTGGATGTGTCTGGCTGATTCGAAAGACGAAAACAGGACGAAAGATTATGTAGGTTTTTTTGCATATGTGCTGAGATTATGTTATTCTATAAAGGTTAAGACAATCGTTATTTGCCTGAAAGTCAATGATGCAATACACCAGTTCAGAACAGGAGGGTTAGATCATGAAATTAGATAAATTATTAGAACGCCTGGATTACACAGTAGTACAGGGAAGTGATTCTACGGAAGTAACAACACTGATCAATGATTCAAGAAAAGTGGAAGAAGGATCTGTTTTCGTGTGTATCAGCGGAGCAGTATCTGATGGACATAAATATGCAGCGGACGTTGCGGCGAAAGGTGCGGCAGCTGTTGTTGTAGAGAAAGATGTCGAAGTGCCGGAAAATGTGACTGTAATTAAGGTAGAGGATACTCGTTATGCACTGGCTCTGATGTCAGCGGCTTACTTTGGATATCCGGCAGATAAGATGAAAGTCATCGGTATTACAGGAACAAAAGGAAAGACAACAACAACTTACATGATCAAGTCTATTCTCGAAGAGACAGGACACAAGGTTGGATTGATCGGTACAATCGAGGCAATTATCGGAGACAAGAAGATCCCGTCATGTAATACAACACCGGAGTCTTATACAATCCATAAATATTTTGCAGAGATGGTAGAAGCTGGCTGTGATTGTGTTGTTATGGAAGTTTCATCACAGGGACTGATGCTTCACAGAACAGCGGGAATTCCATTTGAGATCGGTATTTTCACAAATCTTGGAAGAGATCATATCGGTCCGAATGAGCATAAGGATTTTGATGATTACAAGAGATGCAAAGGGCTTTTGTTCAAACAGTGTAAGCTCGGAATCGCCAATGTGGATGACAAGTATTTCAAAGATGTATTTAAAGGGTCTACATGTAAGATTGAGACATTTGGATTTTCACCGGAGGCAGATCTTCGCGCAGAGAATGTAGAACTGGTATCCAGACCGGGATATCTTGGTGTTGCATATCATGTTGCAGGCGTGATGGACTTTGATGTGGAAATCGATGTTCCAGGCAAGTTCAGTGTTTACAATTCACTGACTGCAATCTCAGTCTGCCGCCATTTCCAGGTGCCGGTTGAGATGATCAAAGATGCACTTAAGAAGGCAAAGGTAAAAGGACGTATCGAGATGATCAAGGTGTCTGATGATTTTACACTGATGATCGATTATGCGCACAATGCGATGAGTCTTGAAAGTCTTCTGACAACATTGAAGGAATATAATCCGAAGCGTCTTGTATGTCTGTTCGGATGCGGCGGAAACCGTTCTAAAGACAGAAGATTCGAGATGGGTGAGGTATCCGGAAGACTGGCAGACCTGACAATCATTACATCAGATAATCCGAGATTTGAAGAACCACAGGATATTATTAACGATATCAAAATCGGAATCGCAAAGACAGATGGAAAATATGTGGAAATCTGTGATCGTAAAGAGGCAATCAAATATGCAATCGAACACGGCGAACCGGGTGATGTTATTGTGCTGGCAGGAAAAGGACATGAGGACTATCAGGAGATCTGCGGCGTGAAGCATCCGATGGATGAGCGCGTGCTGATCAAAGAAGTTCTGGAAGAATTAAAAGAGAAATAAGATTGTGTTTGCAGATGTTATTGTAGATATACAACATGAAAAACTGGATAAGATCTTTCAGTACCGAATACCGGAACGACTGAAAGACGAGCTGTATCCGGGGCTGGAAGTAATTATCCCTTTTGGAAAAGGAAACCGGCAGATCAAAGGTTATGTGACTTCATTATCAGAGACTTGCAATTATGATCTGTCAAAGGTGAAGGAGATTACAGACATTTCCAGAAACAGTGTGGCAATCGAAGCGAGACTGATCGCGCTGGCGGCATGGATGAAAGAGCAGTATGGCGGAACGATGATCCAGGCGCTTAAGACAGTGTTGCCAATCAAGCAGAAGGAGAATGCGAAGGTAAAGAAACATCTCCGTTTGCTGCTTACTGAGGAAGAGAGTCAGGAGAAGCTGGCTTTTTATCAGAAGAAGAATCAGAAAGCAAGAGCAAGGCTTTTGGAAGCTTTGAAGGAAGCCCCAATTCTGGATTATGAGCTGGTGACGAAAAAATTAAATGTGACACTGCCTGTAATCCGGGCATTGGAAGAGCAGGGCGTGTTGAAGATAGAGTCAGAGCAGGTATACCGTAATCCGGTGAAACAGGCAAAGAAATCACAACAGGAGATCATCTATACGGAAGAACAGCAGCATGTGATCCAGGGGTTCCGGCAAGACTATCTGTGTGGAACAAGGAGAACTTATCTGCTTCACGGAGTGACTGGAAGTGGAAAGACAGAAGTCTATATGGAGATGATCCGCACGGTTGTTGACCAGGGAAAACAGGCAATTGTTCTGATTCCGGAGATCGCACTGACCTATCAGACAGTGATGTGGTTTTACCGCTGTTTCGGCGACAGAGTTTCTATCATGAACTCAAGATTGTCTGCCGGAGAACGTTACGATCAGATGATGCGTGCGAAGAAGGGCGAGATCGATGTGATGATCGGACCACGTTCTGCACTTTTTACTCCATTTCCGGATTTGGGGCTGATCGTTATTGATGAAGAACATGAACCAACCTACAAGAGTGAGCAGGTGCCACGTTATCATGCAAGAGAAGTAGCAATCCACAGGGCAGAAGTAGAAGATGCAAGCGTTGTGCTTGGAAGTGCAACTCCGTCAATGGAGGCAATGTATCGGGCAAGGCTTGGTGAGTATCAGCTTTACGAGATGAAGAATCGTTCTCATATGCAGCAGATGGCGACTGTGCATACAGTTGATATGCGAAAGGAACTGAAGAATGGAAACCGTTCCATCTTGAGTGAGAAGTTGCAGGAACTGATTGAAGACAGACTGAATGCAAAAGAGCAGATCATGCTGTTTTTGAATCGCAGAGGATATTCTGGTTTTATTTCCTGCAGAGAATGTGGCCATGTAGTGAAATGCCCGCACTGTAATGTATCCTTGTCGGTACATAAAGGCGGGAAAATGGTCTGTCACTACTGTGGTTATGAACAGCCGAAGGTGACGGAATGTCCGGAATGCGGTTCCCGTTATATCGGAGAATTCCGCGCAGGAACCCAGCAGATCGAGGACATGGTGAAAGCAAGATTTCCACAGGCAAGAGTTCTCCGTATGGATATGGATACGACGAAGAAAAAGGATTCCCATGAGCAGATTTTATCTGCCTTTGCGAATGAAGAGGCGGATATTCTTGTGGGAACACAGATGATCGTAAAGGGACATGATTTTCCAAAGGTCACATTAGTCGGTGCATTGGCAGCAGATATGTCACTTTATACAGATGATTATCGTTCCGGTGAGCGAACATTTCAGCTTTTGACACAGGCAGCAGGCCGTGCCGGAAGAGGTGACAGACCGGGTGAGGTCGTGATTCAGACTTACGATCCGGAGCATTATGCAATCGAGGCTTCAGCAGCGCAGGATTATGAAGCATTCTATGAGAAAGAAATCCGTTACCGCAGTCTGATGGGATATCCACCGGTGGAGAACCTGATGGCAGTACTTGCAGCATGTGAAGATGAGGTGCTTTTAGAGAAAGCGTGCAAGTATCTGAAGGAATACATTTTGCGGATCAAAGGTCAGGCACAGCTCGATGTGATCGGCCCGGCAAGTCCGGGAGTGGATAAGATCAAAGATATTTACCGGAGGGTGATTTACGTAAAAGCGCCGGAATACCGAACCTTAGTTGTATTAAAAGACAGGATGGAACAATATATAGAAATTAACTCAGGGTTTCAGAAAATGAGAATCCAATTCGATTTTAACCCGATGAATTTATAGAAAAGAGAGGAAAGAATAATGGCAATCAGAGAAGTAAGAGAGATGGGCGATGATGTTCTTGAAAAAAAGTGTAAACCAGTGACGAAGATGACACTTCGTACAAAGATTTTAATTGAAGATATGCTTGATACGATGTATGAGAAGATGGGGGTGGGTCTTGCAGCACCGCAGGTTGGTATTCTCAAACAGATTGTAGTGATTGATGTCGGAGAGGGTCCGATCGTTTTGATCAATCCTGAGATTGTTGAGACATCCGGTGAGCAGACAGGCGAAGAAGGTTGCTTAAGTGTGCCGGGAAAATGGGGAATCGTAACTCGTCCAAATTATGTAAAAGTACGTGCACTTAATGAAAATATGGAGGAGTTTGAGATAGAAGGAGAAGAACTTCTTGCAAGAGCGTTCTGTCATGAGATCGATCACCTGGGAGGACACCTTTATGTAGAGAAAGTAGAAGGAGAACTGCATGATTCACCGGCCTACAACGAGGAAGATATGGAATACGAAGTGGAGGAATAATTGATGAGAATAATTTTCATGGGAACACCGGACTTCTCCGTGGGAACACTGGAGGCACTGGTGGAAGCAGGACATGAGGTATGTCTCGTAGTGAGCCAGCCAGATAAACCAAAGGGACGCGGTAAAGAGATGCAGCCAACTCCGGTGAAAGAAGCTGCGATGAAACATGGAATTCCGGTTTATCAGCCAAAGAAGATCCGTGATCCGGAATGTGTAGAAGAACTGAGAAAATACAATGCAGATGTGATGGTTGTCATTGCATTTGGTCAGATCATTCCGAAAGAAATTCTGGAGATGACACCATACGGATGTATTAATGTACACGCATCTCTACTTCCGAAATACCGTGGTGCCGCGCCAATCCAGTGGTCTATCATCAATGGCGAGGAAGTGACAGGTGTTACAACAATGCAGATGAACGAAGGACTGGATACAGGCGACATGATCCAGAAGGTTGAAGTGCCGATCACAGAAGATGAGACAGGAGAAAGCCTTCATGATAAGCTTGCAGAGGCAGGAGCAAAGCTTTGTGTAGAGACTCTGAAGGCTATTGAAGATCATACGGCAACTTTCGAGAAGCAGGGAGAAAGCCCGACAGAATATGCCAGAATGCTCGATAAGAAGCTTGGAAATATTGACTGGAATACATCCGCAGTACAGATCGAACGTCTGGTGCGTGGCCTGAATTCCTGGCCAAGTGCTTACACACATTGGGACAAAAAGGTAGTGAAGATCTGGAGAGCAAAAGCAGAGGCTGATGGCACGGTAAAAGCAGAGCCTGGAACAGTGTTGAGTGTAGAGAAAGATTCCTTTACTGTTCAGACAGGGGATGGCGTCTTACGAGTTCTGGAACTTCAGATTCCGGGGAAAAAGAGAATGGATACAGGAGCTTTCTTAAGGGGATACACAATTGAAAGCGGAGTTAAATTTACACGGGAATAAGAGGACTTCTGGAGGGGGACTGCAGATAGATAACAGGAGGTAGTTTTAGTATGTATTATGGATTTTATTATGACTGGACTTATATACTGGTACTGATCGGTGTGGTTCTCAGCCTGCTCGCATCATCCCAGGTGAAAGGAACATTTGCAAAATATTCGAAGATCCGCAGTTATTCAGGGGATGACAGGACGAGAAGCGGCAGAACAGATTCTCAGAAGAAATGGAATCTATGATGTGCAGGTGACTCATATTGCGGGAAATCTGACCGATCATTATGATCCGAGAAACAAGACACTGGCACTTTCTGATCCGGTTTATAATTCAACTTCTGTAGCAGCAATCGGAGTTGCGGCACATGAGTGTGGTCATGCAGTACAGCATTTTGAAGGGTATGCACCTTTATCAATCCGTGGGGCACTTGTGCCGGTCGTAAATTTCGGTTCCATGATTTCCTGGCCGTTGATCATTATCGGCCTGTTTATGAATGGCCAGATGTCCAGCTTCCTTATTGATATCGGAATTCTGCTCTTTATGGTAGCTGTGGCATTTCATCTTATAACACTTCCGGTGGAAATCAATGCTTCCAGAAGAGCGGTGAAGGTACTTGGAAATTCAGGAATGCTCCGTGAAGACGAAGTTGGTGGAGTGAAGAAGGTACTTCGGGCAGCAGCAATGACATATGTGGCAAGTGCGGCCGCAATGATTTTACAGCTTTTACGTTTGTTGATCCTGACAAATGGACGAAGAAGGAATGACTGATAAAAAGAAAAAATGCTGTAACTGTTCAGAGCCAACCTCCAAAATGCGGAGAATAGGAGATTATTTATGGGAAAGCAGATCAATGAACGCGAGGTCGTTCTTGAGATTTTGATGGAAATAACAGAGAATGGAGCATATAGTCATAAGATTCTTGGCGATGTTCTGTCAAAATATCAATATCTTGAGAAACGTGAGCGTGCATTTATTACCAGAGTTGTGGAAGGTACTCTGGAACATATGATAGAAATTGATTATATTTTGAATCAGATTTCTAAGACAAAGGTTAAGAAGATGAAACCGGTCATCCGTAATCTTCTTCGTAGCAGTGTCTATCAGCTGAAATATATGGATAGCGTACCGGATCATGCGGTGTGCAGTGAGGCAGTAAAGCTTGCGGTTCGAAAAGGATTTTCAGGTCTGCGGGGATATGTGAATGGAGTTCTGAGAAATGTTGTCCGCAAGATGGATGAGATCGAGTATCCAAAAGAAGATGTACAGAGATTGTCTGTGAAATATTCTGTCCCGGAATGGATTCTTTCTTTATGGAAGAAAGAATATGGGGAAGAGATTACAGAGAAGATGGCAGCAGATTTTCAGAAAGAGAAGCCGATTACGATCCGATGTTGTATGAACCGGGTTACACCGGAAGTATTGAAAGAAAAACTGGAAGCAGAAGGAGCGAAAGTAGAAGCACATCCGTATCTTCCTTATGCGTTTTATCTTTCAGATTATGATTATCTGGAAGGTCTGGAAAGTTTTCAGGAAGGACTCTTTGCAGTACAGGATATCAGTTCTATGTTTGTCGGAGAACTGGCAGATCCAAAAGCCGGCGATCATGTAATTGATGTCTGTGCAGCACCGGGAGGAAAATCACTTCATGTGGCAGAGAAGCTTCAGCTGGCAGATGAAGTGGCGGCGAGAGAGAATGGAACAGAAGAAAAGACAGGACGGGTTGAAGCAAGAGATCTGACTGAATATAAGACAGATCTGATTTGGCAGAATATCGACCGTTCCGGACTTGGAAATATTTGTGCTGTATGCAAGGACGCTTCTGTATTTGATGAGTATGATAAGGAAACAGCGGATCTTGTGATTGCAGACCTTCCATGTTCAGGTCTTGGCGTTCTTGGCAAAAAACCAGATCTGAAATATCGCGTACAACCGGAAGATCTTGAAGAACTTGCAGATTTGCAGAGAAAGATTCTGACTTGCGCACAGGCAATCGTCAAGGATGGCGGCACATTGCTGTACAGCACATGTACCGTAAATCCGGGAGAAAACATGGACAATGTACACTGGTTCTTGAAAGAATACCCACAATTTGAACTGGATGATATTACAGAAAATCTTTGCAAGGAGTTACGAAGTGATGTGATCGAGAAGGGATGTATCCAATTCTTCCCGGGAGTTCACGATTGTGACGGATTCTTTATTGCAAGATTAAAGAAAAAGCATGATTTTCAGGAAATGTGAAAAAATAGAAAAAGCAAACAAATAATGTGAATAACTCACAGAAAAAACGAAATACAGGAGGAAAACTTTAAGATGAAGAAGGATATCCGTGCTTATGGATATGAAGAATTACAGAAAGAGATGGCGGCGATCGGAGAAAAAGCATTTCGTGCAAAACAGATTTATGAATGGCTGCATGTGAAGCTGGTAGATCATTTTGATGAGATGACGAATCTTTCAAAGGCTTTGAGGGAAAAACTGGAAGAGAATTATGAGATTCTCCCGGTTGTTATGCTTGAGAGACAGATTTCCCAGATTGACGGTACGAACAAATTCCTGTTCCGTCTCTACGATGGAAATGTAGTCGAAAGTGTTCTTATGAAATATAAGCATGGAAATTCTGTCTGTATTTCCTCCCAGGTCGGTTGCAGGATGGGATGTGCATTCTGTGCATCAACGATCGGAGGTCTGGTGAGAAATCTTTCTCCGTCTGAGATGCTTGGACAGATCTATCAGATTCAGAAGATAAGTGGTGAGAGGGTTTCGAATGTGGTGATCATGGGAACCGGAGAACCGATGGATAATTACGATAATTTCCTGAAGTTTATTCATTTACTTACAGATGAGCATGGACTGAATATCAGTCAGAGAAATGTCACCGTATCAACCTGTGGAATAGTTCCAAGGATGAAAGAACTGGCGAAAGAGCATTTACAGATTACACTTGCACTTTCGCTTCACGGTTCCAATCAGGAAAAACGAAGAAAATTGATGCCGGTTGCAAATAAATATGATATCACAGAAGTACTCGCAGCCTGTGACGAATATTTCAAAGAAACCGGCCGGAGAGTGAGCTTTGAGTACAGTCTTGTACATGGTGTGAATGATACGGATGAAGATGCACAGGAACTGATTCATTTATTAAAGCATAAGAACTGTCATATCAATCTGATACCGGTCAACCCGGTAAAAGAGCGTGATTTTGTTCGTCCAAGCCGGAAAAGTGCTTTGAATTTCAAAAATAAACTTGAAAAAAGCGGAATAAATGTTACTATAAGAAGGGAAATGGGCTCTGATATTGACGGAGCCTGCGGTCAGCTCAGGCGCCGCTACGTAGAAACTGAAGGAGAATAGAAGGTATGAAGACATTTTCAATTACAGATGTTGGAATGGTGCGACAGGTAAATCAGGACTACGTCTTTACGACGGGAAAACCACTGGGTATTCTCCAGAACCTGTTCGTGGTAGCGGATGGTATGGGTGGCCATCAGGCAGGAGATTATGCTTCCAAGTGTACGGTGGAAGTGATGATCAAAGAGATTGCGAAGAGCGAGGGTGAGGATATCGAACGTGTTCTTGTGAAAGCAATCAAGGCTGCCAATCGTGAGATTATCAAAGAAGCATCCGGTGACGAACATCTGAAGGGGATGGGAACAACGGTTGTTGCCGCTACTGTGAAAGAACAGATGCTGTATTTTGCCAATGTGGGAGACAGCCGTCTGTATCTGATCAATCAGGGAATCCAACAGCTAAGTAAGGATCATTCTCTTGTAGAAGAGATGGTTCGTCTCGGTGGAATTAAGCCGGAAGAAGCGAAGCATCATCCGGATAAGAATATTATCACAAGAGCGATCGGTGCAAAAGCTGATGTGGATGTGGACTTTTATGAACACCGTCTGAAACGGGGAGACATCATTCTGATGTGTACAGACGGATTAAGTAATATGGTGGAAGATGAAGAACTTTTCCATATTGTGCAGGGAAGCCGGGATATCGTCGAGGCAGGTGAGATGCTGGTGGAAGCAGCAAAAGAGAATGGAGGAACAGATAACATCGGAGTGGTATTGTTTGAGCCATTTGCAGATGAGGTGAGTGTATGATTAAAGAAGGAGTATTTTTAGGGAAACGATACGAGATACTTGGTCGTATCGGTTCTGGCGGAATGGCAGATGTCTATAAAGGCAAGGACCATAAGCTGAATCGTTTTGTTGCGATCAAGGTGTTGAAGAGCACATATCGTTCGGATGAGACGTTTATTAAGAAGTTTTTAAGCGAAGCTCAGGCAGCAGCAGGATTGATGCATCCAAACGTAGTCAATGTCTATGATGTAGGGCAGGATCGTGGTCTTTATTATATGGTCATGGAGCTTGTAGAAGGAATTACGCTGAAGGATTATATCGAGAAGAAAGGAAAGCTTTCAGCAAAAGAGACGATCAGTATTTCTATTCAGATGGTGACAGGCATTCAGGCAGCGCATAACTGCCATATCATTCACCGGGATATTAAGCCGCAGAATATTATTATTTCCAAAGATGGAAAGGTTAAGGTTACTGATTTCGGAATCGCGCGGGCTACGACATCAACGGCAACGCAGGCAGTAACAACAACGGTGATGGGATCTGTACATTACACATCTCCGGAACAGGCCAGAGGCGGTATTGTAGATGAGAAGAGTGATATCTATTCAGCAGGTATCACGATGTATGAGATGATCACCGGGCATGTTCCGTTTGACGGAGATTCGACAGTGACGGTTGCTTTGAAACATTTGAATGAAGTGATTAAGTCTCCTGCAGAAGAAGTACCGGATATTCCGTACAGTCTGGAGTGCATTATTATGAAATGTACACAGAAACTGCCGAATAAACGATATATGAGCTGTGAGGAACTGCTTCAGGATCTGAAGCACTCACTGGTAGATCCGGATGGAGATTTTGTAGTTCTTGATGGTGTGACAAAACGTATGCCGGCAGCATCCCAGGATACAGGACGGACCACGGTTGTTATGTCACAGGATGAACTGAATCGTATGAAGAATCGTCAGAATTATAATGATGATTATGACGACGATTACGAGGATGACTATGACGATTACGATGACCGCCGCAGAAGCCGTTATGATGATGACGATGACTACGACGACCGCCGCAGAAGTCGTTATGATGATGACGATGATTATGATGATCGCCGCAGAAGCCGCTATGATGATGATGATTACGACGACCGCCGCAAAGACCGTTATGATGATCGCCGTAAGAAAAATGAAGTGAATAAAGACACGAAGAAGATCATGAAGATTCTTATGGTTGTTGCCGGTGTTGTGATCGCACTTTTGATCATGTTCCTTGTAGGAAATGCAGTGGGCGTATTTAAAGGTGGAAAAGGAACGACTACACAACAAACAGATTCAGAGATGGTAAAAGTACCGGATGTGACAGGCAAGACATATGAGGAAGCTCAGAAAGAACTGAACAAATATGATCTCGGAATCCATAAGTCAACTGCGCCTTCCGATACTGTTGCAAAAGGAAAGATCATCAGCCAGGATCCTGCTGATGGAAAGAAAGTAAAGAAGCATACAACAGTCAATGTTGTGATCAGCAGTGGTGAAGAAGCTAAGATGACAACGATTCCAAATGTTGTTGGAATGTCGGAAGCTGATGCAGAAAAAGCACTTCAGGATAAGAATCTTGTTGTGAAGAAAGGTGATCCGGTCTACAGTGATGATGTGGAACAGGGAGAAGTTGTTTCTGTCAGTCCGAGTGAAGGTGCAGAAGTAAAAGAAGGAACAACGGTCACTCTTGTAATAAGCAAGGGAAATCAGCCGGCAACAGTTCCTAAACTTACCGGAAAGTCCCAGTCGGATGCTGAAGCAGCACTTTCACAGGCAGGTTTGTCCGGAAATGCAACTGAAGATTACAGTGATACTGTAGAAGAAGGAGTTATTATTTCACAGGACACAGATGCCGGAAAAGAAGTATCTAAAGGTACAACAATCGGATATGTGGTGAGCAAAGGACCAAAGATGACGGTGGTTACAGTACCGGATCTTTCCTATAAAGACCAGAATACAGCGGAAAAACTGTTGAAGCAGGCAGGACTTACACCGGAGTATATTGGTGAAGATTATAGTGATGAATATCCAGAAGGACAGGTATTCTATCAGTCTGTTAGCAGTGGTACGCAGGTAGAAAAAGGAACAACTGTCCAGTATATGGTCAGCAAAGGATCTCAGCCATCAGATCCGGATAGTGGAGATTCCGGAAATGATTCCGGGACAGAAGAGAACACGAATCAATGATAACAGAGAGCAAGTATATGCAGGGAAAGATAATAAAAGGGATTGCCGGATTCTACTACGTGAATGTAGTAGAATCCGGAATTTTTGAGTGTAAAGCAAAAGGTGCTTTTCGAAAAGACGGGATCAAGCCGTTGGTCGGTGATGATGCTGTGATCGAGGTACTTGATGAAAAAGAAATGACAGGAAATATCACAGAGATCCTGCCGCGTAAGAATGAGTTGATTCGTCCGGCAGTAGCCAATATTGATCAGGCACTGGTTGTGTTTGCGGTGACAAAACCGAAACCACATTATAATCTGTTGGATCGTTTTCTTGTCATGATGGAACGAAAAGAGATACCTGTCGTATTATGTTTTAATAAGACGGATATTGCCAGTCATCCTGAAATTGCAGAATTGAAAGAAGTTTATACCGGATGCGGATATCCGGTAATCTTCACAAGTGCGAAGGAAGAAGAAAATATCAGTGAGTTAAAATCACTTTTAAAAGGAAAGACAACTTCGATTGCAGGTCCTTCCGGTGTTGGAAAATCATCCCTGATCAATCTTCTGCAGTCTGAAGTGAAGATGGAGACAGGAAGTATCAGTAAGAAGATTGACCGTGGGAAACATACAACAAGACATTCCGAACTGATCGTGATTGGAGAAGATTCTTATATTATGGATACTCCGGGATTCAGTTCTCTTTACGTCAATGATTTCGAAAAAGAAGATTTAAAATATTATTTTCCGGAATTCACACCGTTTGAAGGACAGTGCAAGTTCAATGGCTGTGACCATATTCATGAACCCGGATGCGCTGTAAAAGAGGCAGTTGAAGAAGGGAAGATCCATAAGATCAGATATGAAGATTATACGGAGATGTACCGTGAACTAAAGGAAAGAAAGAGGTATTAAGTTTATGAAAAATATTTTGGCACCATCTATTCTCTCAGCAGATTTCAAGATTTTAGGAGAACAGTTGAAATTAACAGAAGAAGCAGGCGCAGAGTATATTCATTTTGATGTGATGGACGGAATGTTCGTTCCAAGCATTTCTTTTGGAATGCCTGTTCTCGCATCAATCAAGGGAGCAACAACACAGATACTGGATGTTCATCTCATGGTGACAGAACCGATTCGTTATGTGGAAGAATTCGTGAAAGCAGGAGCAGATATCGTTACAGTTCATTATGAAGCATGTGAAGATCTGCAGGCAACAATTGATAAAATCCATGCAGCAGGAGCGAAAGTGGGAATTTCTATTAAACCAAAGACACCGGTTGATGTACTGCTTCCATATCTGGATCAGGCAGAGATGTTTCTGATCATGTCTGTAGAACCGGGATTTGGCGGACAGGCATTTATTCCGGAATCACTGGAGCGTATCAGTGAATTGAGAAACCTTCTGAATGAAAAAGGACTTACAACTGATATTGAAGTAGATGGTGGAATATATCATAAAAACGTGGCAGAAGTACTTGCAGCCGGAGCGAATGTAATGGTCTCAGGTTCAGGCGTTTTTAAAGGTGATATCAAAGATAATACAGCAAAGTTTATGGAGATTTTAAACGGCAATGTGTAAGAGAACAGTTATTGTGAGCGGGGGAATGCTGGAAGAAGATTTTGTCCTTCCGATTCTTGAGGCAGAAGAGACAGAATTTATTATCGGAGTAGATAAAGGACTCGCATTTCTTTATGAACATAAGATCAAGCCGGATTACATTGTAGGAGATTTTGACAGTGTACCGGAAGAAGTAATCGATTATTATAGAAAAGAAGCAAGTGTACCGATCCGGGAGTTCAATCCGGTAAAGGATGCGTCTGATACGGAGATTGCACTTCGTATGTGTCTTGGACTCAGAAGAAAAGAAATCTGGATTCTTGGAGGAACAGGAAATCGTCTGGATCATTTCTGGGCTAATGTTCAGTGCCTGAATATTGCACTTGAAGCAGGATCTCAGGCGATGATCTTAGACAGTCATAATAGAATTCGTCTGCTTGATCATGGAATCGCAATTCGCAGAGAAGAAGCTTTCGGAAAGTATTTTTCAGTATTTCCGATGCAACTTCCGGTTGAGGATTTCTGTATCAGCGGTGCAAAATATCCATTGCAGAATCATTTGCTCTCATCAGGAGACAGCTTATGTGTGAGTAATGAGTTTGCAGAAGGTGAAGATGAAGTGAAGATCTCTTTCGTGTTTGGAAAAGTGATTTTGATGGAGACGAGAGATTGAAATTCAAGCCCCATTATAGTATAATATTAGATGCTATTTTGGGGCTTCTTTTTGTGAAAGAGTCACATAACAGAAAATAAGAGAAATAGACCTTGTGGATTTAGCTTTAGAAATCAAGGCTTTAAGGAGGAAATAGAGAAAATGAAACTTGGAATTGTGGGATTACCGAACGTAGGAAAAAGTACACTGTTCAATTCACTGACAAAGGCCGGTGCAGAATCTGCAAACTATCCATTCTGTACAATTGACCCAAATGTCGGTGTCGTAACAGTTCCGGATAAGAGACTGGATGTGCTTGGAGAGATGTATCATACAAAGAAGATCATTCCGGCAGCAATCGAGTTTGTTGATATTGCAGGACTTGTGAAGGGAGCATCAAAAGGAGAAGGACTTGGAAACCAGTTTCTTGCCAACATCCGTGAGGTTGATGCAATCGTTCATGTAGTAAGATGCTTTGAGAATACGAATATTGTCCACGTAGACGGAAGCATTGATCCGCTGCGTGACATTGAGACAATCAACCTTGAGCTGATCTTCTCAGATCTTGAGGTTCTTGAAAGAAGAATCTCCAAGACAGTGAAGCTTTCAAGAAACGATAAGATGGCGGCGAAAGAGCTGGATCTTCAGAACCGTCTGAAAGCGCATCTGGAAGAGAATAAGATGGCGAAGAGCTTTGTGACAGAGGATGAGGATGAGCAGGCATGGCTTGCAGAGTATAATCTTCTGACAGCAAAACCGGTAATCTTTGCAGCAAATGTATCTGAGGATGATCTTGCGGATGATGGTGTGAACAACGCAGGGGTTCAGGCAGTCCGTGAGTATGCAAAAGCGGAAGACTGCGAAGTGTTCGTAGTATGCGCAGAGATTGAAGAAGAGATTTCTCAGTTAGATGACGATGAAAAATCAATGTTCCTTGAAGATCTTGGATTGGAAGAATCCGGACTTGAGAAGCTGATCAAGGCAAGCTATCATCTTCTTGGACTGATCAGTTATTTGACAGCAGGTGAGCCGGAAGTTCGTGCATGGACAATCAAGAAGGGAACTAAGGCACCACAGGCAGCTGGTAAGATCCATACAGACTTTGAACGTGGATTTATCCGTGCGGAAGTAGTAAGTTATGATGATCTGATGGCATGTGGAACTCATGCGGCAGCGAAAGAAAAAGGATTAGTTCGTCTGGAAGGAAAAGACTATGTCGTTCAGGACGGAGATATCATGCTGTTCAGATTTAACGTTTAACAGATATAGGGAATATGCTTAGAAAACGGTTAGATTCATTGTTTTCTAATTGGAAAAGCAGTAAAAACAGGAATCAGGGACAACTAGATTTGTTCCTGATTTCTGTGGATATGAAAGGAAATAACATAATATGCATTACAATATCAGCTTTCCGAATTTAGGGATTTATCTGGATCATGTAGGAAAAAGCATCAGCATCTTTGGTTTTTCCATTGCTTACTACGGCATGATCATCGGTGCAGCAATTTTGATTGGATTTCTGATTGCCACAGCGGAGGCAAAAAGAACAGGACAAAATCCGGAAGACTATCTGGATATGGGAATTGTCGGAGTGATCGCAGGAATTGCGGGTGCAAGAATCTATTACGTGATTTTCTCCTGGGATTTATATAAAGATAATCTTTTGTCTATCTTTAATCTCAGAGAAGGTGGTCTGGCAATTTATGGCGGCGTGATCGGAGCAGTGAGCGCAGTTTTTGTGATGGCTGCTGTTAAGAAAAAATCACCATTTCAGATTTTGGATACAATTGCACTGGCGCTTCTGAATGGTCAGATGCTTGGACGTTGGGGGAATTTCTTTAACAGGGAAGCATTTGGAGAATATACGGATTGTCTGTTTGCGATGAGGCTTCCGGTTGATGCAGTAAGGCCGGGAGATATCACAGAACTTATGCGCGAGAACATGCAGAGAATTGACGGAGTCAGTTATATTCAGGTACATCCGACATTTTTATACGAGTCATTATGGTGTGCCGGACTTCTTATCATATTGTTTTTGTATAGGAAGCATAAGAAATATGAAGGTGAACTTTTTCTCATGTACCTGTTTGGATATGGGGCAGGACGTGTATGGATTGAGCGGCTTAGAACGGATCAGCTTGTTCTTCCGGGAATCGGATTTCCGGTGTCAGAACTTCTGGCAGGTTGCCTGGTGATTGTGACAGGAATTATGCTGATCTATTGCAGAAGGCATTGCAGAAAAAGAAATGAGAAGAAAAAAGTGGATCAGTATGAGCCGGTGCCAACAAAGATCAAAGGGAAAAAACCACCGAAGTGGGATGACCGGTTGTTTAAAAACAGATAGAATGATAAGAAAAAAGTATAGTGATTCATAAGCCAGAAGAGTTAATGTTCAACAGAAAGTACTCTTCTGGCTTTTTCTATTTCTGCCTGTTTTAGTTAATAATCCCCAATAACAGCACTGATAACTATTCTCAAAACACTGCTCTGCACACGAAAATATACAAAAGAGGATATTTATAACTCTAGACTTTTGTGACTTTTGGAGATATAATAAAATTACATGTGAATTAATTATACTTAACTCAGTGTAAAACCTATGTAACACCTAAGGAGGAATAAAAATGGCAAGAAAAATGAAGACCATGGACGGTAATCAGGCAGCAGCTCACGTTTCTTATGCATATACAGAAGTAGCAGCTATTTACCCGATTACGCCTTCATCCGTTATGCCGGAGCATATCGATGAGTGGGCTACTGAAGGAAGGAAGAACATTTTCGGACAGACTGTACAGGTTACAGAGATGCAGTCCGAGGCCGGAGCAGCAGGTGCTGTTCACGGATCATTAGCAGCAGGTGCTCTTACAACAACATTTACTGCTTCTCAGGGACTCCTTCTTATGATTCCTAACTTATATAAGGTTGCTGGTGAGCAGCTTCCGGGAGTATTCAACGTATCTGCCCGTGCACTTGCAAGCCACGCACTGTCAATTTTTGGAGATCATTCTGACGTTTATGCATGTCGTCAGACAGGAGCAGCTATGCTCTGTGAATCCAGCGTACAGGAAGTAATGGACCTTACTCCGGTTGCTCATTGTGCAGCACTTGAAGGAAAGATTCCATTCATCAACTTCTTTGATGGATTCAGAACATCACACGAGATTCAGAAAATCGAGACATGGGATTATGAAGATCTGAAAGACATGGTAAGCATGGAAGCAATCGACGAGTTCCGCGCACATGCACTTAACCCGAACCACCCATGCCAGAGAGGTTCAGCTCAGAACCCGGATATCTTCTTCCAGGCTAGAGAGGCTTGTAACCCATTCTATGATGCACTTCCGGGAATCGTTCAGAAGTACATGGATAAGGTTAATGAGAAGATCGGAACAGACTACAAACTGTTCAACTACTATGGAGCAGCAGATGCAGAGCACGTGATCGTAGCTATGGGATCTGTTTGTGACACAATCGAGGAGACAATCGATTACCTGACAGCTGCAGGAGAGAAAGTCGGAGTTGTTAAAGTTCGTCTTTACAGACCATTCAGCGCAGAAGCTCTGATCGACGCTATCCCGGATACAGTTAAGAAGATTTCTGTTCTTGACAGAACAAAAGAGCCAGGAGCACTTGGCGAGCCACTGTACCTGGATGTTGTTGCAGCACTTAAAGGATCTAAGTTCGATGCAGTTCCGGTTTACACAGGACGTTATGGACTTGGTTCTAAAGATACAACACCTGCTCAGATCGTTGCTGTATACCACAACGATGAGAAAGCTAAATTCACAATCGGTATTGAAGATGATGTTACACATCTTTCACTTGATGCTGGTAAGCCACTTGTTACAACACCAGAAGGAACAATCAACTGTAAGTTCTGGGGACTTGGAGCAGATGGTACTGTTGGAGCAAACAAGAACTCCATCAAGATCATTGGTGATAACACAGACATGTATGCACAGGCTTACTTTGATTATGACTCTAAGAAGTCTGGTGGTGTTACAATGTCTCACCTTCGTTTTGGTAAGAAGCCAATTAAATCAACATACCTGATCCATCAGGCTAACTTTGTTGCATGTCATAACCCGTCTTATGTTAACAAATACAACATGGTTCAGGAACTTGTTGATGGAGGAACATTCCTTCTGAACTGCCCATGGGATATGGAAGGACTTGAGGAGCATCTTCCAGGACAGGTAAAAGCTTATATCGCTAACCACGGAATTAAATTCTACACAATCGATGGTATCAAGATTGGTAAAGAGATCGGACTTGGCGGACGTATCAATACAGTTCTTCAGTCTGCATTCTTCAAACTTGCAGCTATCATTCCGGAAGAAGAGGCTATTGACCTTATGAAAGCAGCTGCTAAGGCTACTTACGGAAGAAAAGGTGACAAGATTGTTCAGATGAACTACGATGCAATCGATGCTGGTGCAAAACAGGTCGTAGAAGTAGAAGTTCCGGAAAGCTGGAAAGATGCAGCTGATGAAGGACTTGCTACACCACATATCGCAGACGGCGGAAGAACTGATGCAATTGCATTTGCTAAGAATATCCAGGCAAAAGTTAACGCTCAGGAAGGAAATACACTCCCTGTATCTGCATTCAATGATTATGTTGATGGATCTACACCGTCAGGAACATCTGCATATGAGAAACGTGGTATCGCAGTAGATATTCCGGTTTGGAATCCAGATCAGTGTATCCAGTGTAACCGTTGTGCATATGTATGTCCGCACGCAGTTATCCGTCCGGTAGCTCTGACAGAGGAAGAAGTTGCTCAGGCTCCAGAAGGACTTAAGACACTTGATATGATCGGAATGCCGGGAATGAAGTTCACAATGACAGTATCCGCTTACGACTGTACAGGATGTGGATCTTGTGTGAATGTCTGCCCAGGAAAGAAGAACAAAGAGACAGGCGAAGTTGAGAAGGCTCTTACAATGGCTAACATGGAAGCTAATGCAGGAGAGCAGACATTCTTCGACTTTGGTAGAGAGATTCCGGTTAAACCAGAAGTTGTTGCTAAATTCAAAGAGACAACAGTTAAGGGAAGCCAGTTCAAACAGCCACTCCTTGAGTTCTCAGGAGCTTGTGCAGGATGTGGTGAGACACCATACGCTAAGCTGATCACACAGCTGTTTGGTGATAGAATGTATATTGCAAATGCAACAGGATGTTCTTCTATCTGGGGTAACTCTTCACCGTCTACACCTTACACAGTAACACCGGAAGGTAAAGGACCTGCATGGAGCAACTCCCTGTTTGAAGACAACGCTGAGTTCGGATACGGTATGCTGCTTGCACAGAATACAATCAGAGACAGACTGAAAGCAAAAGTTGAGAAGATCGCAGAGAAGACTACAGATGAGGCAGTTAAGGCTGCAGCAGCTGAGTATCTTGAGACATATACAGTAGGCGCTACAAACGGAACAGCTACAGACAAACTTGTTGCAGCTCTTGAAGCACTCGATTGCGATTGCGAAGAGAGAGCAGAAGTTCTGAAGAACAAAGATTTCCTTGCTAAGAAATCCCAGTGGATCTTCGGAGGAGACGGATGGGCTTACGATATCGGATACGGCGGAGTTGACCACGTTCTTGCAAGCAAGAAAGATATCAACATTATGGTATTCGATACAGAGGTTTACTCCAACACAGGTGGACAGTCCTCTAAGGCTACTAAGACTGGTGCTACAGCTCAGTTCGCAGCAGGCGGAAAAGAGACTAAGAAGAAAGACCTTGCAGGAATGGCTATGACATACGGATACGTATACGTAGCTCAGATTGCTATGGGTGCTGACTTCAACCAGACAGTTAAGGCAATCGCTGAGGCTGAGGCTTATCCGGGACCATCACTGATCATTGCTTATGCTCCATGTATCAACCATGGTATCAAGAAGGGTATGAGCAAAGCTCAGACAGAGGAACAGCTGGCAGTAGAGTGCGGATACTGGAATAACTTCCGTTACAACCCGGCTGCAGAGGGTGACAAGTTCTCACTTGACAGCAAGGCTCCGAAGGCAGAAGGATACCAGGACTTCCTGAATGGTGAAGTACGTTACAACGCACTGAAGAGAGCTAACCCGGCTAAGGCTGACAAGCTCTTCGCTCTCAATGAGCAGGAAGCTATGGAGAGATATGATTACCTGAACAAACTGGTAACTGTATACGCTGCAGAAAAAGAAGATAAATAAGGATATTTCATGAGTAAATGAGATATGAAAAGAGGAGATCTCCGTAAGGGGATCTCCTTTTGCGTGAAAAAATAATGGAGGTTAACCTGCTTCACAATTTTTGATTACAGTGGTGCGCGAAGATATTTCTTCGGTGTCATTCCTTTATATTTTTTAAAGGTTTTGATAAAGTAGCTTACATCGTTAAATCCACAGCTAAGTCCGATGTCTGCGATTGATTCATTCGAAGTAACGAGCTTGAAACAAGCTTGTTCTATTCTATAGTAATTCAGATAGTCAACAGGAGTTCTATGGGTCATATCTTTAAAGTAGCGACAGAAATATTTTGAATTCATACCGGCGGCCTGAGACAGATCTTCCAGTGTGATACAGTCAGCATAATGGTTTTCAATCACTTCAAGAGCTTTCTTTAAATGTTCTATTTTTCGGCTATCCTTTTGACTGATGATTCGAACGTTTTCATACAATTTATTTTCCAGAATATAGCCTAAGAATTCGTACAGAGTACCAATCACCATAAGCTCGTGCCCTTCAGTACGCTTTTTGATATGTTCAAACATCATGGAGGTGATATGCTCTAAATTCTTTACGGGTGCTTTGATAAGGGAAGGGATAGTCAGAGTGTCACTTCCGATCTTCTTAAGCAGACGTTCGCTGGCATGATTTACTGCCATGAGCGATTCAAGGTTAAAAACAAGGCATTCATAGACACAATCCTTAGGAATTCCACCATGAAGAAGCCCTCCTTTTATAAAAATAAGGTCGCCGGCTACTGCAGTGAATTCATTTTCACCAATTGACATAAGTAATTTCCCTTTTAAAACACGAATAAGTTCATATTCGATGTGCCAGTGATAAGACATTTCATACCGTGGATGATTCGGCGTAACATGATAAAATTCAATTGGAAAATCAATGGTTCCGTGATTACGTTCTTCTCTGTAATTGATGTATTTCATGCAATAATCTCCTTTAAAAATCTAAATAGTGTAAAACAAACATATATGTGGAAATATATGTTTATAAATTGTACTTTGTTGTATAAAAGGTGAATATCTTTATATTTTTATTCTAGTATACCACAAGACAAAAAGAAAGGAAAGAACTATAATGATACTCAAAGAAGCGGTTCTGCGAAGGAAGATAAGCAGAGCAAGGCAAACAATTAAGGAGGAATGTAATTATGGCAGAAAGAAGATTAGTAGGATCTTATCCAGTAATTGGTATCAGACCGACAATCGATGGACGTAGAGGAGCTCTTGACGTAAGAGGATCTCTTGAAGAGCAGACAATGAACATGGCAAAATCTGCAGCAAAACTGTTTGAGGAGAACTTAAGATATTCAAATGGTGAGCCGGTTAAAGTTGTTATCGCTGACACAACAATCGGACGTGTAGGTGAGAGTGCTGCTTGTGCTGATAAGTTCAGAAGAGAAGGAGTAGATATCACAGTTACAGTTACACCTTGCTGGTGCTACGGAGCTGAGACAATGGATATGGATCCACAGACAATCAAAGCTGTATGGGGATTCAACGGAACAGAGAGACCGGGAGCTGTATACCTTGCATCTGTACTTGCTACACATGCACAGAAGGGACTTCCAGCATTCGGAATTTACGGACATGACGTTCAGGAAGCTGACGACACAACAATTCCGGAAGATGTTAAAGAGAAACTTCTTAGATTCGGACGTGCAGCTGTTGCAGCAGCATCCATGAGAGGAACATCTTACCTTCAGATTGGATCTGTTACAATGGGTATCGGTGGATCTATCATCGATTCTGATTTCATCGAGTCTTACCTTGGAATGCGTGTAGAGTCTGTTGACGAGGTGGAAATCATCCGTCGTATGTCAGAAGAGATCTATGACAAGGCTGAGTTCGAGAAAGCTCTTAAATGGGCAAAAGAGACTTGCAAGATTGGTTGGGATAAGAACCCAGAAGAGCTTCAGGCTTCTCCAGAGGAGAAAGAGGAGCAGTTCGAGTTCGTTGTTAAGATGGCAGTTATCATCAAAGACCTTATGAACGGAAATAAGAACCTTGACGAGAAATTCTCAGAGGAAGCAATCGGACACAACGCTCTGGCAGCTGGATTCCAGGGACAGAGACAGTGGACAGACTTCTATCCGAACGGAGACTTCGCAGAGGCAGTTCTGAATACATCTTTCGACTGGAACGGAGCTCGTGAGCCATACATCCTTGCTACAGAGAACGACGTTCTCAACGGACTTGGAATGATGTTCATGAAACTTCTTACAGGACGTGCTCAGATCTTCGCTGATGTTCGTACATA
>OGQY01000740.1_pt1 | contig 25264 bp, 19 predicted proteins | sample 1553361 | NCBI WGS metagenome assembly OGQY01 (sample SAMEA2579963, study PRJEB22360) | human gut metagenome | reverse complement strand
CGGCAGGCGGTGGGCCGCAGCAAACCCGGCCAGCAGGGCTTCGCCTTCCAGCACGCTGAACCAGCCGAGGAAAAAGCAGCAGAAGTACCGCTCCCAACTGGCCATCTCCAGTGCCTCATAAGGGCTCATGCCGCAGATGTACACATAGAACAACACGCCCTGATAAAGCGGCCAGTACAAGATCATGCACAGCCCCGGCAGCGCCGTGCGCAGCCCCTGCCACCGCCCCATGGCCCAGATCAGAACGATTAAAAGCAACACCGCGGCCGCAGCGCACAAACAGCCCACCTTGAAGGTGCTGGCCCCAAACAGCAGCGGATAGCTGCGCAGCCGGGCATAGTAGCGGTCCCACACATCGTAAAAGTAGCGGTCAAAACCGGTGCGGGCCTCTTGCCAGCACTGCAAAAAGTATCCCGGCCCCATGGAGAAAAACTGGTCATCGGCCCGGTGCAGGGCTTTCAGCAGCAGCTTCCAGGCAAGCGGTATGGCAAAGCAGGGCAGCGCAGCGGTAAAGGGCAGCAGGAAGCCGCGCAGGATGCCGCCCTTATCCCGCAGCGCATCCAGCAGGCATTGCAGAAACCAGATGCCCACCACGCACAGCGCGAACACGGTGCCAATCTCTTTTACAGTGGTCAATGCGCCGCACAGGAATGCCAGCGCCAGACCGCGCTGCACGCGGCTGTTAGCAGCACAGGGCAGCAGGATAACACAAAGCGCCGCAGCAAACAGGGCACCCACCGGGGCGTCCATATAAGCAGTCGTATAGGGGGTATCGGGGGCAAACAGCCAAAACAGCGCCGGTGCGGCCAGGCAGGCGCAGACAGTATAAGCGATGCGCGGGCGGCGGGCTGTGGCCAGCGGCAGCGCAGTGACAAACAGTACATCCGCTTCCCGGTATTGGGCGGCGGGCAGCGCAAACAGGGCGTACAGCCCCGGCAGGCCCTGCGGGTATGCCTGATGGGCCAGGCTGCGGGTGGTATCCCACACGGCAAAACGGTGCTGGTAAAATACACTTTTGAAGTAGATACCCCAATGGCTGAATTCATCCCAGGTCTGGAATTCCGGCTGCCGGATGGCGAACACCGCCATCAGCACCCCGGCAGCGCTGCAAAAGGCCAGCACACCCGGGGAGAGCAGCTGGGGCAAAATTTCGTGACGGCGGCGCTGCGCCAGGGTGAGTACAGCCCCCACAAGCAGCAGCTGGGCCCCCAGCCAAAGCTGGTTGCAGCTGCCAGCCAGCTGCAGCACTACCATGCAAAAGCACAGCCCGCACAGCGGGGCAAACCCGGCGGGCAGCCGCAGCTTGCAGCAAAGCCAGAACCCCCAGAACAGCAGGCAGGCAAGACCAATGATTTGCGCCAGAATGCTCATAGATGCACCTCAGTTTATTTTTACGGCCAGCACGGCAAAGCGGCTGTTGGTTGTAACGGTGGCAACGCCGCAGGTGGAAAGGGTCAGCAGCTGGTCCCCATATTGGGGCACAACGCCGGTATCGTAAAGCGAAAGTTCCAGAATGGCATCCACGCGCTGCTGCCATTCTTCCTGCGTGGAAGCATCAAAAAAGGAATAGTAGGGCAGCGCATCCGCGCCAAGCTCAGTGCGCAGCACAGCGGCAACCTGCCAGGTGCCTTCTTCGTACAGCGTATCAAACTGAAAGGTAGGGTGGGCGGTGTAAAACGCTTTGTCCGCATAGTTCAGCAGCTGGCTGAACATGCTGCCGCTGGCAGTGTTGTGGCCGTAAATCAGGGCATTGGCCGTTCCGGCGGAGTTTGGCGTGGCAAGGCGGCAGCGCTCATCCAAAAACAGTGTTCCGGCGGTGGAATACAGTCGGTCAAACCCGCGGCGCAGGTAATAACTGTTGTCTGCCTGAACCACAGGGTAGTTAATGTTGGTGCCGTTGATGCACAGCCAGCCTGCAAGGTCGGGATTCTGGGCGTAAAGCTCCTGATACTGAGGCAGAATATCCGCCGCCTGGGCGGCATCCGGGCTTGGACGCGGCGCGGGGGAAGAGTGGACATCACTGTCCGCACTTTCGGCAGCGGCCAGCACATCCACCGTTGCGGCCCGCGGGGTAATGGCAATCGGGGTGGGGGAGGGCTGCTCCGTTGACTCCGCGGTGGTGACCGGGGCTTCCGGCTGGCCGCCGCGGAATACAGTATCCCGCAGGATCAGCCCGGCAGCCAGGCAAAGCACCGCAGCGCCGCAAAGGCGCAGCGCCCAGGCCCGGTGCTTTTGGCGCCGCCGCAGCGCCGTGCGTGCAGCAAACGGATACAAGCGGCTGTCCCCCCGCAGGTGAGGAAAACGGCGTGGCATAGAAAAACACCCCCTTGCATAAAATAAGGTAAAAAAAAGGGAAGCCGCGCGGCCTCCCTTTTGGAATGGACGAATAAAATCAGATACGCTTGAGCATAACCAGGCCCGCGGAACAAACCAGAATCAACCCCAGCACAGCAGCCAGGTAAGGCACCGGAAAATCCCCGGTAGCGGGGGTATCCACCTCTTCGGCCTCGCTTTCCGCAGGAGCTTCGGTTGCTTCCGTAGTGGGGGCTGCGGTCTGTGCATTGTTCACGGTATCAGCGTCAGCCACGGTGCTGTTTACGGTAATAGGTTCGCTGCGAATATTGCGGGATGAGGATGCCGTGGGTGCGGCAGTTGCGATCGAATCAGCGGAGACGGCCGCATGGCTGCCGCAGGCAACACAGAACAACAGCAGCGCAGCAACGATCACCGCACACAAAAAACGCTTCAACGGCGCAAAACCTCCCTTTTGCATAAAATAATATATCCAATGGGCACAAAAACCATACATACATGCAAAACCGCCGGCAACAGTATCCCTGCGCCAGCATGCTATATAACATCTACATGTTACCACGTTTTACGCCAATGGTCAATATGAAGCGGTTAAAAAGCAGATGGTTCAGACAAAACAAAGAAAAAAACAGCGCAGAAATGCTGAAAATGTAAGGCGGAAGCAGTAATTTGCACCGTCGAACCCCCAGAACCCGCCATTTGAAAAACAGCGGCGCAGTGTGGCTTTCCTGAAAGGAAAAACAGAGCCGCAACGCTAAAATCTACTTGACAGCGACAGGAAAAAACGATAAAATATTAAAACTAGTGCGGCTCCCACCGGGCCGCACGACTTTTTAATTGCTAAGGAGACATTGACAATGGCCAAAGAAGTTGTTGTTACCCATGAGGGTTATAAAAAGCTGGAAGAAGAACTGGACACCCTGAAAACTGTCAAGCGTTCCGAGATTGCTGAAAAGATCAAGGTTGCCCGTGGTTACGGTGACCTTTCTGAGAACGCGGAATACGATGCCGCCAAGGAAGAGCAGGCTGTGGTTGAAGCCCGCATTGCCGACCTGGAAGCTACCCTGAAGGTTGCCCGCATCATGGACGACAGTGACCTGAGCCTGGATACCGTTTCTATCGGTATGCATGTGCGCATCCTGGCAGAGGGCGATGAGCCGGACGAAGCTGAAGAGTATGATATCACCGGTTCTACCGAAGCCGACATCGACCAGGGCCGCATCAGCGATGAAAGTCCGGTCGGCGCTGCCCTCATCGGCCACAAGACTGGCGATAAGGTTGACGTTACCCTGCCCAACGGCAATATTTTGGAATACACCATTCTGGGTGTCAGCCGCAGCCGCTGATCACCCCCGGATATAAAAACAGGAAAGGAACCTGCGCCATGGAACAGAACAAGCAGTCCGCCCCCCAGAACGCCGCATCGGAAGCGGCAGTACGGCGTCAGAAGCTGGCCGACCTCAAGGCCGCCGGCCACGACCCGTTTACCATCACCAAATGCAAGCAGGATGCTTTCTCTGCTGATTTGAAAGAAGAATATAAAGATTTGCCCGCTGAGGAAGATACCGGCCGTATGGTCAGCCTGGCTGGCCGTATGATGTCCAAGCGCGTTATGGGCAAGGCCAGCTTTGCCCACCTGCGCGATGCGAAAGGTGATATCCAAATCTTCGTCAAGCGTGATCTGCTGGGCGATGAAGCATACGCCGCATTCAAAAAGATGGATGTGGGCGATATCATTGCCTGCACCGGCGAAGTGTTCCGCACCAAAATGGGCGAACTGAGCGTGCGCGTGCATGAGCTGACCTTGGTTTCCAAGAGTCTGCTGCCTCTGCCCGAAAAGTTCCATGGCCTGACTGACCGTGAAGCCCGCTACCGCCAGCGCTATGTTGACCTGATCGTCAACCCCGAAGTCAAGGATACTTTTGTCAAGCGCAGCCAGATCCTGAAAGAGATCCGCGCTTACCTGGACGAAAAGGGCTTTTTGGAGGTCGATACCCCCATCCTGACCCCGTTTGAAATCGGCGCTTCTGCCCGTCCTTTCTATACCCATCACAATACGCTGGATATGGATATGGTGCTGCGCATCGAGACAGAGCTTTACCTCAAGCGCCTGATCGTGGGTGGCATGGACCGTGTATATGAGGTTGGCCGTATCTTCCGCAACGAGGGTATGGACCCCAAGCATAACCCCGAATTCACCACCATTGAGCTGTATCAGGCATTCACTGATTTCCACGGCATGATGGATCTGGTGGAAGAGCTCTACAAACGCCTGGCTCTCAAGGTCTGCGGCAGCATGGAGATCACCTACCAGGGCAAGCAGATCGACTTGGGCCACTGGGAGCGCCTGACCATGGTGGAGGCCGTCAAGAAGTATTCCGGTGTTGATTTCAATGACTGGAAAACCGATGAGGATGCCATCACCGCTGCTAAGGAGCACCATGTGGAGCTGCCCGAAGTTCCGACCAAGGGTGCGATCCTGGCAGAGTTCTTTGATGCATTTGTTGAAGATAAGCTCATCCAGCCTACTTTTATCTATGATTATCCTGTCGAAATCAGCCCGCTGGCCAAGCGCAAGCCCGATGACCCGGCGTTTACTGAGCGGTTTGAGTATTTCATTGACTGCACTGAGTATGGCAACGCATTCAGCGAGTTGAATGACCCCATCGACCAGAAAGCACGTTTTGAGCGCCAGGTTGCTGAGCGCAAGGCCATCGAGCCCAACTGCAAAGCCCAGGTTGATTACGACTATGTTACCGCTTTGGAATACGGCCTGCCCCCCACGGGCGGCCTCGGCTTCGGCGTTGACCGTCTCGTCATGCTCCTGACCGACAGCGCCTCCATCCGCGATGTTCTGCTGTTCCCGACGATGAAGCCCATCGACTAATTTTATGTCGTAGCTACGATATAAAACTGCAAAAAAACAGGCGATTTTAGGGCAAAATGTACCAAATTTATCCCATTTGCCTGAAAATGTCCACAAGCGATTTTGCGCGCATCCTGCCGAAAAGCAGGATGCGCTTTTTTGTTGCAGCGTGAATTTTCACCACTGGCGGTACGGTTTTGAGAGCCTATCGCCAGTCTTGACAGACAAAACCGCAGCAATTTCCGAAGGAAAATTTCGGCGAGGGGGACATACTCTCCCCCGCCGTTTATTATAGATTCCCGAAAGATTTTGAAATGAAAGAAGGTATTTCCCATGAGCATCATTATCGGCATCGACCACGGCAACTACGCCATCAAAACAGCTCACTGTTCGTTCCCGGCAGGGCTGACAAGCTACGGAGAACACGAACCCTACACCCGCCAAGGACTCTTAGAGTTTGGCGGGTGCTTTTTTGTTTGTGGCTCCGGGCAGCAGCCTATCCAGCGAGATAAGACTGCGAACGGCAACTACTATCTGCTGACGCTGGCAGCGATTGCAAAAGAAATCCGGCAGCGCGGCTTGCCGCCCGAATGCTCGGTGCGCATTGCGGCGGGGCTGCCGCTGACCAGTTTCGGACGCGACAAACCCAAGTTCAAAGATTATCTGCTGCGGAGCAACCAGCCCGTGAACTACAAGTTCGAGGGCGTGGAATGAAACGAACCTAAAAGTCATTCAGGACATCATAGGACACGCAGACATCACCACCACAATGAACATTTACGCCGAAGCCACCAAGGAAAAGAAGCAGCAGGCAATGGCAAATTTGAACGGGAAAATGCACCACCTTTTAACGATTAGTGGGTCATCGTTAAAAGGTACAGGGGTATCATTAAAATGTGTAGTAAATCGTTAAAAGGTATGGCAATCGTTAAATTGTATAAGAACATAAAAATCTCCGAGGCAAGTGCTGCCCCGGAGAATCGTTTCCTTATGCGTTGTACAATTTCAGGAGTGCATCTAACAGGTGGTATGCCTCTTCACGATAATAGAGCATTTATAGGGCTGTCGAATGACAGCCCTATTCTTTTTTGTAAAGAAGATGTTCATAATGCACAATTACACCGAATCCAATTTAGATAAGCTGATGAATTTTCATTGAAAGCTGAAGAAGTACCAATTATGGTATAGGCTTAGATGTAGAATAAAAGTACGGAAATGAATTTTTACATGAATCAAAGCGATTGTTTAACAGTGTTCAACACGTAGAAATATTCATTGGCTTGTTGTGCAGATTGACGAAAGAGAAAGCAACGATTTTGAACCGCAAAGAGAATCAACGTATAGTCGATATGCTTGTTGACCTGTGGATGAAACTCATGAAGAGAACACCTGAAATAACCCAAACATAATGTTAGCGAAAGAAAACATTTGTGTTTAATTCCCAGAAAGAATGTGGTATACTCGGTACAATACTAGCTTGCACAACAGGGAGGACCAATCTATGGCTGTGAGTTATAAAAAACTATGGAAACTGTTGATTGATCACGACATGAAAAAGCGCGATTTGGAAAAGGCTGCACAGGTCAGCCACTATACAATGAATAAGCTCACCCACGGCGATAATGTTACCACGGATGTGCTGGCGCGCATCTGCTTTGCACTTGACGCTGATGTGGGTGACATTATGGAAATCATCCCGGATGACAAAGGAGAGACCACCCATGGTGCGTAAAGAATACAGTGCAGGTGGCGTCAAGCACCCGTTCTGGTTTTTGGAATTCAAAAAAGCCGCCATCCTGCGCGATCAGGGCGTAACGTGGGAGGGACTCCGCACCCGCAGTCGTGAGGAAAACCTCTTTTCTGCCGCTTCGCCGGCCCGCGCCGAGATGACCTGCAACACGGTGGAGGCCCGGATGCAAACGCTGCCGGACAGTTTCCTGCCGATGTTCGTCTTTGGCGACCCGGCCACGCAAAAGCTGTTTTGTCTGCTGGGTTGCATGGGCAACGACACACTCTTTTTCGATTTCTGCTATGAGGTCATCCGCGAGAAAGTCCAGCTTGGTGTCAACGCTTTTTCGGATGCCGACATCCGCCTTTTCTTCAAGGATAAGCAGTCGCAGGATGAAAAAGTGGCCGAGTGGACGGACTACACGCTCAAGCGCCTTGGCAGCTATTACAAAAATCTGCTGTATGAAGCCGGGCTCACCGACCACGGCAAAACCGAGCGCCGCTACGCTAAGCCCATCATTGACCGTGAACTAGAATACTGGATGAAAGACAACGGCTTGCAGCCTATGTATGCCGCGCTGACGGGGGAAAACTGATATGACATTTGAAGAACGCCTCGATGCCATGGAGCTGGAAATTCGCAAACCGATTTTCCGTAAGAACCGTGGCCGCGCTAACGAGGTCAACTACTGGGTGTTTGACTACCCACCTGAAAAAGAGCTGGAAGTCCGCGCCCGCATCGAACGGATGCAGCAAAAGAATGCCACAGGTAACGACGATTTCAAACTCGTCGTCTTTGATTTATACGACTACATCATCGACACGCTGGAGAAAGAAGGCTTCCTCGACCAGTGCTACCGTTTTGAGGATCGCCGCGGCATTGACCGCATCGTCAAAGCCGTGGGCAACCTGCTCTGCGTCAACGATGACGACAGCCTGATCGTCCGCCATATCGAGGAAAACACCCCGGAAAACGCCATCGTGTTCCTGACCGGCATCGGCAAGTGCTATCCGCTGCTGCGCTCCCACAAGGTACTGAACAATCTCAGCCAATCCTTTGGCCGCGTGCCGGTGGTGCTGTTCTTCCCCGGCACGTATGATGAACAATCCCTGATCCTATTTGATGAACTGAAAGATGACAACTACTACCGCGCGTTTCGACTTGTAAAACCGTAAGGAGGAAGTTCCCGTGTTAATCAAAGATATGTTCAAAAAGCCTATTGACCGTGACATCAAGGGCGTTATCGTTGTCGGCGAAGGCGAGGACAGCAACGCCAAGCAGGAACTGGAAGAATACGTTGTCACCCGCGAACTGTCCAAGCACTTCCGCGAATTCTTCGACAACTACAAAAAGGGCATCGTGGGCGAGACCACCAAAACCGGCGTCTGGATCTCCGGCTTCTTCGGCAGTGGTAAATCGCACTTCCTGAAAATCCTCTCCTACCTGCTGGACGGGCAAAAGCTCATCGGCGGCAAGCGCGCCGTGGATTATTTCATTGACGATCATAAGATTGAGGATGCCATGGTGCTGGCAGACATGAAGCTGGCTGCCGACACTCCCACTGACGTTGTCCTGTTCAACATCGACTCCAAGAGCGAGCAGACTGGCAAGCAGTCCAAGGATGCCATCGTTACGGTTTTCCTAAAGGTGTTCAACGAGATGCAGGGCTTCTACGGCTCGATGCCCTATGTGGCCGACCTCGAACGCCAGCTGTCCGAGGATGGCCGCTACAATGAGTTCAAACAGGAGTTCGCCGCCGCCACCGGCAAAAGCTGGGAGGATTCCCGCCGCAAGTTCGATTTCATCCAAGATGACATCGTGGATGTTCTGGTGGATATGGACTACATGAGCGAACCCGCCGCCCGCAACTGGTGCGAAAAGGCCGCCGAGCCTTACCAGATCAGCATCGAAAACTTCGCCCGCATGGTGCGCGAGTACATCGAGAAAAAGGGTCACAATCATCACGTCTGCTTCCTCGTGGACGAGGTCGGCCAGTACATCGGCGACGATTCCCGCCTGATGCTCAACCTGCAAACCATCCGCGAGGAACTGGGCAAGGAGTGCAAGGGCAAGGCGTGGGTCATCGTCACCAGCCAGCAGGATGTGGATTCCATCACACAGGTCAAGGGCAACGACTTCTCCAAGATTCAGGGTCGGTTCGACACCCGCCTGTCGCTGTCCAGCGCCAACGTGGACGAGGTCATCAAAAAGCGTATCCTTGCCAAGACCGACACCGCCGACCAGACCCTGCGTGTGCTGTATGAGCAGAAAGCCACGCCCCTGAAGAACAAGCTGAAATTTGAAGATTTGCCGGAGATGAAGCTCTACGATGACACCCGCGACTTCGTGGATGTCTACCCGTTCATCCCCTACCAGTTCAAGCTGCTGGGCAGCGTGCTGACCTCCATCCGCCAGTACGGCGCGTCCGGCAAGCATCTGTCTGAGGGCGAGCGCTCGATGCTGGCGCTGTTCAAGGAGTCCGCCGAAGCGCTGCAAAACAAGTCTGACGGCGCACTCGTGCCGTTCAGCCTGTTCTATGACGCACTGGATGAATTCCTCGATGCCGCCCACCGCCGCGTCATCATGCAGGCGCTGGACAACAAGAACATCAACCCGGACGGCGGCGACGACTGCTTTGCCGTCAGCGTGCTGAAAGCCCTGTTCCTCGTCAAATATGTCAAGGAGTTCCAGAAAGCCACCGTCACCAACCTGACGACGCTGCTCATCTCCGACATGGACGAGGATCGCCTTGCCCTGACCCAGAAGGTGCAGGACGCGCTGGACGTGCTGATCCACGAAACGCTTGTGCAGAAAAACGGTGATGTCTACGTATTCCTGACCGAGGAAGAGCAGGAAATTGGCCGCGACATCAACCGCCAGAACGTGGAAATGACCGACATCATCCACCGCACGGCGGACATGATCTACACCCAAATCCTGACCGAATCCAAATACAAGTACCCCAAGTTCAATGGCCGCTATACGTTCAGTTACAACCAGCAGGTGGACGACCAGCCGTTCAAGGTCAACCAGAATTATGACATCGGCGTCCGCGTGCTGACCCCCTATTACAGCGATGGCACCGATGAGCAGCGCCTGCGCCTGATGTCCGGGCAGGGCAGGGAAGTGCTCGTTGTCTTGCCCGATGACCGCGAGTTCCTCAACGAGATCAGTCAGGCAATGAAGATCGAGAAGTATCTGCGCACCAACGCGGCTTCCCAAATCGAGCGCTACGAGGCCATCTGCGAGAATAAGACCAAGGAGATGCGCACCCGCCTGAGCAACGCCAAAATCTACTTGGTCGATGCGCTGAAATCCGCCACAATCTACGTCAACGGCGATATTGCCCAGCTGTCCGCCAAGGACGTGCAGGGGCGCATCGGCGAAGCCCTCGCCCGCCTTGTGGACACGGTCTACCACAAGCTGACCTACATCGATACCGCCTTTAATGAGGACGATGTCGTCAAGGAGTTCCGCCCCAACCACCAGATGAGCCTGAACGCCGTCACCTCCGCCGAGCCGAACGCCCCCGCGCAGGACGATGTGCTGGCCTACATTGACAACAACTCCGCCCTGCACGCCAACACCTCCATGAAGTCGCTAAAAGACCGCTTCACCAAAGCGCCCTACGGCTTTGTGGATGATGACGTGGAGTGGATCGTCGCCCACCTGTTCAAAAAGGGGCAGATCAGCCTGACGCTGAACGGCGCAGTGCTGACCCTGAGCGCCGCCAACGGCGACGAGATCGCCCGCTATATCACCAAGCGCGAGTTCCTCGACAAGCTGTTGACGAGCCGCAAGGAGCACCCGAAGCCTGAATGGGTGCGCATGGTGCGCGAAATCATGCGTGAGCTGTTTGGCAACAACGCCCCCACCGAGGACGAGGACGGCCTGATGCGCGCCTGCCGCAAAGCCTGCGCCGACCTTGCCGCCACGCTGGCCAACCGCAAGCAGTACGATTACGTCAAGCCCTACCCCGGCAAGGCAGTCATCGACAGCGGCCTTACACTGCTGCGCCCCGTGGCACAGTGGAACGACCCGATGGAGTTCTACAAGCAGATGTACCAGCGGCAGGACGACTTCCTCGATTTTGCCGAGGATTACGACCCCGTCAAGGCGTTCTTTGCCGGTGTGCAGAAAGAAATCTTTGATAAAGCGCTGGATCTGATGCGCATTTATGAGGACAGCAAGAGCTTTATCGTCAACGACAAAGTCGAAAACACGGTCAAAGAGATTTACGCCATCCTCCGCGCTGCCAAGCCGTACCAGCAAATTCAGAAGCTGCCCGCCCTGTTGGACCAGTACAACGAAGCCTATGTTGAAGTGCTGGAAGCAGCCACCAAGCCGGTGCTTTCCACAATTGCAGCGGACCGCGCCCGCGTGCTGGAAGTGCTGGACGAAAAGCCCTACAAGGCGCAGTACGGCAACGCCTACGCCGCGCAGTTTGACGAGCTGAAGAAAAAGGCGGAAACCTGCAATAATGTCACCATCCTGCGCAGCTATGCAGACCAAGCCGATGCTGTGCGCATCCGCCTGCTGAACGAGATGGATAAGCGGGATGAGAAACTTACTCCGCCGACGCCCCCGACACCGCCGACTGGTGGTGATGACCCCGTCATCCCGCAGCCGCCCAAACCGCAGCCCAAGCGCCGCAAGAACCTCGCCATCAAATCCCTGACCCAGACCACCAGCTGGCGCATCGAGAGCGAAACCGACATTGACGCCTACCTCGCCGCCCTGCGCCGCCGCCTTGAATCCGAACTTGACCCCGACACGATTGTGAACGTGGAGTTCTAAAGCATTGCCTCATACCGTAGGGGCGGCATATATGCCGCCCGGCAACGTAACGGCTGCCGCGATGTTGCCGGGACGCATATATGCGTCCCCTACATCCCCACCGTAGGGGGCGGCGTCCTCGACGCCCCGCACGTTCCCGCCGCAACCCCGCTTGCGCGTCGATGCAAGCATCGACCCCTACAACCCGCTTCTGTAGGGGCGGATGCTCGCATCCGCCCGCCCCACCCTACAAAGTCAATCCTAAAACATAGGAGATGTATACTATGGACAAACCCGCAATCAAAAAGTTTGCTATCTGGGCGCGCAATAAGCTGATTGCCGATACCAAATACCGCGCCGGGCTGGTTGGCGTGACGGAAACCGCTGTTGCCGAGCCGCTGCCACAGTCCAATGAAAACGTGCAATTCTTTGACGTTGGTCTGCCGCAGCCCTACCGCATCGAGGGCGACGCCGTCACCCAGCGGCAGCGCTTTGTGGCGGAGCTGAATAAGGAGACCGCCAAACAGGGCAGCTACACGGCGGCGTACCAGACTGTGGTGGATAAGGTCGCCTACACATGGTTCAACCGGCTGATTGCGGTGCGGTATATGGAGGTCAACGACCTGCTGCCCAGCCGCACGCGGGTTTTGTCCAGCGCGGACGGACGCGCCGAGCCGCAGATCGTCACCAGCCCGTTTGACGCAGTGCTGGACTACACCCCGGCAGAGCAGCAGCAGATCGTGACCCTCAAAAACGACAACAAGCTGGACGAGGCGTTCCGCCTGCTATTCCTCAAACAGTGTGCCGCGCTGGGCGACTGCCTGCCCCGCCTGTTTGAGCAGGTGGACGACTATATGCCGCTGCTGCTGGCGCTCTCCTTCACCGATAAGGACGGCGTGGTCTGCCATCTGGTAAACGACATCCCGGAAAGCGACTGGCAAGACGCTGTGCAGATCGTGGGCTGGCTGTACCAGTATTACAACACCGAGCCGAAGGAGCAGGTGTTCGCCAACCTGAAAAAGAACATCAAGATTAGCGCCGAGAACATCCCCGCCGCCACCCAGCTGTTTACGCCGGACTGGATCGTGCGGTACATGGTCGAAAACAGCCTTGGCCGTTTGTGGAGCGATGGTCACCCGGATTTTGACAAATCCAACTGGAAGTATTATCTGGACGAAGCCCCGGAGGAGCCGCAGGTGGCGCAGCAGCTGGCCGAGCTGCGCAAGGGGTACGCCGCCCTGACGCCGGAGGATATTAAGTGTATCGACCCCTGCATGGGCAGCGGGCATATTCTGGCGTATCTGTTTGATGTGCTGATGCAGATTTACCGCAGCGCGGGCTATACCGACCGTGACGCTGCCGCCAGCATTGTGGAGCATAACCTCTACGGTCTGGACATTGACGACCGCGCCGCGCAGATGGCCTATTTTGTCGTGATGATGAAAGGCTGCCACTACGACAGCCGCTTCCTGCGCCGCCACCTGAACCCGCACGTTTATGCGATACAGGAGAGCGGAGAACTGACCACTGACGCACTGGGTCGCCTTGGTAAACAGGAATTCACCGCCCGCGCCCTGCTGGATGGTTTTAAGAACGCGAAAGAGTACGGCAGCATTTTGCAGCCGAAAGTTACGCTGGCAGAGCTGGACGCCTTGCAGGAGCAGCTGCGGGAAGTAGACGGTGCGTCCGACATGGGCAGTCTGACAGACCAGCTTGTGGCCGGGCGGATTGTAAATGTGCTGTATCCGCTGATTGAGCAGGCCCGGATGCTGGTGCAGAAATATGACGTGGTCGTGACGAACCCGCCGTATATGGGCGGCAACGGCATGAACGCTCGTTTGTCCGATTATGTGAAAAAGGTTTACCCCGACAGCAAGAGTGATTTGTTTGCGGTGTTTATCGAGCGATGCGCTCAGATGGACAAGCGCGGCGGGTATCAGGCTATGATTACCCAGCACGCTTGGATGTTCCTTTCCAGCTTTGAGAAGCTGCGGGCAAAATTGCAGCTGATTGACACGATCAATATGGCGCACCTCGGCGCACGCGGCTTTGATGAAATCGGCGGCGAGGTGGTGCAGACCACCAGCTTTGTCATGCGCAGCAGCCATACAAAGGGTTATAAAGGCACGTACTGCCGTTTGATTGACGGTGACAGTGAAAAGGCAAAAGCCGATATGTTTGTCGGCGGCGAGAACCGCTATGTGGCGGAGCAGGACAACTTCTCCAAAATTCCGGGCAGCCCGGTGGCATATTGGGTAAGTGTAGCGTTTCTTAAATCCTTTGAGGGCAAGACTATAGAAGATTATTCGTTTGCCGGAATTGGCATGCGCACTGGCGACAATAGTCGCTTTTTAAGGCATTGGTATGAAGTTGCTAAAGACAATATGATTATTGGATGTAAATCAAAAAACGAACAAATTGTTTCCCATTGTAGGTGGGTGCCATATAACAAAGGCGGAGAGTTTAGACGGTGGTACGGTAATAATGAATATGTTGTAAACTGGCTAAATGATGGAGAAGAGATTAAAGAAAATACACGTAGAACATACCCTGAACTTGGCGACAATTTGGGGTGGAAAATTAGTAATGAACAGTATTATTACAAAAAAGGAATTACTTGGTCTGGGATAACAAGTTCAAAGTGCAGTTTCCGCGTTTATGAAGAAGGATTTATCTTTGATTCTGGCGCAAATGGATTGTTTACATATGACGAAGATATGCGCTACTACATAGCGGCATGCTTGAATAATACTATTGCGCTATATACTTTGGGAGTGATAAATCCAACCTTAAACAATGGCGCGGGAACAATACGAAAAATACCTGTTATTTTAGATGAGGAAAGAAAAGATATAGTAGACAATTTTGTTGAAGACAATATTTCAATTTCCAAATCCGACTGGGACTCCTTCGAGACCTCGTGGGACTTTAAGCGTCACCCGCTAGTTTAAGGAGACAAGAATATAATGGAAAATAATGAAATAGAAAGAAACAGTAAAATTTTTCATGAAGAGTTGAATAAATGTATACTACCAGAAGTGGCAGAACTTCCAAATAGTAAGTGCAAAAGGCATATGGTTGAGAACATTGAAGATTTTGTTGTGTGTCATCACAAGCAGCTTCCTATCTTATATCGTTATTCACCAGCAGATTTCTTTAATATTTCAGCTCTTTTAGAAGATAACATATACCTTGTGTCCGCAAGGTATATGAATGATGAACATGAAGGTCAAGTGTGGCATGCTATTCTTGATCCAGAAGAAAATGAAACGTATAAACAACTAATACAAACACAGGTATATCTAAAAAGTTTTTCTGAAGATAAAAACAGTATATACATGTGGAAAAATTACGCAGATAATTTTTCTGGAATATGTGTTGCGTATGATTTTAGCAGTGCTTCTGAAGAACTATTACGAAAATTATACCCAGTTCAGTATTCACCGATAGCTTTTCGGTGCTCCGACCATAAGATAGCAATATCAACGCCGTACCTTTTTATGAGAAAGAGTATGAGATGGGAAGAGGAACACGAATGGCGCTTTATTGAAACGGGTGCAGTAAGTAAGCCGGAGCCAGTGAATATAAAAAAATATATACGCGCCATCTACTTTGGAATTGGGATGGACGATTCTTTGAAAAATCATATAGAACATCAGATGAGGCTCAACAGGAGAAGCATTCAGCTTTATGATATGAAAATGACAATAACAGCAAAGAAAAGAGTTGAAAACGATAATGGGGACCCTAATTTCTGATAAATTCGCCGCCTGGGAAGCAGAGTGCGACCAGCGATTTAACCAGCTCAAAGCCAATGAGGAAGAGCTAAACCGCATCTTTATTGATATTTACGGCTTGCAGGACGAACTGACCCCCGAAGTGGAGGATAAGGACGTTACCGTGCGCCGCGCTGACCTGACACGGGAGATCAAAAGCCTGCTTTCTTATGCGGTTGGCTGCATGTTTGGCCGCTACTCTCTGGATGTGGACGGCCTTGCCTATGCTGGCGGTAAGTGGGATGACAGCAAATATACAACCTTTATCCCGGACGCAGACAACGTGCTGCCCATCACCGACGAAGAATACTTCACCGATGATATTGTTGGCCGCTTTGTGGAGTTTGTAAAAGTCGTGTACGGTACCGATACCCTGGAAGATAACCTTGCTTTCATCGCCAAGGCTCTCGGCACCAAGGGCACCAGCCCCCGCGCCGTCATCCGCAATTATTTCTTAAACGGCTTCTACGCCGACCATGTAAAAATCTACCAGAAACGCCCCATCTACTGGCTGTACGACAGCGGCAAGCAGAACGGCTTCAAGGCGCTGATCTATATGCACCGCTACAACGCCGACACCTCCGGTCTTGTCCGCGCCGACTACCTGTCTGTACAAGATGGAGCAGGTCTACGAGAGCGAGATCGCCCGCATGGACGATGCCATCGCCCACGGTGTCAGCCGCGAGGTCGCCCAAGCCACCAAACGCAAGGAAAAGCTCGTCAAGCAGCTGAAAGAGTGCAAAGACTACGACGATCGTCTCGGCCACATCGCCCTCGCCCGTATCCCCATCGACCTCGACGACGGCGTAAAGGTCAACTACGACAAAGTCCAAACCGGCGCCGACGGCAAAAAACAGGCAATTCTGGCGAAGATTTGAGAGAAACTATGAAAAACAACAATGACCTGTTCTACACTTGCAGCCTGATCCAGGATGTCTGCGATGACGACTACGACCATGTGGTTGACCGCCTTGTGGAAGTTTATACCTCATGGATCGATGCCGTGCTTTGCAACTACAACACGGACGTTTACTATCAGTCGCGGGAATATATTTACGAGTGCTGCAAGGAAGGGCAAATCTGCGCCTGAAAATACACACAGTAAGAGGAAAAATCTATGTCTGAACTGAAATATAATCAAATCGTGGATAAGCTGAACACCGAGTTTGCGTCCGAGGGGCGCAGGCTGGTGTTCTGGTACGATGACAACGGCTATTTTGCCGATGATGTGGACGCTATGCCGCTGCAAAATGCAAAAATCTGGCATCTGACGCCTACCAACCAGTTCAGAACCAAGATTTTGCTGGAACGCGAGGACCCGCAGAGCAACTACCTGATCTATGCGCCGTTCCCCAAGCCCCCCGTGGAGCAGAACCACTTGGAGGATACGATTTTGTACTCCAAGCAGTTCCATGCCGACCCGATCTCGCTGCTGTGCTCCGATCTGGGCATTGGGGCCGAGGGCAAGGCCGTCTTGCAGAAATACGCCAAGGTCGTCGGCGAGCAGACCCGCAAGCAGCGGTTCTGTGATTACAAGCTGGCAGCGTACACGGCGGATGCCGTGGAGACAGCGCTGTTCTGCACCGTCTGCAAGTGCCGCACCGCGCAGTTTGAGGACGCACTGCGGGAAATTCTGCTGGCCGACACCCCGGGCGGCAACCCCAAGCTGGACGAGCTGGCAAAGTACAAGCTGGATGAGGTGTTCTGGAAGCACTGCGAGACAGAGCTGGGCTTTGCCGTGCCCGCGCCGAATGTGGACAAGCTGAAAATCAGCCTGTTTGTGACAAGCCTTGCCCACAGCGTGAAGGTCATCCCGGACGCATGGCAGCCGTTTGCCGCCGCCAAGCCCGGCAGTGTGCTGGCCTTTATGGACGGCATGATGAACAACATAAACTACGGCGATGCCTTTGACGCAATGGCCGCCGCTGTGCAGGAGACGCTGCACGCCAAGGCTGCGCTGGCCAAGCTGCCCCATGACCTGCTGACCGACTGCGAGTGCCTGCCCTGCGTGGATGACCTGCTGACCGGGTGGATGACCGAGCGCCTGCAAGCCGAGGACGTGACTGCCGCGCTGAACGGCGAGAACATCCCGGAGCTGTGCCAGCGCCGCGCCAAGACCCACTTTGGCCGCAAGCTGGCGGTGCAGTATGCCATGCTGGAAAGCGCGTGGCATATCGTCAGCGCTGCCCACTACCGCGCCCCGGCGGATTATGAGCACGTCTGGGCGCAGTATTACCGCGAGGATTACAAAATTGACGCGCAGTACCGTGCGTTTTACACGGCCTACGACAAGCTGGACGAGCCAGCCGCCTACGACAAATTGCAGGGACTGGTTGAGAATATCTACAACACGGAATATCTGGCAAAAATCATCCCTGCGTGGAATACGGATTTCCCGCAGGAGCCCGGCATGGGCAGAATGGCGCTGCAGCGGAACTTTTTCTCGGAGTGTGTGGCCGGCAACAAGGAGCGCACCGTGGTGATTATCTCCGACGCCATGCGCTATGAAGTAGGCGCGGAGCTTGCTGCCCTGCTGGCCGAGGACCCGAAGTCTACTGTGCAGCTGACACCCCGGCTGGGCGTGCTGCCGTCCTGCACGCGGTTGGGCATGGCGGCGCTGCTGCCCCATACGCGGATGGAGATGACGCCGGAGTATCAGGTGCTGGTCGACGATATGCCCTGCGAGAACCTGGCGCAACGGCAGGCTGTGCTGCAAAAGCGCGTGCCGCAGAGCGGGTGCATCCAGTTTGACGACCTGAAAGCCATGAAAAAAGACGACCTGCGGGCGGTTTTCACCGGCAAGCAAGTCGTGTACATTTACCATAACCAAATTGACGCGCGCGGCGACAAGCCCAACGCCGAGGACGAAGTCTTTGCTGCCTGCCGCGAGGCTGTGGAGGAGATCGCTGCCATGATCCGCCGCATTGCGGGCAGCGCGAACACGCTGCACTTTATCGTCACGGCGGATCACGGCTTCCTGTACAAGCGCCACGCGCTGGCGGAGAGCGATAAAATTCCCAACACTGCCCCCAAGACGGCGTTTGTGAACCGCCGCTTTATTGTGGACGCTGACCCCATTGCGCAGCCCGGTGTCGCCAGCCTGCCGATGGCCACGGTGCTGAACACCAAGACGAACACGCTGACGGTGTCCTACCCGACAGCGGCCAATGTGTTCAAGGTGGCGGGCGGCGGCGAGAACTACGTCCACGGCGGCTCCAGCCCGCAGGAGATGATCGTGCCTGTGCTGGACGTGCGGATGGAGAAAGGCCGCATGGAGACCACTACTGTGCAGCTGACGCTGGTGAGCATTTTGAAGAAGATCACGAACCTGATCACCGCGCTAGACTTTATGCAGAACGAGCCAATCAGCGACACTGTGCGCGAGACGACCTTCCGCGTGTACTTTGTGGGAGAAGATAACGAGCGCATCTCTAATGAGAATATCGTGGTGGCTGACAAGCGCGGCGAGACGGCGGCGGAGCGGATGTTCCGCCTGCGGTTCAGCTTCAAGAACCAGAAATACGACAACAAAAAGCCGTATTATCTGGTAGCCTACGATGATAAAAATTCGGTTGAGGTGCTGCGCCGTCAGGTCGTCATGGACATTGCGATGGCGGACGACTTCGGATTTGGCTTCTGATGCAAGGAAGGAACGATTATGAGCCGTGGATTTAACATGTGGAACTATATGACCTACCACCTGGTTCACGATTACTTTAAGGCAAAGAAAAAGAAAAAAACTGAAATCCAAAATTTTGAGGTAAAGAACTATAAAGCAGCACAAAAGGCCGCAGAACAATGGATTAAGAGTGTGCGCAAATTTGCTGAAAGTTCGTATGGGGTGCATTACCCCAAAGAACTTTATTACGGTGCAACCCAGGTGTTGTTGGCTGTTTGTGCGGAGATCTACCGCAATGACCATACCTGGAACGACCACCGGAAAATTTTGGTGGATTACATCATCAACAGCGGCACGGACGGTGTGTGGTTTTCTGATTTTAAAGCGGCCACCGGTGCCGATGCAGACGTAAGGAAGCTGATCCCGCTGGGGTGGGTTGATGTTGATGAGTGTGGTGAATTCTGGACTTGCCTGGGCCGCTGCCTGAAAAAATGCCGGACTCCGCAAAGCAAATACGATGAATTGACCACGCCCTTGCAAAGATTTATTGCGGCTTTTGCATTCTGCGGGCCGCTGCAATCCAGTGTAGAAACCATCGGCACGCGATTTTTGAGCCGGGCATCAGATGGGGTTGAGCGCGCAATGCATGCCCCACCGCCCAAGGTGGATGTTTGGGGCAGCGGAAGCTCTATGGAACACATCCAGAAAATGAAGGTGATCTGGGATCACCTTTTGAACAGCAGCGATGGCGGGCGGGAAATTGATGACCCGCAGCTGTTATTATCCATGCTGATAGGGAAAACGATTACGGATATTATCATGTACGGGAACATTCCTGCAAAAGATAAGTTGTTGGAAGTTGAAATGGTCTTTGCCGAAAACCGCCTGGAGCTTGGAACAACCGCTAAAGAATTTGTGCTGGATATGGCAAACCATGGTGAAGCATGGAAGCTGGTCAGCCAGATGATGACGCCACAGGGGGACCAGCCGCCGATGTTCTGGCAGATTGCGCAGATTATGTCCATCAAGGGCAACTGCAAGGATGAGCTTGATAATTTGATTCAGGAGTTTATGGGTTTTGCTTATTGCTTTGTTTCGGAGATCATGAAAAAATATCCGAACGGCGGCTATGACCGTGAAAAGCTGCTGCCCTACTTAAAAAACCTGATGCCTGCTGAAGCACCGAAAAATTGACGGAGGATAGTACAATGCCTGATTTGGATGATAAATACAGTGAATTCAGCCGCGAGATTGGCAACGACGAACCCACACAGGATAACGCTGCCGGTGCAGCCAAGGAACCGCAGCCGGATTTCAGCGATAATGCGGATCTGTATGCGGTGCTGTGCGTCAGCAAAACGGCCTCCTCGGATGAGATCAAGTCTGCTTACCGGCGCTTGGCAAAGGAGTACCACCCTGATGTAAGCAGTGATGAGGATGCAGACGAGAAGTTCAAAAAAATTCAGCATGCCTATGAAACCCTGTTCGATGAAGTGCAGCGTGCCATGTATGATCTTGGCGGCGACAGCATGGCAGGGCTGAGCTATGAGCAACGGCTGAAAACGGTGTTCCAAGGCCGCATCGTCCGCAAGGATTTGACGAAGAAAATCAAAGAGGGCGCGAATGTGCCCGTCTATGTGCTGGAATTCCTGCTGGGGCAGTATTGCAGCAGTGATGACCCGGCTATTATTGAAACCGGCGTTGAAACGGTAAAGAAGATTCTTTCTGACAACTTTGTACGCCCGGATGAAGCACAGAAGATTCTTTCCTTGCTGAAGATGAACGGCAGCCATACCATTATTGATATGGTTACGGTGCATCTGGATATGCGCAAGGATGTGTATCTGGCCGAGTTCTCGAACTTGGGCGTGAAGGATATTCCTATTGAGGACGAATACCCGCAGAAGTATGACCGCCTGCTCTGCGGCGGCATCTGGTGCATTGTGCAGCTGAGCTATGAATTTATCGAGGAAGATAAAAAGTCTGCGCCGATCCGCATCAACCGCGTGACACCTATCCAGATGCCCCATGTCGATCTGGATGAGATCAGGCAAGGACGCAAGGCATTCAGCAAGGAAGAATGGCTGGGCCTGATGCTGCGTTCTGCCGGTTATGAGCCTGAATCGCTTACCTATCGTGAACAGTGGCTGCTGCTGACCCGTATGATTCCGTTGGTAGAGAATAACTTTAACCTGTGTGAGCTTGGCCCTCGCAGCACCGGTAAATCCCATATCTATAAGGAAATTTCGCCCAACAGTATCTTGGTTTCTGGCGGTCAGACCACCGTGGCCAACCTGTTCTATAACATGGGGCGCAAGACCGTGGGCTTGGTCGGTTTGTGGGACTGCGTTGCCTTTGACGAGGTTGCCGGCATTAAGTTCAAGGACAAAGACGGCGTGCAGATCATGAAGGACTACATGGCGTCCGGCTCCTTTGCGCGCGGCAAGGAGGAGAAGGCGGCCTCAGCCTCCATGGTATTTGTGGGCAATATCAACCAGAGCGTGGACGTTGTGTTGAAAACCTCCACGCTGTTTGAGCCGTTCCCGCCGGAGATGGGCACCGACACGGCATTCCTTGACCGTATTCACTGCTACTTGCCCGGCTGGGAAATCCCGAAATTCCGTCCGGAGCATTTCACCAACAGCTACGGCTTTATCAGTGACTATATGGCGGAATTCATCCGCGAGCTGCGCAAGGTGCAATATGGCGATGCGCTGGATAAGTATTTCAAGCTGGGCAAGAACCTGAACCAGCGTGATACGATTGCCGTGCGCCGCATGGTGGATGGCTACTTAAAGCTGATGTACCCCAACGGCGAGTTCAGCAAAGACGAGTTGGAAGAAGTGCTGCGTCTCTCGCTGGAGATGCGCCGTCGTGTCAAGGAGCAGTTGAAGAAGCTGGGTGGCATGGAGTTCTATGATGTGAACTTCTCCTACATTGATAACGAAACCTTTGAGGAAAAGTATGTTTCTGTACCGGAGCAGGGCGGCGATACGCTGATTCCTGAAGGCATGGGTGCGCCGGGCCAGTTATACACGATTTCTCGCGGCAAGTCCGGCATGATCGGCGCGTTCCGTCTGGAAAGTCAGATGCTGCCCGGCAGCGGCAAGTTTGATAAGACCGGCCTTGGCAGTGATGGCAAGGCGAAAGAAGCCGCCAACACTGCCTTCAACTTCCTGAAAGCCAATGCACGGCATATCAGCGGCAACATCAGCACCACGGCAAAGGATTACATCGTCAACTATCAGGATCTGCAGGGTATCGGCATGACGGAAAAGTTGGCATTGCCCACCGTGATCGCACTGTGTTCCATTGCCATCGGACGCCCGACGCTGAGCAGTCTTGCTGTGCTGGGCGATATTTCAATCGGAGGCACGCTGATTAAAGTAGATGAACTGGCCAACACCTTGCAGGCTTGTGCAGACTGCGGTGCGAAGAAAGTGCTGCTGCCGGCTGTGTCTATGGTGGACTTTGCCACGGTGCCGGCAGACCTGATGACGGCCTTCCAGCTGATCCCATACCAGAATGCTGAGGACGCAGTGTTTAAGGCGCTGGGGGTTGAATAAGCGCAGAAAGCGGGCAGATTATGACATGGGAAGAATATTACAGTAAATTTTACGGCTGGGCTACTTTTACCCAAATCAAAAGGCTGCCCTATGCAATGCTGAATGCGGAGGTGAACCCGGCAGAAATTGTAGATGTTGCGCGGGATATTTTGGATGAAAAAGCAGCCGGGCGCTTAATGAAACGAGCTGCCAGTGCCGGTATCCAATTCACTGCTGAGCAAATTCTGGAACTTTCCCAATGCGAAGCCGATGAAGGGCTGTATATGATTCTGAAAACTTCTTCGTGTACTTTTTCGCAAACGCAGTTGGATGATATTTGCTTTGAAACTGGTAATGACAATGTTCGCCGAAAGGTACTTGAAATTGCTCAAAATCAGGGAATTCGTTTGCAGAGAGTGTGTGATGAAGAATCAGAGGAAATTACACCACAACGCAAACATAAGCGCTCCGGTCTTTTAAGTGCGTTATTCTTCGGTGCGCTTACGGATAAAGATTCTGGTAAAATGTCGGGCTTGCAATTTAGCGTCGGCGATCACGTCCGGGTTCGGTATCGTGGTCAAGAGGGAACGATCATTGGAATTCATGGAAATTTGTATATGGTTTCTTTGAAAGATGGTGCGTATGTGGACTCTTACATTGCGTCAGATTTAGGAAAGTGCTGGTAGAGGAGACAAGTTTGCAGACAGCCCAACCACGGATATTCGTGATTGTTTTCCAAAGAACAAGGAACATTTTGTTCGAAATCTGAAGTACATGGTTAAATTTGTGGAGTGAAATTGCTATGATCCGTCACATTTTATTCTGGAAATACACTGACACGGTTAAAGCGGAACACAAAGAAGCGGAAGCACTGGCGTTCCTGCAAAAATCCGTTGCGACAATGGTCGGTCATATTGAAGGCCTCCGCTGCGCAGAAATCAATACAAACACTGCCGACGGGGAGTACGATCTCGTGTTCTATTCCGAGCTGCGGGATGCAGATGCCTTACAAGCATTCCAAAATCATCCGCTGCATGTTGCCCACCGGGAGCGCTGCAAGGCCCTTGTGACAGACCGTTTGTGCGGAGATATGGAGGCAGATTGAACATGGTTCTGTATTATTCCGGCACCGGCAACAGCAAATTTATTGCAAAATGTATCGCGTCCGCGCTTGAAACAGATTGCCTCAATCTTAATGAGCGCATCAAGGCGGAAGACACCTCGTCTGTTCAGACAGAGGAAAATGTAATATTGGTCACGCCCACCTATGCTTGGCGTATTCCGCATATTGTTTCCGACTGGCTTGAAAAAGTGGATTTAGTCAGCGCTAAACGCATCTGGTTCGTGATGGATTGCGGCAGCGAGATCGGCAATGCAGCAAAGTACAACCAGGAGCTTGCCGCACAGAAAGCCCTTACCTACATGGGCACGGCCCAAATCGTTATGCCGGAAAATTATATTGCTTTGTTCTCGGCACCGGACAAGCAGGAAGCAAAAGCGATTGTCGAGAACGCAAAGCCCGCTATCCGAAGCATCATTGACTGTATCCGTAATGGGATGGAATTTCCCGCACCGCGAAATAATTTGTATGACCGCTTTATGAGCAGCGCGGTAAATCCCATTTTCTACAAGGGAATCGTCAAGGCGGACGCTTTTACGGTAAGTGATGCCTGTATCGGCTGTGGAAAATGTGTGCAGCTGTGCCCATTGAATAACATCTGTCTGGATAAGGATAAACCTGTCTGGGGGTCAAATTGTACGCATTGCATGGCCTGTATTTGCTATTGCCCGAAAGAGGCTATCGAGTATGGCAAAAGAAGCGTGGGTAAACCGCGTTATCATTTTGAGGCTTTGGGCATGGCTGAGAACATTGTTTGATTAAGATGACTCCCGGTTTCGCAAATCGAAATTTGTGGGTGCGATTGATGAAAATTATTGAAGTTAAAGAAAATAAAAAACAATATCTTGATTTGCTCCTATTAGCAGATGAGCAGGAAGATATGGTTGACCGTTATCTTGATAACGGCAAGATGTATGTACTTGATGATAATGGGGTCAAGTGTGAGTGTGTCATAACCGATAAAGAAAATGACATACTTGAAATCAAGAACATTGCGACAGTTCCAGAATATCAAGGGAAAGGTTATGCAAGAGCCTTAATTGAGTTTATTGTTAATAATTACAGAGAGCAATATGCCATTCTGCAAGTGGGAACAGGCGATAGCCCACTGACAATACCATTTTATGAAAAGTGTGGTTTTGTCCGTTCGCATATCATATCAAATTTCTTTATAGATAATTATGACCACCCAATCTATGAGAGTGGAATACAGTTGGTAGATATGGTGTATTTGCAAAGACCGTTATAATTTAAATTACAGTTTGATAGCTCGGCTGATTTTTCGAAATAGTTATTTGAAAAAGCGAACCTGCTTACAACGCAAACAGGTTCGCTTTTATCATAATAGCTAAAATTATTTCGCGTATCGATGGAATATACAAAAACGGTGAGCTGGACTATGAGGCAACTCACAAGAAATTCTTGTTGGTTCGTTCCGAAGGGACAAGACAGGTAAAAATAAATTAAGGGCAACACCGCACAATTCCCGCCTTGCGGCTTAAGCACCGCTCCGGCAGCTG
>OGQY01000731.1_pt1 | contig 25402 bp, 23 predicted proteins | sample 1553361 | NCBI WGS metagenome assembly OGQY01 (sample SAMEA2579963, study PRJEB22360) | human gut metagenome | reverse complement strand
AACGAGCCTGTTTTCTGTTAGCGACACCTGCGGTATCAAGAGTACCTCTGATGATGTGGTATCTTGTACCAGGTAAGTCCTTAACTCTTCCTCCACGGATAAGAACAACGCTATGCTCCTGAAGGTTGTGACCCTCTCCTGGAATATAACTTGTTACCTCGATACCGTTGGAAAGACGAACTCTGGCGATCTTTCTAAGAGCTGAGTTAGGCTTTTTAGGAGTAGCTGTTTTAACAGCAGTACAAACACCACGTTTCTGTGGAGCAGCCTGATCAACTGCTTTCTTTCTTAAAGAGTTGTATGTTTTCTGCAGAGCCGGTGCTGTAGATTTCTTAACAGCTGTCTGACGGCCCTTTCTTACTAACTGGTTGAATGTTGGCATTCCATTTCACCTCCCGATTTATTTCTCCATGGGCTTTCCCATGGGGCCTTGCGGTTGCTATTTACAAATTACGGCATGCGAAAATATAACGTTTCATTCGCACGCTTGCTCATTATAGACCGTAAATACAGAGCTTGTCAAGGTGTTTTATAAAGAATTTTTGCTGATTTTACAGGGGTTTAACGCAGTTTTCTTCATAGATGTCACAACCCTGCGAAAATGGAAGTTTTACTTCCACGGTCTGGCCTTTTCTGTCCAGCCATGTTCCTTCCAGTAAGCCACATCCACTTCATTCCAGCCGCTCTTTACAAGCTTACGCATAACCTCGAAGTAAGCTTTTGTTTTCAGCCCTGGTTTCACATGGCCATAATTCCTGCGGATCTTTTCTGCCAGCTTATCTGCCAGCATTTTTCCTATATGATAGGTAGAACCTTTGTGATTCTGTCCGTTTATCATGGCAATTTTCATATTTTACACTCCCCATTTCTCCTTTTATATCGTTGTCTGTTATTTACCTGTTTCTGAATTTTCGGGCAAAGCAGATCGCTCCCAGTATTCCCACCATTAATATAGAAAGAACTGCTCCTGTTTTCAATCCCGGAGTTTGATATTTCATGGTAATTATATGCGTTCCCTGTGAAAGTTTCACGCCGGTAAGTCCCTGAATACTTTTTACATCGGCTTTTTCTCCGTCCACATAAACCTTCATATCCGGGTCATAGAATATGCTGAGCATAAGAATTCCGTCTTTTTTTACAGATATACTGCCTTTTCCATCCTTCAGATCCATTTGCTGAGAAGAAAGTTCTTCATAAATGGAATCCAGTTCAGATTCCTGGTATGTTCCCAGAACAGCCTCGTGCATACCGGTACCCGTAGTTACCTGCACAATGGTATCCACATTATAAGTTCCCAGATCCAGAAAATTATTATTCCAATAATCAGACTTCTGCTCCTGTCCATTAATCGTCACTGTATCCGGTTCTGTTCCCGGAATATAAAGATATCCATGTTCTCCTTTTTTCAGATGGATATTAAAAGTTGTGTTTCCAATCAGGGCAGTATCAGAATTGACTGTCTGCATTTTGTACAGTCTTTTTCCTACAATACCACTGAGCAGACGGTTCTGAACTTCAAGCGGGTCTGTTCCTTCCATTGCATAATCCAGCACAGAATCGCTGACCATATATCCGGATCGCAGAGCCCGTGGATTTTCATACAGGTCAAATGACTGGCTTTCTGCAATCTTTTTATAAGCAGTATGAAGGGTTCTTGTATTCCTGCAAAACAGATATCGTATCCCCAGAAGCATATCCATCACTTCCGTAGATCCTGCATACTGAAAACGATTTTCCAGATTTTCAAACCCCATGTTCTTCACAAAATTCCACATTTCCTCTGTATTGGTGGAAGAATACATGGACATCCCGTTCAGCTGATACAGTATTTCTTCATTTCTCACAAGGGGATTTACGATCGCAGTGCGGTAATCCACCTGATCCACGCCGGCAGACTCCAGTAATCCACCAATCTCCTGCTCACTTTCCACATAAATATCGCGATTTGCAGTTCCGTTATCTGTAATGCTGACAATTCCGTGAATTCCTGTCTCAGCCAGGATCAAAACAGCCAGTACCCCTCCACAGATTTTTCGGATTTCCACACAGCCAAACGGATGTCTTGAAAGTTTTCCACAAAAATAATTTCCCGTCCACACTGTAAGAAACATTCCCGCAAGAATCCCTTCTGTAAGCAGAACCTCTCCTGCTTTTCCACTTTTAATCCCCACAACCATGCAGAATATTTCCACCGCAGCAAATCCCGCGAACAGCCGCTTTTCACTCACCTTCTCTGTTTTCCCCCACGCATCGCAGGACATCCTCAGAAGCAGAAAGATCAGGATAAAAGCAAAACGGTTGGGGATTCCCACCGGTTTATGCATTCCATGAAGCAGAAGATTTAACGCTGTGATATGAAAACCCGCAAAGTAAAAAATGACCAACGCTCCCGTCATGATCTTTTCCACGGTACGGATTTCTTTGTTCAGAAAATACATCCCTGCAAAAAGCAGCACTGCACAGCCACAGTAAAGATTCACATCTCCCTGTTCGCTGGATTTCACAAAAGACAGAGAATCCTCCATCAGCGCTCCCAGCTGCTTCCAGATATCTCCGTAAACACCGGCAAGCCCTGTTCCAGCTTCCTCTGCTGCTGCAGTCCTGGATACAGCCACAATGCCAGGAATCAGAGTAATTCCCGCAAGACATGCACTGGCAATGGAAGACCCGGCAAATTTCAGCAGAGAATGCAATATTTTCTCCGGCCGCTGGTCAGATTTTATGATAGCCAGATTTGCCAGATAATAGAGAGCCGAAAAGGTACATAACATAAATCCCATATAATAACTGGTTAAAATACAGCACCCAAGCACCAGGCAATACCCGTACCATTTTCCGGTATATACCAGCTGCTCGATAAAGTATGCCAATACCGGAAGAAGCATGATACAGTCCAGCCACATTACGTTACTGTAGTATCCCATAAGAAAATTTGACAACGCATACATGCATCCAAGAGAAACCGCCATACTCCCTCTGCCTGGATATTTTTTCCCGGAATACCAGGCCATGGACACGCTGCAAAGCCCAACCTTGATCAGGATCACAGCTGTTACTGCATCATTTACATTTACATACATGAATTTCATAAACAGCAGCACAAGAAGGCTGAACGGACTGCTGAGATAATAACAGAACAGGCCGTAAAAATCATAACCCATGGAATGTGTGGAATACGTCCACCCTGCGCCTTTTTCCAGCTGGCTTAAAAGTTCCTTATAAAAGGCTGTATACTGATGAACACCATCAACAACAAGCGCCGAATTTTCCCCAAAAGGATAAACTCCTTTCACTGCAAAACCTGCCGCAAATATCATCACAGGAAACAGAAAGGCCAGGATATAGACCCAACTGCTGTTCTTTCGCCTGATGTTTTTTCCCACACTTTGTTTTTTTATCAATCTCATCATTTTTTCCTCTTCTGTCTGATTCTTTTCCGTCGGATTTTGAGTTCTGCCAGAAATAAACAGTTTCGGCTTTTTCGCTGAAGCAGATATTCGTATTTCGATTTGCCATATTTTTATGATTCTGTCATTTCTCACAGACCTGATTATAACACGCTTCATAATGTATCATGTTTTTGTGAAATTACTGCGAATTTTTTCAGGATCAAAGAAAAAAGCTGCCACATCATTGGAGACACAGAAAACTCCGCTGATGTAACAGCTTTCTTCGAAAGAATCTGTGTACGCTGATCCACAGATCCCTTCATGGGTGTAATTATTAACTTTATGTGATGAGTTTTTTTAGTTCCGGGCCTGTATGATATAGGATATTCACATATCCTGAGGTGGCTGTTTACAGGTTAAGAACTATTATGGCTATATGATAGCATGACCATATACATTTGTAAAATTAATATTTAATGTTTATAATATAGAACTTTTTAATATTGATCCGATGGGCACAACATTGCTGTCCGGATAAAATTCTGCTTTTATAAAACTGTGTATCCTCTGGACTTCAGGCAGGCTCTTACTTCCATGGTGTCCTCGGTATGGAATACCATGATCGGTTTTCCGGAATCACGATTAAAAGAGAGATACAGATAATCCACGCTCACGTTGCTGTCCTTCAGTGTAAGAAGCAGATCATTCAGATTTCCGGTTTTATCCTCAACTTCCACACCGATCACATCGATCACGTGACAGAGATATCCGGCAGCGATCAGTGCCTCCTTCGCCTTATCCGGATCAGAAACTACCATTCGCACGATTCCGTACTCTGCACTGTCATTGGTAACTGATCCCAGAATGTTGATGTCCTCATTCTTCAGGATCCCGGTAATGTTCTGCATAACACCTTTTTTATTTTCTGCATAGATAGATAACTGTTTCAGCATAATAAAATCCTCTCTTTCCTCTGAAATGTGTTTTGCTGTTTTATCATATGATAAATCTTCGCACATCTCACCTTGTATGTCAACCGAAGTAATTCAGGGAAGAGCCCGGACATTTTCATTTCATTTTACTTCACGTTCATAAACACAGGTACTTTATGACCAACATTCCCCCGGTCAAAAACTTCACCGCATATGTGCATGCAGATATTTTTCCCGTGTAGCAAGCCCACCCCGGATATGTCGTTCCCGCTTGTTCACATCAAGAACTTTCCTCACCTCAACGGCCAGTGCCGGGTTGATCACTTTCAGCCGTTCCACGCAATCCTTATGTACCGTACTCTTACTGATCCCGAACTTCTTCGCCGCCTGCCTCACCGTCGCCTTTGTTTCCACAATATATCCTGCGATCTCAACTGCACGTTCCTCAATATAATCTTTCACTGCCAAGCCCCCGAAGACGCTTTTTTACAGTGTATGCAAAAGATCTGAAAGGTATGTACCCTGTCACTCTGCTGTCTGAAACTCCTTCCGGAAAACCACCGCAGCCCCGACAATAAACGCACAGCAGATCACCCACGTCGCAGGTTCGCAGATGCATACGGCGATATAGCCCCAGACCGGGACGAGCCAGATGGCAAAGATAACTTTACCGATCAGTTCCAACGTACTGCATATCAAAGGTGCTTTCAGGTGCTGCATTCCCTGCAGTGCGTTTCGTAAGATTACCAGCACTGCCATTGGCGGGATCATGGGGATGCTGACCCGAAGATAAAGCAGTCCGTTAGAGATCACCTCCGGGTTGCTGCTTCCGGTAAGAAGCCGGATTGCTGCCGGTGCCAGGGTAAAAGTAAACATAAGTGCAATGATCCACCAGATCCCATACAGAAGAATTGCTGTCCGACAGCCTCTGCGGATTCTTTTTCCCAGGCCCGCCCCATAGTTCTGGCTGGCATAGATCGCCGTGCTGGTTCCAAGTGCCAGTCCTGGAATATAAAACAGTTCCGCAAGCCTCCTGCCTCCAACCTGCGCCGCAATATAAACACTTCCAAGTGCATTGATACTGCTCTGAAGGATCACACTGCCAATACAATAAATAGCATTCATCATCCCCATACTTAAACCGGAGAAAAACATCTCTATTACAAAATTCTTCTTCACTTTGAATTCATTTTTCGAAAATCTCAGTTCCGGATAATAGCGCACAATATACCCCAAACCGATCCCGGCGCTGATTCCCTGAGCCAGAACTGTCGCAGACGCAGCACCTTGTACTCCCAGTCCCAACGGTCCCATAAACCAGAAATCCAGTCCCACATTCAGGACACTGCTGAAAAGCAGAAAAACAAGGGGCATCACACTGTTTCCTACAGCCTGTAAAAGACTCGCCTCCAGATTATACAGCATAGTCAGCGGAATTCCCGCCAGAATGATCGTCAGATAGCGCAAAGCTCCGTCCATCACATCATCCGGGATCTGCATCACCTGAAGCAGTCCTTTTCGAAATATCAAAAAAGCGACAGTCAGCACAACTGAGCAAAAGCAGGACAAACACGTCATCCAGCACACCGACTTCTTCACTCCCTGCTGGTCTCCTGCTCCGAAGTTCCGGCTCACTCCAAGAGCCAGTCCATTATTCATTCCAAACGCAAAATTCGTGATCAGACTATATAACGCCGCAGTAGCACCAATCTGTGCAAGCGCTCCATCCCCCAGCAGATTTCCCGCAATCGAGGTATCTACAAGATTATAAAACTGCTGAAGCAGATTTCCAAGAAAAAGCGGCATGGCAAAACGCAGCAAAAGCGAGGTCGGACTTCCCTTCGTCATGTCCATCGTTTGACTTTTCTTTTTCAGATCCATAATAACTTTCCTCCCTGATCCATATGGCAACTGACATCCTTCTTAATCACCGTCTGTAAAACAGACATCAGTATTTTCTTTTATTATACAATCCGACACACAGTTGCTGCTGTAAAAATAGCGGTGTATACTATAACAAAAACGACAGGAAGATTTTTTATGATACGTAATGCAAACTGGGTGGAAACCGATATCCACCAACAGGAATTCCCGGAACAGGAAAGATATCTCTTCGATCTGGTTGCAAACAGAGGCGATATCCATAAATTCATTACCGGAAATATTCCCGCACACTGGCATAATGAACTGGAGATTTTTATGCTGATGGAAGGCAGCGTCAGAATCGGGATCGGTGATACTTTTTACGATGTCCATGCAGGGGAAGGCTGTTTTATCAATACTGGCATTCTTCATTCTTTTATCGGTCTTGTCCCTTCCCCGTGCCTGTACCGTTCTTTTGTGTTTGATCCATCGATCATAAGCGGCGCCCCGGGCAGTGTTTTTGATATCCGCTATATCCGTCCCCTTATGGAAAAAGGCGCCGCTTTCATAAAAATCCCGGGAGATATCGTCCCGGGATCTTGTGATAAACATTTTTTTCAGGCATTTGACAACGCCTTTTCTGCCTGCGCCGATGAATTGCCCGGCTATGAATTTCAGGTACGCAACGCCCTCTCCGAAATACTTCTGATCATTCTGGAAAAGAACCGCGGCCTTTCTGCCCCACAACTTCCCGAAATCCAGGAACTACGCCTGAAGCAAATGCTGGCATGGATCGATCAGCATCTGGAAAAAAATATCTCCGTAAAAGATATTGCGGCAGTTGCCAGCATCTGTGCCAGAGAATGCCAGCGTATTTTTCAAAGATATCTGAGCACCACACCTATGGCATATGTACGCCAGAGACGCCTTCTTCTGGCCGCCAGGCAGCTTACTCTCACGGACACACCAGTGACGGACATTGCGTTAAACTGCGGTTTCGCAAGCCCCTCCTACTTTACCCGGCATTTCCGGCTCCTTACCGGAACTACCCCTACACAGTACCGGGAAAACATCCGTAAATAGATTTTATTTTATGCTTTAGATTTTTTTGACTGCTTATAAAGCACAAGACAGACGATCACAAATGCTACTGTAACCACAACTGTCAGCGGAAGAATCATAGCAGATTCTGCTCCAAGCAGAAGCCCGAATCCCTGTCTCAGTGTCAGAATTCCAAAAATGGAAAAAATAAAAAACGCAACTGTATTGAGAATTCCCTCCGGTGCTTTGCTTTTCAGAAGATAACCGATCAGAAGGCCGATTACATCTGCCGCAAAAAGTCCCAATGAACAGGCCAGCCATACAACAACTGCTGCACTTAAACCTTCGTTTGCTCCAAATGTAATGGCAGTAAGCTGTGTCTTATCACCAAGCTCCGCAACAAAAAATGTACAGAATACAGACAACGGCGCAAACTTAATTTTCCGGTCCTTTACATTCTCTTCCTCATCATCGTCTCCCTTAAGCGTTGTTGCCGCAAAAAACAGGAACGCCGCACCGGCAATCAGACGGATCAGCCACGTAGGAACTACCGTACTGACAAGGCCTCCGGCAAGAACCGCCAGTCCGTTCAGCACCAGGATCGCAACACCGGTTCCAAGCAGGATATCCTTCAGCTTGAACTTGGAAGTCATTGCCACCAGCATCAGCTGTGTTTTGTCGCCCATTTCCGCAATGAATTGGGTAAAAAGCACTTTCATAAATAGCAGCATCTTTCTTCTCCTTTGCATATGTGTCCGGTCCGGAGCCATAAAAAAAGACCCACGCATACTTTATCTCCATAACAGAAATAAAATATACATGAGTCTCATTCTTTAAGATTTGCCAGGTGCATGCACCAGTATGTTGACAAACCACGTTTACACGCGAATTACTCCCTCACGGAATTGATTTTCGTCATTGTAACAAAGTTGAGAAACTTTGTCAATAGCAGTGTGAAAAGCAGCTCCCGTCTTTTTATCAGAATTTCTCAGCCTTAGCCTTCAGCCCCTGATACATCTCTTCAGAAAGAGGAATGGAAACACCCAGACGTTTCGCCTCCTGCACGATATAACCACTGAAAGTTTCCAGCTCCGTCTGCTTTTTGCAGATCTGAAAATCTCTCTGAAGGGAACTGGTGGCGTTATCTGCATGAACATGACGGAACTTGTGAATCACCTCCTGTATGTGTTCATCTGTCAGTGCCACACCCTTTGCACGGCCTACACTGGCAGCCTCCCACACAAGAGTTTCGTACTGCTGCGCCTTCACCGGATCCCTGCGAAGCTCCCCGATGGTATTATCATAAAAAGCCGTCATCACGTTAAACGCACAGTTCAGGATATACTTTCTCCAGATCTCCACCTCAATATCCCCGTCATCCTTATAATCAATATCTGCGCCCTTCAGGATCTCGGCTACCTGGGCCACTTTCTCCTGCTGCCCCTGATCTGCGTTTTTGATCCCGATGCACAGCCAGGTAAAAGTATCCTGCTGGGAAATGGAAAAATCCGCGTTTGCAAAAGCTACCGTATAGATCAGAGAATCCACAACCGTTCCCCTTCCGATCAGGCTGCGGATCTTTTCCCCCGGATCCACCCCGTTCATCACCGGAATGATCACCGTATCATCTGTGACCATATCCCGGATATTTTCACATACATCCTCCAGAGAGTAATTTTTTACACAGATAAAAATATAATCCTGCTGTCCCATTTCCCGGACTGGAACTACACGCTCCGGCTTCGCAACGATCTCTCCCTTATAATCACTGTGCAGCACCAATCCGTTCTTACGGATGCTCTCCCCTCTGGCTCCACGGGCCACCATTGTCACATGAGGATAGGCCTTCGCCAACATTCCCGCAACATAGCCACCAACACCGCCGATTCCGATCACTGCAATCTTTTTATCTTCTGTTTTCATGATATCTTATCCTCTTTTTCTTATTTCCGTCCCAGATTATAGCTCTCCAACAAATTATTGCATCGCTACAGGCAGATGTCTGCAGTCTGCACTTGCTTCCTGCTTATAGCTCTATTTTATCAGACAGCCATCCGCATTTCCATATCTGCTGTAAAATCCGTACACAAAACACGCCAGCGAAAAAACTTTCCGTCTCTATGCTATAATTTCTGGAAATGCCATGGATTCTGATGTATACTGGATATAAATTTTTTGTAGAAAAAATAAAAATACGAGGTGACAAAAATGGACACGAAACCCGTTTTTCACGGAAGTGATATAGAAAAGATCTGCAGCTATTACGGATTAAAAAAAGAAGACATTGTCAAATTCGGCGCCAATGTTAATCCACTGGGGCTCTCGCCCAAAGCCAGTGCCGCCATTGCCGCACATGTTGACATTTTTTCCTCCTATCCGGACAGAGAATACACGACCCTTCGCAATACTATTTCCGAATATTGCAATATTCCGGCAGATTTTATTCTTCCCGGAAACGGCTCCAGCGAGCTGATCTCCCTCCTCATTCAGGAAAAAGCTCCAAAGCACACCCTGATCCTGGGACCTACCTATTCCGAATACTCCAGAGAGCTTTCTTTTTCCGGAAGCACCCAGGAATATTACCACCTTCAGGAAAGCAAAGATTTCGAGCCGGACATTCCCGATCTTTGCAAAAAGCTGGAACAGGGATACGATTTTCTCATTCTCTGCAACCCTAACAATCCCACCTCCTCTGCCATCTCACAGAAGGATCTCCGCCAGCTGATCAGTTTCTGCGCGGAAAAAAATATCTTCGTAATGATCGATGAAACTTATGTTGAGTTTGCTCCGGATATCAATGCCATCACTGCCGTTCCTCTGACCCGGGAATTCACCAACCTTATGGTTCTTCGAGGCGTATCGAAATTTTTCGCAGCCCCGGGAATGCGTCTGGGTTACGGCATCACCGGAAACATGGATTTCCTTTCCAAAATGCGGGAGAAACAAACTCCATGGTCTCTTAACAGCATGGGCGCCTTTGCCGGCGAGATCATGCTCCAGGATGAAGACTATATCCGCCAGACCCGTGAACTGATCCTTTCTGAGCGCACAAGAATGATCAAAGAACTGAAGTCCGTTCCAACTTATAAGGTCTATCCCGCCTATGCAAACTTCATTCTTCTTAAGATCCTGAAACCAGGCCTTACCTCTTATGATGTTTTTGAAGCCTGCATCCGCCAGGGCCTGATAATCCGTGACTGTTCCTCCTTCCAGTGCCTGGATGGAGAATTTGTACGGTTCTGCATCATGATGCCGGAGGACAATTCCCGCCTTGTTGAAGTGTTGAAAAACCTGTAAAAAAATAAATCTTACGGAGGATACCAAAATGAAATCTCACAAATACTGGTCACTGGGCTCCCTTATCACCATGATCGCAGCCTTTTACACCGGCTGCAAAAGCATGAAAACCGCACACAGGTATTTTGCATGCGCTTCTTTGATCTGCATGATTATGTCTATTTATTCCGGGCATAAGATGATTGCTGGGAAAACTGCCAGAAAGCATTGATTTGTTGACCGTCTTAAGAATAATGGTATATTTATTTCCCAATCTGCGTATACCAGCTTATAACAAGAAGGAAACCTCAGTTGTAACATAAGCACAACGGGCTTCCTTCTTTTTTTCACTAATCCTTTCTGCAAGGGCAGGAAATCCCAGGTTAATTATTTGAGAACGGTTATTGTTTCATAAAATTTCAACAATCATAAGATAAAACTGGTTGCATCGTCTTTACGTCCCCAAAATTCCTTGTCAAGCCACTTTTCCTGTCTGGACTTAAAAATGATCACAGAATCCAGTTCTTCATCTATGTACAATTTTAATTCCTGTTGCAGCTTCGCCAATTGAGCTTTGGAAAGCTCTCCCTCAAAAACAGAATTTTGAATATGTGTCAGATATTTTTTACATATCTTGAAAATTCTTAACCAACGTTTTGAGCCATTCTCCTGCTGACTCACATCATAAACTAATACTACGTACATAACTCACCACCATATCCTGAAACCTTCATATTCCTTTTCGCCAATCAAATGTTTTATCAATTTATAACATTCCAGTCGTAATAAATATTGGTAAGAAACCTGTCTTCCCAGTTCTTTGTGCATTACTGTTTTTTTCAGTCGTTTTTCAAGTTCAGAAACGATCAGTTTAGAGGCGTCTTTTTTCAAATGTAAAAAATTAAGCTCTTTCGTAAAACTCTCTTCTGTAATCTGGTTACGATTCAATAATGAAAAGATCAATCTATCACCAATAAGCGGTTTAAACACTTCCGAAATATCCAAACTCAAAGAAAAACGTCTTGCTCCAGGTTCATGCAGATAACTGATTGTTGGATTTAATTGTGTATGATAAATTTCTCCCAACACTTTTGTGTAAATTAATGTATTAACAAAGGATATCAAAGAATTGATCATATTATCCGGTGGATGCATTACCCTTTTTTCAAATTGGATTTCCTGATTTACGATCACATTCCATGCCGCGTAATATCTTCTCCTGATGTTTCCTTCAATCCCCATCAGCTCCTCAATAGATGCGACTTTTCCCAACTGTTTACGAAGAGAATCTACATCTCTAAGATACTCTGACACATCTTTGCCCCGACCATTGTAATATCTGAGATTTCGATATATATTATCTGCTGCTGCCTCTATGAATTTTTTCGCAAGGGTCAGTCTTTTTTCATAATCTGTATAATGACTGACCTGTTTCACCAATAACTGTCCCGCTAAAAGACTTTCCCGTGGATAATAACTTCCTGTATAAAAGTTATAATAGTTAAAAAAATGCATCGGTATCCCATATTGCGATATATAATTAATAAAAGCTGTATTAAATGACATTTCTGACATAACATAGATATCTGAGATTCGCTCTATAGGAATATCTCTTTTCTCACCATCATAATTTGTGAACTGAAGAGTATTATCTTTACGTTTCAGATCTCCGTTATTATAAACATAAAAACTTTGCTTCATGCTTTACCCCCGATATACAAATCCAATGTTTATATGATACATAAATCAAAATATGCACACTTCTTACATAATTTACTATTTTCACAAATTGGCGGAATATCCGTATGTTTAATTTCTGTAATTTCCAAAATGATTCTTTCCAAAATTTCTATATCTTTTTCTGTTAATTCAACAACTACCGACTTTTTCAACAACGGATAATCTATCTTTCCCTTAATACCATTTACTCCTCGCTTTTGTAAATAATACAGATAATACTTCACTTGCCAGATTCCCGCCTCTTCCACCGCTTTGCTTTTTTTCACTTCATGCAATTCCTTGTGTTCACTGATAAAATCGATGTTTATAATATCATCAATATTGATGTGCTTATCTTTTTTCTTATAACTGCTCTCATCCAATATTTTCCCAAGAATTACATCTTCATTTTCTGTTTCCATACGAATATCATGACAAAAGTACCACAACTTGCGTTTGCACACGAAATAATAGTAAATCATCACTCCTGTGATTCTATCGTCCATAGTTTCTCTCCTCCTTATACAAGGATACCTTCCTTTTTTTAATCATCCGGTAAAGTTTTTTTACATTCCATAATGTTTCTATTAATACTACGTCGGATATTGTTACAGACGCGCTCACAGCCTTCTTTACATTCCACAATGTTTCTATTAATACTCAGACACATTGCCGTTTATGCGATGATTCCGGAGATTTACATTCCACAATGTTTCTATTAATACTAATATTCCTCATAATATGTTTCTCCACTTACTTGATTTACATTCCACAATGTTTCTATTAATACTATTGCCGGCGGTATCCGGAAGATTTCTGCCGGTATCTTATTTACATTCCACAATGTTTCTATTAATACCGTGCGCTCTGTCAGATATGCCAAGCGCAAATTATGTTATTTACATTCCACAATGTTTCTATTAATACGCGTGTCCTTAACAGAAACAGGTTCGGGCGGAATCATTTACATTCCACAATGTTTCTATTAATACCAGTTTTCTCAACTCAAGTTTTCAGCAATATTGATATTTACATTCCACAATGTTTCTATTAATACATGTTTTTGCCGATCTGTACGGCCTGGCTCCGGTATTTACATTCCACAATGTTTCTATTAATACGATGGAAGCACTGATTAACCGGTGCGCGAACATCTACATTTACATTCCACAATGTTTCTATTAATACGGATACACAGAAATTCGCATTTCTGTTTGAATTTGAATTTACATTCCACAATGTTTCTATTAATACCATCGTCATCCACCAAATGAGCATCCATATATCCTATTTACATTCCACAATGTTTCTATTAATACTCTTTCAACGGTCTCAAAAACATATGCAACACAAGAAAATTTACATTCCACAATGTTTCTATTAATACGGAAGCATGACTAAATTACAAATTATTAGCAGGCAAATTTACATTCCACAATGTTTCTATTAATACAATACCTGTAACCTTACTCGTACCACTTCCAACACTATTTACATTCCACAATGTTTCTATTAATACAGGAAATCGGTGAAAAGCTCGAGTCGATGAAAAACGAATTTACATTCCACAATGTTTCTATTAATACGATAGGTTCTCAGAGTTTGAGAACAGGAGGAACTGTAATTTACATTCCACAATGTTTCTATTAATACTACAGTAGGCGCCAGAGATGATGATATGAGGATCTATTTACATTCCACAATGTTTCTATTAATACATTTCTGACTAGAATGAAGAAAGCTGGCTATAAAGTATTTACATTCCACAATGTTTCTATTAATACCGTTGTCGGCGTTGAGTTTTTTAAACGGTGACAACTCATTTACATTCCACAATGTTTCTATTAATACGGCAGGGGCTGTTTTTATACAAGGAGGAAAATCAATTTACATTCCACAATGTTTCTATTAATACTGAGTATGACATATCAGGCGTGATTGACAAATACAATTTACATTCCACAATGTTTCTATTAATACAGACAGGCGTGGGATGGCATCAAGCAGATCTTCGTATTTACATTCCACAATGTTTCTATTAATACATTTTTCCTTTTTCTGTCTGTTTGTAGAATTTCAAATTTACATTCCACAATGTTTCTATTAATACGAACTCACCGAAAGTTTTAAGATCGTCTCTGGTTTTTATTTACATTCCACAATGTTTCTATTAATACGAGACCAGAGAAGCAATCCAGGGCGTAAACTACAACAATTTACATTCCACAATGTTTCTATTAATACAGTTCTACAACACCGTTCAACAGTGCTGGCGGTTACATTTACATTCCACAATGTTTCTATTAATACAATAAAAGCGATCACGTTTACGAACACAGTTAATGAATTTACATTCCACAATGTTTCTATTAATACTGTCACTGCGGAGGATAACTATGTGATGAAACATACATTTACATTCCACAATGTTTCTATTAATACCAAGGAAAAGAACATACTGTATCTGCATTTTACAAATTTACATTCCACAATGTTTCTATTAATACGGAGGAAGGAACAACCTTCCAGCAGATGCAACAGAATTTACATTCCACAATGTTTCTATTAATACGGTGACACATTCAGAAGAAAATAGTCTTCGCTCTTTGATTTACATTCCACAATGTTTCTATTAATACGATGATCCAGATCGCAGGTATATCAGTCCTGGATCCAAATTTACATTCCACAATGTTTCTATTAATACAGCAGCGGTTAAAGAGGGAACAGTCACATACGGCAATTTACATTCCACAATGTTTCTATTAATACTGCTGATATCAAATCAGCTGGTCTTAAGCTTAAGGAATTTACATTCCACAATGTTTCTATTAATACACCAGACTTTTACTGCTGCCGAAAAGAACACTTTCATTTACATTCCACAATGTTTCTATTAATACGATTTCATGCGAACCGCCTGGAAATTCATCATCAAAATTTACATTCCACAATGTTTCTATTAATACGTATATTACAAGTTGTGTGTGGATGCCAGTACCGAATGTATTTACATTCCACAATGTTTCTATTAATACTTTCAAAAGCGAAATCCGAAACAGCACTCTATCAGAATTTACATTCCACAATGTTTCTATTAATACGACGGTGTTGGTGGATTGATGGCGTATGCTATGAATATTTACATTCCACAATGTTTCTATTAATACTCCTGGTCGTGTTTATTGACCTGCCGCCGCAGGTAAATTTACATTCCACAATGTTTCTATTAATACGAATAATCTGAAAAACATCATCTGTGCCGCACTGATATTTACATTCCACAATGTTTCTATTAATACAACGCTCTAAGTGCATTAAAAACTACGGTATCAACATTTACATTCCACAATGTTTCTATTAATACATACTCTTCCAGATCCTTTCCAAGACGTTCATACTTATTTACATTCCACAATGTTTCTATTAATACGGGATCCTGGGACGAAGTTGAACACATGTATACAGTATTTACATTCCACAATGTTTCTATTAATACTGTTTATAAAGTTTCTGAAGTTTTGCGTTATCCAGATGATTTACATTCCACAATGTTTCTATTAATACTTCTACAAGTCCGATTGTATCGTTGTAGCAGTATATTTACATTCCACAATGTTTCTATTAATACCCAGTTGTCTATCCAATAATACCTCCCACTGAACCCATTTACATTCCACAATGTTTCTATTAATACGGATTTTCTCGAATTCATTACGGAATGTCTCAGACATTTACATTCCACAATGTTTCTATTAATACGTTTCTGAAACTTGATACATATGAGAAGCTCAATTTCATTTACATTCCACAATGTTTCTATTAATACTCCGTAGTCCTGCCAGATATGGATGAATTTGAGTTATTTACATTCCACAATGTTTCTATTAATACGCCGTTCGGGCGGTTTTCGTTAGATGGTATGATAGTATTTACATTCCACAATGTTTCTATTAATACGACATGCAGTCCGGTATAATCTTTATGAGTTTCATCATTTACATTCCACAATGTTTCTATTAATACGGCTGGACAGCAAGGCAGAGGTACACGATGAGAAGAACATTTACATTCCACAATGTTTCTATTAATACAACATATGATCTAATAATTCTATATCATCGTTACTATTTACATTCCACAATGTTTCTATTAATACGAAGTTGATAATTTCTATATCTGTTTGCAGTTCCTGATTTACATTCCACAATGTTTCTATTAATACGGCATTTCGAGTAGGATAAGTAAGGTGCACCGTAAAAATTTACATTCCACAATGTTTCTATTAATACCGCTGATGAAAAATGGTACGTTTTCAGGGCTTGGCAAATTTACATTCCACAATGTTTCTATTAATACGATGGACAGGATTTTTGAAGATATGCTTCGATTTTATTTACATTCCACAATGTTTCTATTAATACGCATACGGCATGGCAGAGACAGCACCGGTTCCAGATTTACATTCCACAATGTTTCTATTAATACATACTCTCTTGTGCCATTCTTTTCTATCACTATGTTCATTTACATTCCACAATGTTTCTATTAATACGGAACCGGCATCCACACACAACTGGTAATATACTGAAAATTTACATTCCACAATGTTTCTATTAATACGTAACCTGCGTTTTCCACTTTTCTTTCTCTTTTCTCATTTACATTCCACAATGTTTCTATTAATACGAGGTATCTGCTTCAGAAGGCAATGAGCGTTATGAAGATTTACATTCCACAATGTTTCTATTAATACTAAAACGTACAGAAGACGAATTTGAAAACTATTTAAATTTACATTCCACAATGTTTCTATTAATACGGGACAGTTCATCGCTATGTATACACAGAATACGAATTTACATTCCACAATGTTTCTATTAATACGGTATCGGAATATTTAAATATAACAGCACGATAATTATTTACATTCCACAATGTTTCTATTAATACCAGGAAACGCATTTAAACGTGTCTCAGAGCCATTTAATTTACATTCCACAATGTTTCTATTAATACGCAGAACACAAATAGATATATTGCTACTGGTGTGAGAATTTACATTCCACAATGTTTCTATTAATACGTCGCTTAGCGGCATCGAACCATTTAGCCTGTGCCTGATTTACATTCCACAATGTTTCTATTAATACACTATCACACAGCAGTGTCCGAAGCGTTCGCAGTTAATTTACATTCCACAATGTTTCTATTAATACCAACAGATGCAATCAGTAAGTGCGAACCATTCTGTATTTACATTCCACAATGTTTCTATTAATACGGGACGGCATTGACAACTCATTCGAGTACAACTACAATTTACATTCCACAATGTTTCTATTAATACAATCAAGCGGCTTATAAGAGTGTCTATGTCGGTTGATTTACATTCCACAATGTTTCTATTAATACAACAGATAAAGCTAATCTATAAGAGGAATAATAAAATTTACATTCCACAATGTTTCTATTAATACTAGCTCCAAGGGCGAATACTAATAAGAATGTAATCAATTTACATTCCACAATGTTTCTATTAATACTGCGGCAACAATCAATGATTGTGTCAATATTACCGAATTTACATTCCACAATGTTTCTATTAATACCACATGTTGAAAGGAACGAAATAGTACATTACAATCATTTACATTCCACAATGTTTCTATTAATACTTGAAAAAGCAGATATTCCTGATTTGAAAAACTAATTTACATTCCACAATGTTTCTATTAATACTTGTGCCCTGGTTGTATGAAAGAATTTCAGGATTGGAATTTACATTCCACAATGTTTCTATTAATACGCAAATCCACCATTCTCAGTTAAGTGGAATCCTGATTTACATTCCACAATGTTTCTATTAATACGATCCAACTGATCCTTGAAATAAGTCCGATGTCTCATTTACATTCCACAATGTTTCTATTAATACTCTCCTACGCATTTCATAAAAGTACGATCTCTCGCAATTTACATTCCACAATGTTTCTATTAATACGATAGTTTCCCAAACACCAAGAATGATGTCCTTAATCATTTACATTCCACAATGTTTCTATTAATACAGGCTCAATGTTATCAACACTCGCACTTGTAAACAATTTACATTCCACAATGTTTCTATTAATACCAATGTGTCCTCTGGCATCTATATTGATGTACCTCGAATTTACATTCCACAATGTTTCTATTAATACAAGAAAAGGCTATTGCATGTGAGAAAAGCCATAAGACATATTTACATTCCACAATGTTTCTATTAATACCCCATCCTTCACAATCCCTTATACTACAAGCCTAATTCTACCATTTTCTGTCAACCTTGTCATCTTCTTTATTTGTCGAATACAATTTTTAATAATATTATGAAAATTTTTCTATTTTTACAATAAAACATCACCTTTGTCGACCTCCCATATTTTTTGCTCTATTATAGGTCGACAAGCATATTGTGAAATAGACCACATCCGTTTCATATCTTCAAAGTCATTTCTCAAACAGCTTATGTTCGCATGTAAAATAGTAATGGATTCTCTTTTCTTATACAAATATACCATTTTGTTCGAATATTTCCGAAGTCAGCAAACCAGCTCCCTTACCCGTTTCAGGATCAAAATCATATTTGTATTCTGTACGATAAATATCTGTAACCGATTTATAATTTTTAAATCCAATAGATGTCCGGTCTATTTCTTCCGGATATTTGTTATAAATACCTATGCTTAAAGTCAACTCTTCCAGTTTAGATCTTATAAGATTTTTAATCTCTTTTTTTATATGTGGCTCTCTTAAAAATTCCACCCCATGATCAAACAACTCTTTTTTTTCCTTATAAATCTCTTCCGGCACAACCGTCACGCTCTTAATGTCTCTTACTTTAGCCTCTTTCAGCTTATAATCCGTTGGATGAATCCGATCAAGTTTATCCAGATATTCTTCAATTTCTTTATAATATCCGGTTTCTTTTATTTCTTTCGGATCATACACCTGGTTCATATAAAATGTTTTTCTGTCTTCTCCAAATGGTATCCCTTCATATTCAGCCAACAATTTCAAAGAACGATCATACATCGTCGGATCATAAATACTTTTTTTCCCAACTCCATTCCTGTTATCATATATAATAACATTTGCTTCTTCCGGAAAATATCTTCCCTTTCTATTGCAGCGTCCCATCCTCTGTAAAAGACTATCCGCTGTACACATTTCCGTAAAAAGCACATCAAAATCTATATCCAGACTTGCTTCTACAATCTGTGTTGTTATCCATATCCCGGTTTCTTCCGATCCAGAAAATTTCATGATCTGATCTTCCAGATAAGCCCTGTCTCTTCTGATATAACGAGAATGTAACAGATTCACTCTATCTGTTTTTTCCTGCATTTCTCTGTAAATTTTCTGAGCTTTGGAAACCGTATTACAGATGACCAGTACCTTTTTATTCTGCCCCTGTTCCAGTATCTCATTAACATTTATTTCAGATTTTTGTATCTGAATCTTATGCCTTACCACCTGATTAATCGAGTATTCACTTCCCGAAAAATCTTTAAACTGATAATCTTTTCCTTCTATCAATCCACTCTTTTCCATAAAGTCCTTCAACACCGGCGGAAAGGTCGCTGTAATGATTGCAAAACGTCCTCCCATATCCCGAATCGTCTTCAGACCATGAATAATCGTTGCAATAATCATCGGTTCATACGATTGAATCTCATCCAAAATTAATTTGGAATATTTCAAAGTTGCTGCAAAAATCTCTGTTCCCAATGCTTTATAAACAAATTTAAAAAGCTGATCCACCGTACAGACTGTCAAAGGATATGCCAACATTTTTGCGCGATCATACTTCGTACTGATTTCCGAATCATCTTCCGTAAATTCTTTCAAATACATAGACATACTATCAGAATGTAATATTGCCGCATTTTCATAAGAATAATTATTTTTGATACGAGAATAAATCGCATTGGAGGATACCTTCAACGGAAGTGTATAGAATCCCTTTTCTCCATTAAGCCACAATAACGCAGCTTCTGTTTTTCCTGACCCTGTAGGTGCCACCACAACCAGATTTTCATCTGCATGCTCCATCATAAACTTTTGTGCAGGTCTTAATTCTTTTTCCCTCAAATGCATTTCTATACTTTTCTTCAGTTTCTTTTCCTGCAGATCAGGTACAATTTCCGATACCTCATATCCTGCACTTACTGTATAATCAAATTTATTAAGCAGACCTTTGATCAAAAGATATTTCTCCCATATATCCGATGCAATCACAGCCTTAGGCGTATAGGAATTATTGCGATATAACAATTTATTCTGATTGCTGCAATACAGCTTTTTTATATCTTTTCCCAAATATTCACTGATCTGTTCCAGATAATATTTTTTTGCATATTCCTGAATTGCAGGGCCTTCATAAATATCTTCTCTGTCATGATGATGATAAATTGCTGTAACAAATGGTCCATAGTCTTCTTCACAAAACAAATCTGATAATTTTTTAAATTCTTTTTTTGATATCGTAACTGCACTTAAAAATCCATGAGGGATCTGCACATTTTGCCCAACGCTCATGCCTGATTTTTTCACTGATGCAGGACTTACCAATCCCTGAAAAATCATATTGGCTTTTCCCCAATCATGTATTCTGCAAGCTTCTACGACCAGCTCTTTCTCTTTTTCTGTAAAATATTTTCCGTATTCTAAAAAAAACATCTCTGCACATTTTACAATGTCATTCTGATGTTCCTTTAATGTTTTCTGCTTCTCTTTTTTATTCTCCGGTAGATGTACTATATTGTTTCTGATAATTTTTTGTTCTGTTTCCGTAAGTTCATCTTCAAGGCATACCATAATATTTTTCAAAGTCTTCTCAGTTTTATCTATCTCTGCCTGTGGCAGAATCTTTTTTTCGGACTTCGCATAATATTCCATAATGTCTCCTTCCGGAGGCAGAACCACAGTCCCGCCTCCCAGCTATGCACAATTCCCTTTATCACTTAGTCACTACAAAACATATTTTTTTATCAGCAAAATATCAGAGCTGCATCTTCCTCAAAATCATCTACATACGCACCTTCATCTATGGAAGTACCCGCGGAGCAATAGTACGCCTTTACCCTTCCATTTTCTTTTTTCCAGCGCCGTAATCCCTGTTTTGTGATTTCATATTCTCTTGTAAGGTTATACACCGTTCCATGAGTATGCCCCAATTCTATTCCATATTTTACCGGTATATACATATCCCTCTTTGTAATAACTTCCTCTTCTTCATGAATGTTTACAATATCTACCCGTTCTATATCCAGCAGATCCTCATAACGTCCCAACGATAAATACTGAGGTGGATTTTTCAAAGACTCATATACTTTCTCAAAATCTTTCTCTTCAGGAATCACATGTATTACCATATCATTATCACATACAAGCTCTACATTGGCAATTCCTCTGAAAATCCCATATTTTTCTCCATCTTCAACGCAAAGTTGATGTCGTCCTTCTTCATATTTCGTACCTGCTGAAAATGAATATCGTGTATAAAGCTCAGACACGGTTCCTCTGTTTGTTCCCTGGATACAAAGTTTCATAGGGTGAAATTCTCTGTATCCACACGCCGCATGAATCATTCCCAGAACTGTAGAATATGGCGGAAGAGGAAATGTTTCTTTTATAATAAAACTGCTCGGTTTTCTATAATTTACTAAATTCTGAAAACACTTAATTCTGATTGCCTTCTCCATAATACTGATCCACTTCCTCTTTCAGATGTTTAAATACAGCACCTACAGACTCTGCTTTTAATACCTCCTTTAATTTATCTTCATTGTCAAAAGTACCGGTAGTGATACCTGCATATGTGTAATCTCGGATATTATCATCCTCGAGTAATTCCTGTAATGTATTCACATTGACTTTATTATTCTCTACTTTGATTCTGTTTTCAAAAAACGGATTTTTTCTGCTGTATCTTCCACCAATGATAAACAGAGGACTGAGATTTTCTCTTCTTCCTTTTATATCTCTGTATAAATACTGTACAGAATCCAGCAGAACCTTTACTCTTTCTGCTTTCTCTTCTTCCGCGATATTAATCTCACCATCTACTCCAACTCTGTCCAGATCGATGGACATCGTATAGGAATAGTAAGAACGCTGAATTTCACTCTGTGCAATTCCATTCTGAAGGTTTCCTCTTACAGCAAGACCCATATTGGTAAGAAATTCAAGATTCCCCTGAAATGGCTCCAGAGCAACTGCATTACTAAGTCTGGCTACTGCACTTCTGGTAGAAGCTCCTCCATTCTGATCGTCACCTTTCGCTGTTGTTTTCATATATCCAAACAGATCGATTTCCGGATACTCCTCAATAGTTGCGGAAGGCGCAAACTGTACAACACCGCTTTTTCCATCCACAGGTGTAGTATCCCAGTTTGCCTGCTGTACAATATTATAACGCAATGCCTGTCTGGAAATATAAGAATATTCCTGACAATTTCCTCTACTCATTTTTTTCAAAGATGAGATATTTCCAATTCCTTCTCCATAATTTGCACTCTCTGCCAGGAAAATCACTGTAAATGTTAAACCTTCTCTTTTCATGATTTTGCTTCCTCCTTTTCTTTTTCATAGGATCCTTCTAATCCTATTACAAATGCATATCCATATCTTGTAAATTTTTCTTTATCATTTAACATCTGTACAAAACCGCTTGGAATCAGAAGTTCATGTCCATCTTCCGTTCTCTGACCACCATACGCACTGTATAAACGCAGTACAATATCCATAAACTTGTCTACATTTTTGACAGCTAATGCATTTAACAACTGGTATTCGATTCCTCTTAATCCATCACCGGAAGTTAAACCTTTTGCTTTCATAATTGCTTTTCTTAGATCTGCTCCACTTTTTTTAATACTTCCGCAATACATAGCAATCCCCTTTCCTTTCTGATGTCTTTCTCCACGTTCCGGATACTTCTCCACAAGGTCTGTCCACAGCTGCACTTCATATACCCAGAATATATAAAAGTTCATTGATTCTTCTTTTACATTTTCTTTAAGTAAATAGTTCAGCAACCGATATTGTTCTCGATGCTGTAAAAGATTCATAACCGTTGTTTCGTGAACATTTACAAACTCATTATTAATTTTTGTAAGCGGTGCTTTAGCCAATGCAGTCAATGCGTCTGATACTCTTGGCTCACTGATGATTTTCAGCATCTTTCTGTGAATGATACTTAATTTATATCTGTCGTCCGCGCCTATTCCCCGCAGAATCACCTGCACATTTGTTAATTCCTGCTGTTTCTCTCTCAACAAGATATTGATCGTCTCTGCAAACCACTGAGCATACTTTTTGTTTTCTGTTTTTTCTCCTTCTTGATCAACTTTTCCAACTTTGGAGTTCGCATCCAGCAATGCCCTGACATTGTTATTTATATTTACAAAAACAAATTTGTTTGCATAAAGACGAAATCCCAAAGGACTTAATGCATATATAAACGCACATCCCGGACAAAGAAATGCATCTACTTTGCAATCCCAGAACGCCGAACGCTTTCTTGTAAAATCATCGCCGACTTCATTCATAAATGCTATCGAGATCTTTTCTTTCGGTCCAATCGGATCACCACAATCAATGCAAAGATCTTTTGCTTTCTTATGATCAGCCTTTAAATACTGTCGAAATGGTTCCGAAAAATCCTTTTCAAACACCTCTCGCATATTTTTCTTCGCATTTGTTCGTAAAAGAAAACTTTTTCCACTCCAGAAACGATTGATATACGTATATATGATGCTTTTCATAGCAAACGTTTCCTTACACTCCGGCTGTTTTAAAAATTCCTGAAGCTCTTCTAAGCGTTTGTTCAATTCTTCCGCCGAAAGTTTATCGCTGAGTTTATTCTTTTTCAGTTGCTGATATACTTCCGGATTCCGAACACTTTTTTGAATATTTGCAAATCCCGCCTGATAGCTGTTCGATAACAGCTTATCATTTATAAATTTCAGATCGTCTTTTTCAGTTTTACCAGGATTCCAGCTTTCATTTTTTATCTTATCCATGCATATCTGGATTTTATCTAAAATTTTCTGATATGTGCTAAATGGTCCAAAATACTCAATAAAAGCCTTGAAATACATATCTGTCCAGTCCGCATTTTGGGCAAAATCCATATTGATCCACAAGGTCTGATCTTCTTCCCCATGGCCAAAATCAACGCCTTCTTCTGCATCTGCACATTTAAGCATATAATGAAATCCTACGATCCCGGCATTTTTAAGGAAATCACCAAGAGTGATCACATATTTTTCCATGATAGCATACCTCCTAATATATGACTTCCCATTGTCCATGCCCGATTGATCTACGACTTCCAAGTCCTGCCATTCGCAGAAGATTCAGTAATTCCAATGTCCCTGTAATTTTGAATATTCCTATACTTCCATCTGCCGGACGCCCCCACACTTTTGTCACTACTTTTTTTGCTTTTACCGGCATTATGGAAAAACTGCTGATATCCATTTCCAGATTTAACTTCTCTAAGAATATCCTCAGATTCTCTGTGACCATTTTCTCAAACTCCGCATCTTCACAGGTATAATACTTATCACTGTTATCTTCAGAATTGTGGTTTCGAACAATTAACGCACTCTTCATCTTTATAATAAGTTCTGTATCTTTTATTTCTGGAATTCTCTGTGCTTTTAGCGACATTAGTTTCATAGAATTCTGGTTCATAGGGTAAGGTTTATATTTCATAACTGCAAATGCATTATAAAATTCAATCAATTCCCCCATATCTGCATCTGAAAAAGTCATGCTGAATCTATTTTGAGAAAGTAGTATTTTCTCAGGTGTAAATCTGGCTCCAGGCAGATACATACTTAAGCAATATGTTTTCATTACAGATGAAGTTTTATTATAGAGCTTCTCAAAAAGTGCCGGAGAATACTTTTCTACAGCTGCTTTCAAGAAACTTAGTAAGACTTTATCCAACTCTGCCGGAAGCTCTGTTGTTTCCAACTGAAATTCTAGTTTTAATTCGTTCATTATGTTTTTTGTTCCTCCTTTCTGCTGTGAATGATTAATTGGTTGGTGTTTTCTTGTTTTTATAGTAGCATTTGCTTTATATAAAGTCAATATAAAAATGGTTAATATTCTAATGGGTTAATA
>OGQY01000726.1_pt1 | contig 25499 bp, 24 predicted proteins | sample 1553361 | NCBI WGS metagenome assembly OGQY01 (sample SAMEA2579963, study PRJEB22360) | human gut metagenome | reverse complement strand
TAGTGCACCTAAAAAATACAGCATTTCTTAACTGAACAGTATTTTCAATGCATGAACGCATATGATATACTGTTTTCATCATAAAAAACCTTATCTAAATGACATTGATTCATCAATATTAACTCCAAAATATTTCGATAACTTGATTAACTTATCAATTGACGGTTCTGATTCTCCATTTTCCCATTTTGACACCGCTTTATCTGAAACGCCGACAAGTACACCCAACTGATATTGAGACAGGCCTTTTCTCTCTCTTAGTGTACTGATAAAATTTCCAAAACTATAGTCTCTCATACTTATCCTCCGCTACTTGCTAATTACATTTTACACCAAAATAGTTCATTTGCAATTTGTTCATATCGAATTAAAGTAGATTTTTGTTGTTCGAAGCAATTGCGATTCCGATTATCACGAAACTGCGTGACTATTCACTTTTATTTGATAACAAAAAAGAGAGCCACAGAGTGACTCCCCCAGTGCAGTCCGGAAACATACACCTCATTCAATACAGATAATATACAAGATTATTATAAAAATGCAAGCACAATCAAATAATAGCCTCTACTTTCGCATCTGCGGCACCTGTGCCAAGATCACTGCGGTGAACACAAGCACGCAGCCGACGATTTCCCGCGGTGCTAACACCTCATGCAATACGACGAATCCACCGAGCACTGCAAACACCGATTCCAGACTCATCACGATGGATGCAACTGCCGGATCTGCATATTTCTGTCCTGCGATCTGAAGCGTATACGCGATACCGCTCGAGAAGATACCCGCATATAGGATTGGGAACCACGCGGCGGCAAGATCACTCCATGCCGGTTGTTCAAAGATTGCCATACAGATCAGAGATAACACACCGTTCGTAATAAACTGGATGCACGAGATCTTCACGCTGTCACAGTCGTTAAAATGATCGACCGTCAGGATATGTCCGGTGAAGCAGACTGCACACAGAAGTCCAAGCAGATCTCCAAAATACAGATTGTCGATACCGCCGGACATGCACAGCATGTACATACCACCAAGGCAGACAAAAACTGCCACATAGACGATCTTATGTAATTTCTTCCCGAGTAATCCGGATACGATTGCAACCATAACCACATACGTTGCGGTGAGAAACCCCGATCTGCCTGAGCTAGCCACGCCTTCCGGATATGCCGCGATACCACTCTGCTGCAGATTCGTTGCGAAAAACAATACACAGCCACAGAGGATACCACCGATCACGGTCCGTTTTATATTTTCTTTTTCGACTGGTTCGCCACTTACCTTTGCTTTCTGATTCTTCATTCCCGTACGAGCAAGAATCAACAGCGCAAGAAATGCCGCTCCAACTATGGAGCGGCTTCCGTTAAATGTAAATGTTCCAATCTGATCAGATGCTGTTGTCTGTGCTACGAACGTCGTTCCCCAGAAGAACGCAGCAAACAGCAACATAATACTTCCTTTTGTCTTTTTCATTTCAAGCCTCTTATTCTGCATCAATTGGATCTTTCTTTTTCTCAACTGCCTTGATCACCTGCAACACAACATACAGTAAAATCAGACCGATTACCAGCGGAATCACAGGGCTCTTCATTACTCCCGGAAGTCCCTTGCTATTACCAAAGAATCCGGCAATAATGTAAGTGACGAACGATACAAGTGCGACTGTAATCGCATATGGAAGCTGTGTGCTTACATGATTGATGTGATTACACTGTGCACCTGCGGATGCCATAATTGTCGTATCCGAAATCGGTGAACAATGGTCTCCACATACGGCACCTGCCATACATGCAGAGATGGAAATGATCATCATCGTTGCGTTTGTTCCCTCGAATGCATTTACAACGATTGGAATCAGCATACCGAAGGTTCCCCATGAGGTTCCGGTTGCAAACGCAAGGAAGCATGCAATGATAAATACAAGTGCCGGCAGGAAACTAAGCAACGCATCCGGCGTACTCTTCACGAGCTCTGCCACAAATTCTTTTGCGCCAAGGCTGTCTGTCATCGCCTTCAATGTCCAGGCAAATGTCAGAATTAAAATTGCAGGAACCATCGCTTTAAATCCTTCCGGAATACAAGACATGGATTCGCTGAATTTCAATACGCGGCGGAACATATAATAGATAATCGTAATCACAAGTGCAAAGAAGCTGCCATACATCAATCCAACCGATGCATCACTGCCCGAAAATGCTTCTACAAATCCAACGCCTGAGAAAAATCCACCACTGTAAATCATGCCGATGACACAGGCTGTAATCAGAACGATCATTGGGAATACAAGGTCAATCACTTTACCCTTTGTCTCAACGACTTCATTTTCCGCGTTTGCATATGGACGGTCCGGTGTCGTGTAGATATCGCCCTTCAAAGCGTTCTTTTCATGTGTCCGCATCGGACCATAATCAATCTTTCTAACGATCAAAACAATCATAAATACAATCGTGAAAAGCGCATAATAGTTATATGGAATCGCACGGATAAAGATGGAGAATCCGTCCTCTCCCTCTACGAATCCGGCTACCGCTGCTGCCCATGATGAAATCGGGGCAATGATACAGACCGGAGCTGCTGTCGCATCAATGATATACGAAAGCTTCGCACGCGATACCTGATGCTTGTCTGTCACAGGACGCATCACGCTTCCAACTGTCAGACAGTTAAAATAATCATCAATAAAGATCAAAACACCGAGCGCAACTGACGCTAACTGTGCGCCAATCCGCGTCTTGATATGGGCGCTTGCCCATCGTCCGAACGCTGCCGAACCACCGGCTTTGTTCATCATACAGACCATAACACCGAGTATTACAAGAAATACCAGAATACCCATGTTATATGAATTGGTCAGCACGCGGACGATTCCGTCTTTGAATACATGGTTTACGGTTGCTTCAAATCTGAAGTTGGACCAGAACAGTCCACCGATCACAATTCCTAAAAAGAGCGAACTGTAAACCTCCTTTGTAATGAGTGCCAGCACGATTGCCACGACCGGCGGAATTAATGCCCAGAATGTTGCGTACATCTGTGGCACGTAATTTGCGATTTCTTCCATCTTCTCTCTCCTCGTTTTCTTTCTTATTGTCTGCCGCCCATATTCAGTTGGCGACATAGTATCTGGTACATCTTAGAGCATGGATGCACGAAGCTCTTCCCCTGTTTTATTCACAAGGTAAGCCGGTGCAATATCAAATACGGTCTTGCAGCCGCTTGCTCCCTCATTTGCAAGTCGGTGAGCCGCTCTTGCATAAGCGATCAGTACGCTGGATGTAAACTCAGGGTTTGAATCAAGCTTCAGGCTGTACTCGATGATATGCTTGTTCTCCTTGTTCCAGCCGGTCACGCCGCTGCGGAGTACAAATCCGCCGTGTGGAATTCCGCTGTGATTTGTCTTCAGCTCTTCTTCCGAAATGAAGTGAACCGTTGTATCGTAATCTGCGAAATAGTTCGGCATTGTCTTGATTTCTTCCTCAACCTTTGCCGCATCTGCGCCCTTTTCAAGCACTACAAAGCACTCTCTTGTATGCTTCTGTCTTGTTGTAAGCGCCGGATTCTCGCCGTTACGAACTGCCTCAAGTGCAGACTCTACCGGAATCGTATACTGCTTGGCATCCTTGACACCTGCGATACGACGGATGGCATCGGAATGTCCCTGACTGACACCCTTGCCCCAGAATGTATAATCATTTCCCTCCGGAAGCAATGCATTTCCGTACAGGCGATTCAGTGAGAACATACCCGGGTCCCAGCCAACGGAGATAATTCCGATATGTCCGCTTGCTTTTGCACTTGCATCCACATTTGCAAAATGCTCCGGGATTCTTGCGTGTGTATCGAAGCTGTCGATCACGTTGAAATATTTTGCACATTCCGGTGTCTGCTCCGGAAGATCGGTTGCGCTTCCGCCACACAGAATCATAACATCGATTTTATCTTTCCAGTCTGCCATGTCCTTTACGTTGCACACCTTGGCTGTCTGGTTCTTAATAACCAATTCATCAGGATTTCTTCTTGTGAATACGGCAACGAGTTCCATATCATCGTTCTGGTTGATGGCTGCTTCTACGCCGCGGCCGAGATTTCCGTATCCGTAAATTCCGATTCTCGTCATTTTGTTTTCCTCCTTATTCTATCTCCCTGCATGAGAACTTCTACTCTTTCTCCGAGTTATTCTGGATTTTCATTCTACGCAGACGCGCTCTCGCTCACTTCCGCACATAGCAGACACTAAACTCACTGCGTTCGTTAAGTGCTGATGTGCTCCAATGGTCTGCTTTAGAATTGAAAATCCAGAACAACTCGAATCTACATATAGCCTCTCATGCCCGAAGGTTGAATCAAATTAAAAATTTACAATCGAATCCACTTTAGCATACTTCGTTGCTTTTCACAACAAAATTTCGCTACATCGTACTTTTTTGTATGTTTTTCGGGGTTATTCTTTGTTTGGTTGTTCGGTTGATGTGGTGGTGCTTGTTGGTTTCCTGCCGTACACATAGCCGTAAAAATCGGTGTTGATGACCTCATCGGACATGTAAAGTTTCGTTTCGACTTCCTTGATCTTATCGTCGATGTAGGATTGTGAAACTGTTTTTTCGTCCACATAGTAGGTCACTTCTCCGGTCTTCGTGTTATAGCCAATCTTGTCTGTCTTGAAGCTATGGTCGGCAAAGATGACGAGTTCTTCCGAATCGGACAGGATATCATGTCCTGCGAGTATGCGTGAATCGTATGTCACGCCAAGTAAATTCAAGACAGTCGGAAGGACATCTACGCTTGCGCAGAGCTTCTTGACATGAACCGGTTCTTCCATAGATGCAGACCAGATGCCAAGGCAGGAATGATGTTTTTCAAATGCATCATCGGATACATTCTTGCCTGCAAGCGCATCGTAGCCGCTGTCTGTCAGTCCATATGGATAATGGTCCGGTGTCACAATGAACACGGTCTTCTCCAGCTTTCCGGCTTCATCCAGCTTGTCGATCAGATCCTCTAATGCTTTATCGAGCTCCATCTGTGCAGCAATATACGCCACCGCGTCTTCCGGCAAGTCCATTCCTTCTGTGCATTTTTCTGCTTCCTCACGGTTCTTCAGGCACATGGCATTGTAATCGTAATTATATGGAAGATGCCCACTGAATGTCATAAAATACATCAGAAACGGTTCTTCGTTAATAAACTCCTTGTATACTGCCTCGATCGTATCATAATCGGAATATGTCACATAGCTTGGGATATCCAGACCATAATCGATTGCCTTGAAATCATATCCCATATTCGCATGTGTCTCACTCCGGTTATAATAATAGAAGTCAAAGTCGTGGTATGCTTTGCTTGTGTAGCCTTTCTCATTCAATGCATTGCCAAGTGCATACGGCTGATATGTATCTGCTGACTTATAAAAGCTCCACTCTGAGGAACACGGATACTGTCCCAGACAGTCTACAAATTCTCCGTCAATCGTACTGTGATACCAGATCGGATTATAGTAATTTTCAAATACAAAGCCGTCATTCATGATCTTATAAAGCGTCGGTGTGCAGTTCTCGTAGATACCGTATTTGCACAGGCTCTCCGCGGTAATGCAGACAACATTATACCCTTCGAACATACCCGTATATTCGTTCTGCATGGTCGGTGTCTGCTGCGCGCAATAAGCGGACAGATTCTTCAACTGCTCATCCTCGGCTGCCTGATACAGCTTCTTAAAATCAACTGCCGGATCAACCTGTTCCACATACGCAGGTGCTGCATCCGTATCGGTTGCCGTAGCTTCCATTGCATCACTTTCGGTTGCCGTCACATCATCTGGCTGCATATCTGTATCATCCAAAGTGAATGTCACATTTTTCTTTCCCCCGGTGAGCATCGTCTGCGCATCCCGCACGGTCGTCACACATACGCCGAGCTTGTTCATCGAAAGCTCCAGCACATACTGGTTGTGGAACAACTGATACGGCGAATACATCGCGCGTCCCTGCACATTCAGCAGAAGGATGGAAATGGCGCACAGACAAACCGCACTTGCCACACTTATAAGCCTTATTTTCATCTTCGGTCTGTCAAACTTTATCAGAAATACACGCAGCAAAACAAGTGCGATCACCGGCAACATAAACAGCAACATCCATCCAACATTCTGGCGAATCTTCTCGAACATCACGACCTTGAAATCCATCGCGTTCCCGGCCCCGCCGACAGACACCAGACTTAAGAATGTCCCAAATATCCGGAAATAGATGAGCTGCACGATATCATACACGCAGAATGCCGTAAGACCGACATACGCGATGATCTCATTTCCGATGCGCGGCAGCCATACAGTGAGTGCCGCTAAGAAAAGCCCCAACGTGGCACCGAACAAAATCGGATAGATGCTCGTGCTTTCGAGTTTATGGTAAATCGCCAGATGAAACAACACTTCCAGATAGATGCCCGCGCCCGCAAAAAACGGGATGCGCCAATATGAAAATGCACGCTTCTCCTTCTTTAATTTTATTGTCTGTATCTGATCTTTCATTGTAATCCTCCAAATCTCGCATACGCGCTATCAATCGCGCATTTTATTATATATGATTTTTCCTTGTTTTTCACTATCTTTTATTTTATAATTTAATGTCAGTGTTTACGAAAAATAAGGAGGTACCCTATGGCTGAAGCATATTCAAATTTTGCTGCTGTCTACGATGCGCTCATGGACAACATTCCCTATGACGCATGGGCAGACTATCTGCACGGCCTGCTTGTGGAATATGATATTGCAAGCGGCATTCTGGCAGAGCTTGGCTGTGGAACCGGAAATATAACCGAGCGTATGGCAGATTTCGGATACGACATGATCGGTATCGACAACTCCCCTGCCATGCTGGATATTGCAAACGAAAAGCGGGAACAAAATCATTCTTCATCGCTCTACCTGTGTCAGGACATGCGCGAGTTTGAGTTATACGGAACCGTTGCAGCCATCGTAAGTCTCTGCGACAGCGTCAATTATATTACCGAACCGGAAGAGCTTACGCATGTATTCTCGCTCGTCAATAACTACCTTGATCCGGACGGACTTTTCATCTTCGACTTCCATACGGAGCATTATTACCGGGATGTCGTAGCCGAAGCGACAATTGCCGAGGATCGGGATGATATCAGCTTTATCTGGGATAATTATTATGATGAAGAGGAAGCAATTAATGAACTCGCTTTAAGCCTGTTCGTAAAGGAACCTTCGGATTCCGATGCCGATGATAACCTGTTCCGCAAATATGAGGAATTGCATGTACAAAAAGGGTACACACTAAAGCAGATGAAACAGATGGTAGCTGATTCCGGTCTTACCCTGCTTGCGGCCTATGATGCATTTACACATGAGCCGGCGGACGAGGAATGTGAACGTATTTATATCATCGCGAAAGAAACACGAAACAAGAATTCAAAGAAACAATATATACAGTAATTTTGTATACCACTGCATCAATCATAAATAACAACACATGCAAGTATATATACAAAATCCAAACACTCATTTTAAGGAGGATACATTTATGGCAGATACAATGATTCGTGGCATGGCAGCGAACAAGCAGGTTCGTTTCTTCGCCTGCAACTCTACCGATACTGTGGAAAAAGCAAGAATTACACATCATACCAGTCCGGTTGTTACGAACGCACTCGGCAGACTGTTGACCGGAGGCGTGCTGATGGGCGCCATGTGTAAAAATGATACCGACAAATTAACACTCCGTATCCAGTGTCAGGGACCGATCTCCGGTATGCTTGTCACTACCGATGCAAACGGACATGTCAAGGGATATGTCAGCGAACCGGAGGTTATGCTTCCTGCAAACGATGTCGCAAAGGCTGTGGACCTCGGTGTCTTAAGCGTCATCAAGGATATCGGTCTGAAGGAGCCGTATGTCGGCGACACCCATCTGGTAAGCGGCGAGATTGCAGAGGATCTGACCTACTATTTTGCAACAAGTGACCAGATTCCAAGCTCTGTGGCTCTGGGCGTGTTGTTCAACGACGATACATCCGTAGCGAATGCCGGTGGATTTATCATCCAGCTGATGCCATTTGCAGAGGACGCATTGATTGACGAGCTGGAGAAACGGCTGAAAGGATTTTCTTTCACTGCTCTTCTCAAGCAGGGCATGTCTGTGGAAGCTATCATACGAAAATTGTTTGAAGGCTATGATGTCGAGCTGACCGATTCCATGCCTTGTGCGTATGTCTGTGATTGCAGCAAGGAGCGTGTCGAGCAGGCAGTTATCAGTCTTGGCAGAAAAGAGCTTGGCGCTATGATTGCTGACAACAAGCCAATTGAAGTTGTGTGCGACTTCTGTCACACGAAATATACATTCTCACCGGATGAGCTGTTGAATATTCTGAAGAATAAATAATCCGCTTATCCGATATAGTTTTGCATCACCTAAACAAAACAGATAGTACAAGCTGTGATATAAAATAATACATCAAACACGATCACAAGGAGGTTGGTAATATGGAACGAATCGATTTACATGTACATTCCAATGCGTCCGACGGTTCTCTGACACCGACAGAGGTTGCCGACGAAGCGATGCGGATGGGACTTTCCGCGATTGCCCTGACCGATCACGACACGGTCGATGGCGTGGCAGAAATCTTAGACTATACAAAGGACAAGCCTTTGGAGGTAGTGCCGGGCATCGAACTGTCCTGCTACTATAACAATCGTGAGATTCATATTCTCGGCTTCTATATGGACTATGAAAACCCAGAGCTTCAAAAAGAGCTTGCCGTATTAAAGGAAGCACGTGAGGGAAGAAATGAGAAAATGGTAGCGATGATGCAGGCAGATGGTCTCCCTGTCACGATGGAGAAGCTGCTTCACGGCAATCCGGACAGTGTCATCACACGGGCACATTTCGCAAGAGTTCTCGTCGAGGAAGGTGTCTGCAAAGACAAGGATACCGCGTTCCGCAAATACATCGGCATCGGCTGTAAATATTACCTTCCAAAACCACAGGTTACCTGTGAGACTGCCATGCGCATCTTAACGACTTATAGCAAAGCGGCATTTCTGGCACATCCTCTGCTCTATCATCTTGGTTACGCACAGATTGATGAGCTGTTAGCATATCTGAAGTCCCTTGGTTTAAAAGGACTTGAGGCATTCCACTCTTCGAACAACCGCTTTGAAAGTGAGAAGCTCCGCTCGCTGGCTGCCAAATACGGGCTGGCAATCTCCGGTGGCTCGGATTTCCATGGGGTTGTGAAACCGAATATACAGATGGGAATCGGACGGGGAAATATGAATATTCCAATGAGTCTGCTTGATACAATTAAAACTTTATAAGTTTTCTCCGCGAAAAAAAGGAACCCAAACCGGGTTCCTTTTTGTATATGTTTACAGTTTCATGATTCCGAGTGTCTGCAGCAAAAGCAGGATCAGGAAGATTGGAGCGATGACCTTTACCATAGCAGTGTAAAGCCGCTTTCTTCCCATTTTACAACCGCTCTTTTCTACTTCTTCGATCACAGTCTTCGGTTTGATGACCCATCCGACGAGAATACAGGTTGCAAGTGCTACGATCGGCATCAGCAGATTGTTACTGATGTAATCCATGATATCTAAGATCTGCGCCGTTGAACCATTCGGAAGCTTGAACTCAAAGTACAGCTTGTTGTATCCGAGGCAGACAATGATACCAACGATCAGTGCGAAGATTCCCTCGATTGTGCCGGCCTTTGTTCTGCTTGTATGGAATGCATCCATAATACATGATACAACTGCCTCCATGACGGATACCGCACTTGTAATTGCAGCGAACAATACCATTGCAAAAAAGATTGTACCGATTATATTTCCGGCAGCACCCATTGCAGCAAATACCTTTGGCAAAGATACAAACATCAGACTAGGTCCGGATGACATACCCTCTGTTCCCATAAATGCATACACAGCCGGAATGATCATCGCACCTGCAAGGAACGCAACAACCGTATCAAAAATCTCAATCTGATTAATTGATTTTCCAAGGTTTGCATCATCCTTCACATACGAACCATATGTAATCATGATACCCATTGCCACAGACAAGCTGAAGAACAACTGTCCGAGTGCATCGATCAGAACCGTAAATAACTTTCCGATTGTCAGTCCCTCAAAATTAGGAACAATATATATTTTAAATCCCTGCAGACCGGTTACTACTTCACCTGCATCATTTGTATTTTTCAATGTTAATGAGAATATTGCAATTCCCAAAATCATGACAAGCAGGATTGGCATGATAATCTTCGATGTAGACTCAATTCCTTTATTGACACCACGGAATACGATAAATGCAGATACCGCAAGGAAGATCACAAATGTAATAATCGGTTCCCACTGTGACGTGATGAATCCGGTAAAGAATCCATCCTGTGCAGCGTCGGCTCCATGTCCTGTCAAAAATACGAAGAAATATTTTACTACCCAGCCACCGATTGTGCAGTAATACGGCATGATGATAACCGGTATAATACTCGCAATAGCACCTAAGAATCCCCATTTATCATGAAGCTTCGTATATGCCGTGAGCGGGCTCTGTTTCGTCTTTCGACCGATCGCAATCTCCGTAGTCAGCAGCGTATAGCCAAATGTCAATGCCAGAATGATATAGACGACTAAGAATAATCCGCCTCCATCCTTGGCTGCCAGATACGGAAACCGCCAGATATTTCCAAGACCAACCGCACTACCTGCCGCCGCAAGTACGAATCCGATTGATCCACCAAATGAGTGTCGCTTCTTTTCTTCCATCCTTTTTCCCTCTCTTTTTTCGTTCTCGATTCACAACACATACCCTCTTATAAAGAATTCTGTATCATGCATCTTGTCCGTTATTTGCTGTCTGATTTCATTTTGTTGTCCTATAAACAGCAGATAAGAGCCATTTTATCATAGATTCATTTTTAAATCCACATCTATTTGATAAAAACAACAAAAATGGGCAGATATATGTGTGATACACACATCTGCCCGTACTTATGATTGTTATAATTTTGTCCAATCTATTTTACCTGATTGGCTTCATGGATGGTTCTATTTTCATAATCGACCGCATTCTGTAAGGTTGTCCGGCTGATTGCCGCAAGTGCTTCCCGCGTCAGAAAACCCTGATGGGACGTAATGATAACATTGGGGAATGAAAGCAATCTGGCTGTGATAGAATGCTGTAACAGTTCGTCCTCCCGGTTTTCAAATACATTGTCTCCCTCTTCCTCGTAGACATCCAGACCGACGCCGAAGAATTTGCCCTGCCGGATACCCTGTATCAGTTCCTCTGAATCGACCAGCGCACCACGGGATGTATTGACTAAGATCACATCATCCTTCATCTGTGCAATCGTATCCTTGTTGATCATGTGATAAGTCTCGTCTGTGAGCGGGCAATGCAGGGAAATCAAGTCACTCTGCTTCAGCACGTCTTCGAGCGGCATGTATTCCACGAATTCCAGCTCTTTATTCGGGTACATATCATACGCGATTACGCGCATACCAAATCCACGGCAGATCCGGCACATTGCAGCACCGATCTTTCCGGTCCCGATGATGCCCGCGGTCTTCCCATGAAAATTCACTCCGGTTAATCCCACTAAGCTGAAATTATTCTCCCGCACCTTGATGTAGCTTTTGTGTACATGGCGGTTGACCGCAAGCGCCAGTGTAATCGCAAGCTCCGCAACGGCTTCCGGAGAATAGCCCGGCACACGCAGCACCGTAATGCCAAGTTCATTTGCCTTTTCCAAATCTATATTATTAAACCCGGCACAGCGAAGCAGCACAAGTTTGATGTTTATCTCTGCCAGTTTCTCCAGCACTGGTGCGCTCAGATCCGAATTTACAAATGCACAGATTGCATCACAGCCCTGTGCAAGGGATACAGTCTTCGGAGAGATATCAACCTCGTGGTAGATGATCTCAATATCCGGAAAATAGGTGAGTTCTTTCTCGAAGGATTCCACGTCGTAGGTTGCTGCGTCGTAAAATAGTATCTTCATAATATGTGTCTCCTTTCGTTGTTTTACAAATCAAACAGTTACGAATCCTACTATACTGACCGAGTTGCACAGAATACTTATTCTTCGCAGACGCGCTCTCGCTCACTTCCACACGCAGTGGTACTAAATTCGCAGGAATATCATACATCAATTATTTATTTCTTATTGCCCTGCTCATTAAGTACCAGCGTGTTCCAATGGTCTGCTTAATAATAAGTATTCTGTGCAACTCGAATCTACATATTGTTTCATTTGTAATTATTTAATTGTAACAATCAATCATACACACATATTATATCCAATTTTTCCTTGGTTATCACGTATTACTGCAGCCGAATACTGATTTCGCCGGTTGAGAGATTTTCGCGGGTGCCATCCTCGTACTCGACAAGGAGATGGCACATGTCGTCGATATCAAGTGCGGTTGCCTTGCGCTCACCATCCTTTGTCACAACACGGATACCTTTTCCAAGAACCAGGCTGCGCTTCTTGTATTCCGCGATGAATTCTTTCTTCGCAAAGTTTTTGTAGTAATAGAAATAGCGGTTCAGTGTCTCTGCCAGAATCTTATTCTTGATGTCACCGCTTTGCTCCTGCAGGACAGAACCGGCAATATTCTCCAGTTCCTTACCAAATCCTTCCGTCGGCATATACAGATTGATTCCGATTCCAACGATCACGTATTCCGGGTCTAAGTTTTCCATCTGGAATGCTGCCTGTGTCAGGATGCCGCATACCTTGTGCGAATCGATAAAGATATCGTTGACCCATTTGATCTGTGGTTTCTTGTCCGTGTATTTCTCGATTGCTTCGCACACTGCCACAGCAGCGATCGTCGTGAGCAGCGTCACTTCCTGATTCGCAATCTGCGGCTTCAACAGGATACTGAAATAGATTCCTGTATTTGCCGGCGACATAAACGACCGCCCCAGTCTTCCGAGTCCGTTCGTCTGCTCCATCGCAGCAAGCACCAGGCCTTCTTCCTCCTGCGTCCGCTCACGGAGTGCAAGGTTCGTGGAGTTGATACAGCGGAACACTTCCAACCGCACCGGGCACTCGACGTCCAGATATTTCGCCGTTCCCTGTACAGACAACACATCCGTATCCTCCGCCAGCTTGTAGCCTTTGTTGTTCACGCCCTCGATTGCAAATCCATCCTCCTGCAATTTGCGGATGGCCTTCCAGACTGCTGCCCGGCTGACAGATAGTTTCTTCGCAAGCTGCTCGCCAGACAGATAGGTGCCTCTGTTTTCTTCCAGTGTCTTTATGATTTCATCTCTGACTGCCATATTTCCTACTCTCGATTCTTTGTTTTTCATGTCGCCTGACGGCTCCATGTGTGTGTTCGCAATATGTCTAAGTTTCTTCGGACGACTTACTCCGCAAGCTTTGTAATTCTTGCCGCATCATACGCGCCACTCCGGAGCATGTCAATCTCTTCCTTGTATGGTGGAAATGCTTTCTTCGCATCTGCAAGTGATTTCACATATGGTGTCTCCAGAATCTTCGGTACGTCCAAGAAATCCTTATGCCATACGATCTTGTATAACGCATCAAACCCAATCGAACCAAGTCCGATATTCTCATGGCGATCCTTCGACGCTCCGCGTGTATTCTTACTGTCGTTGATATGGAATACCGCAATCTGGTCCTTGCCGATGATCTTGTCGAATTCTTCGATCACGCTATCGAAATCATTTGCCACATCATATCCGGCATCGTTCGTGTGACACGTATCAAAGCAGACACGCAGCTTGTCATTGTAAATGACACCATCATAGATACGCGCCAGCTCCTCGAAGCTTCTGCCGATCTCGCTGCCCTTTCCCGCCATTGTCTCAAGCGCGATATGCACCGGCGTATCTTGGGTAAGCACTTCATTTAACCCTTTGATAATACTATCGATGCCTGCGTCGACACCGGCATTCACATGGGAACCCGGATGCAGGACAAGCGTCTTGCTTCCCATTGCCGCGGTCCGCTCGATCTCTGTCTTTAAGAAATCAACCGCCAGCTGATAGATTTCCGGCTTCACCGTATTTGCCAGATTGATGATATACGGCGCATGTACCACAAACTCTGTGATATCATTTGCCCGCATCAGCTCCCACGCTTCTTCCACGCGCAGCTCTGACACGTCCTTTCTGCGCGTATTCTGCGGCGCTCCTGTATATAACATAAATGTATTTGCGCCATAAGAGAGTGCTTCCTTCACCGAGCCAAGCATCATCTCTTTGCCGCTCATTCCAACATGACTTCCGATTTTCATACTGTATAAACTCCTTTTTATGAAATGTCTGTATATGATTTTATGCCTTACAACGATTGTCCGGATTGAGGCTGCGTATTATACCCATTGTTCGGCATTTGGTACATCGGATCACCATAGTATGGTGTCTGCTGCATGTTATTATCCCTTCCGCATAACGTTCCAATCGTGATTGCCAGAAATATCATAGCCAATATATGAAATGGTTTTTCCATAAAATTCCTCATATTATTCAGAATCGAAGCTTTCGCCAGCACTGACGCCCCATAAAAAAAGGCATATTTCCGGTTTACTGCAACCACACATACAACATTTAATACATTTAAAATAATATGGCTCACAAGAACAATGACTGAAATCGCCAATCCGGTTCTTTTCTTCTGCGATTTCCGTGTGATGGTGCATGCAAGAATATACAGTCCCACAGTCAGGATAGGACATATAATGCAGCGGATATCAAAGATTCGTTCGTTGTTTACATCCACGCCAAAAGATTGAACATATTTGTCCTGCGGTCCAAAGTAAATAATCCAGTTCATAATCATAGCCAGCACACTGCAGATCATCGCGATTGTAACCAAGACATTTGTGCATTTTAGTTTCATACGCTTCCCCCATATTTATACTATAGTTTGCTAACCAAATAACCGGAGCATTGTCAAACAATCACTCCGGAATCAGTTTACAATTATTGTAATTATAGCATTTTTCTACAGGAATATCCACAGAAGATTTTACAGTACCTTACTGCCATTGGCGGTCAGCTTGAATTTCGCTCCGAACAACTCCGCCCCGTGCCTGCACATCTGCATGCGTCCAAGGAAAATATCGAAATACTCATACATCGTACAGATCTTCTCGTCAATTTTGAGCTCCAATGCAATCTGGCGTTTCTCCCGATTGATCTTCAGATTCGCTTCCGTGACTGCGTAATTCACCCAGTCGTGAATATCGTAGGTCGACTTATCACGCGAACGCACACGGCTTCTGCGGACATCCGTCTTATCCGCAATAATCATCGCCGCTGACACAATATCCACGGCACCTCCGGTTGACTCGTCGTGATGCCCAATCGCAGAAACGATGGTTGCACGATCTGTAAACGGCATATCCATCCGCCGCAGGATATCATTTGCAAGGAGCGCGCCATACTCGGCATGGTGTTCACGATTGACTGCATTTCCAATATCATGCATATATCCGGCGATCTTCGCAAGTTCGATCTCCGCGTCAGCATGTCCGAACTTCTCCAGCAGATATGCCGCCCGTTCTGCCACCAGCGTGCAATGTGTCTTCGAATGCTCCGTATAGCCAAGCGTGGCTAAATTCGCATCGCCCTTCTTGATAAATTCGTTAATCTCTTTGTTCTTGATGATGTCTTTGTATAATATCTGTGCCATTTTCTAAACCCTTCTTCTGTAATATGTAAATAGTTCCGGCAGGATCTGCCACATACTCTTCATGTAAAAACCCCCATTTATTATGATTTCTATTTCATAATAAACAGGGGTTGTTAAATATGTTATCTCGCATATGTTAAATACTCGTAAATGCCGTTTTACTTATGCAGTTGTTCTCTATCTTTGATGTAGGCGAGCAAGCCCTGACAACCATCCATAACATCTTCAAATGTCTGATCAAAATCACCGGTATACCACGGATCAGCTACATCACGTGCCTCGCTCAGCCTATGCGTCTTCTCATAGTCAGCGAACGACAGCATCTTGTAAATCTTCCCTTCCACATCACTACCACCGGCAATCCGCGTCATATTCCGAATATTCGCACTATCCATTCCTATCAGATAATCATAGTATGTATAATCCTCGCGTGTCATCTGTCTCGCCCGATGCGGAATCAACGGAATCTGCTCCTGTTGTAATTTTCGCTTTGTCCCATGGTGTGGCGGATTCCCAATCTCCTCCGTACTCGTCGCTGCCGAATCAATCTCGAAACAGGAATCGAGATGGGACTGGCGGTCGAGGTGGGTGAATACGCTCTGAGCCATGGTTGAACGACATATGTTCCCATGACAGCAGAAAAGAATTTTTATCATAGTTTTGTTTCTCCTTATTTCGCCCCGAAATGCCCTGTTTTGCAAGGGTTTCCGGGATTCATGTAATTTGCTCTGAAATTACAGATTGTGGCAAATCAGAGCAAGATTGAGCAAGTTGTCACTGCCTGTTAGTAGTAACATTAGTAGTAAAACGAAGATTCTTACTACTAAGAATCAATCAAATATCTTCTTTATTCACAACCAATTGATCAATTAAATTTTCTTTCAATTCTATTTCATGAATCTCAGGAAAAGAATAACAATAAATAGAGGCAATAATTATTTGATTTTCACTAAAATCACGTTTTAAAATATTCATCATCAAATCAATATTCTCTTGATCAACTTCTTTTCCTCTTGGAGAATCAAGAATAATTGGTAATTTTATTTGTAGATGTTTTTCAAGTTCCACAATATACGCCATCTTAAATGCAAACACCGTTTTATGAAGCACGGCTCCTGTCAGTTCTTTTAAATTCGATGTAAATAAATATTTTTTAGTGATGCTTTCTGCATCTCCAATGCCTAATTCTTTTGCATATTTAACTATTGTTTGGTAAAGTGACAAAACAACTGCATTATCACTTCTTGATATTTTAGCAATCTCATCCCGAACACTTTTTAATTCTTTTTCGATTTTTTCAATTTCCTTTTTTATCACAATTTGATTCATTGGAATAGACACAATTCTTTTATCAAATGCAGCAGCAACCGAATCCGATTCAAAAAAAGAAAGTTGATCATTTTCCTTTTCTTGTTCACGTTGTATTTTTTCTATTTTAGAAACCACATCAGCCAATTCACATGACAACATTTTTTTCTTTGCTATCAATAAGTCAATTGCATCATTTAAACCAACAATATTATCTTTAGTCACGGTTATGCACTGTCCCTCATCAGTTCTTACCAGTAATTTCATATCTGCAACAAATTCTTGAAATTTTTTATTTCCAGATATACTCTGATTAACTCTGCTAATTTCCCTCCTAATCGAAGACTGTTTCATTCTTAACTGTTCAAGTTCAATGTCAGTTTTTTCTTGATATGTATCATCAATCAAGCTATCTTCATTTATACTGTCCCTGTATTGTGCTATACTGAACATTTGTTTATATTTAGTTAAGTCTGCTACAAGCTTTTTTTCTTTTAAAATTAACCCAGAACAATCTTTACCCGAAATTCCTCTAACAAGTTCATCTATATTAAAATGTATGCTTCCAATAACTACTCCTCTATTTAATAGCGTCCACCCTTTCTCCTGATCAAAATAAAAAGTTCCTAACAAATTGTTTAAAATTTCTTCATTTTCCGTTTTAAATATTTTTGAATGAAGCTCCCTTATTTGTTCTGGTAATACATATATTTTTTCCTCATTATCACAAATAAATGATATAGTCGAATTACTTTCTCTGGTTAAATATACACACTTCCTATTATCAAGAACCAATTGTACTTTTACAAAACATTTCTCAAATTTTATTTTTTTTGTACTTGGTATCGAATACCCTAATGCATATAATATAAATCTTACTAAAGTAGTTTTTCCACAACTATTTTTTTCGCTATAAATCAAATTTGCATTAGTTCCAAATGAAATATTTCGTTCAAATAGACCATCTCGAATATAAATTGATTTTATTAACACAATTTCACTCCTTTCTTGATTCGATCTATTGTAAAGCGTCTTTTTATGATATTGTGTATGACAATTTTTGCAAGTGCCTCCTGTATCTCTTCTTCCACACCATCAACAGCAAATTCTGAAATATAGTCTTTCCACTGAATTTCTATAAATTCATTTAATTTTTCACTTTGCTTTTTTTCTGTCTTAAAATTGTTATAATCACTTAAAATTTTTATAAAAAACTCGCACTGCTCACAGTGTGAATTAATTACCTCAGAATACCTATTTACCACTTCTTCATACACGCCAGAATCAAACTGCTCCAGAAACGAATCTTCACATTGTTCAATTTCTGTTATTTGTACAAGAATGGGCCATATAATATCTTTTTTTGTCAATTTTATAGCCGAATCTTTTTTCCCGCCATTATCAAATACTTGCCAATGCCATGTTTCTAACATCTTCCTTCCAATTCCAGAAATGCTTATATTCAAATTCCCCATAAAATCGTTTATGCATTCCATAATGACTTTATATCTTTCATTTTCGTCATCTGTTTCAAAAGGTAAAACTTGTATTTTTAATTTATCAGTATCAAGAGGTTTCTCCATTTTTGATAAATATCTGTCAACTATCTCCTTAGCCGATGGCGGTAATGTATTATAATTCCTATGTGCATGCCCGTAAAAAACATTTCTAGACTTATCATCATTGAAGGGATTGGGTGAATTAGTAATTACAATTAATTCCTTTGCATCAACCCTTTCTCCAGCCTCTGATAATGATGTGAGTGCTTTTTTTAAATTTTTTCTCACATTAACAAAATCGGAACTCGCTTTTTCGACTGCTTTCGCTTGGGCCAATATCATCTTTCCAGAGGAAAGCTCTAATTCTATATCCTCATAATTACCTTCGAGACAAATTTTTTCCACATCTTCTATATTTTCCAAGAAAAGAACTATTGCAGCATTAACCTGAAAATCGAATCCAAAAACAACCGCATCTGCTCTACGACTCCTTTCCACCCTTCTTCACCTCCATTTCACATTCTATTTTATATTATATCGTCATTTTCACTTCTTTTCCACAGAAAAAAACGCCCAAGCCTAATGCTAGAGCGTCATCCCACTTTCATATTAAATTACCTTAAACATTTTCTGTGACATCGGTTTCTCCTTCTTCTGCTCAACCTCCGCCTGTGCTTTCCTAAACTCTTCCATCCGTTTCAATTCTTCCTCAGCATCATCGAATCCGATATGCGTGTACACATTCATTGTGACTGATATATCCGAATGCCCCATGAGGTACTGTAATGTCTTTGGATTCATTCCCGATTTTGCCATATTGGAGCAATAGGTATGTCGGCATACATGAGGCATGATATTTGGCAACTGCACCCGGTAGATGTCATTGTATCTGCCGACCATATGATTGAAACGATGTTACCAGTGCATTGCCACAAGTGGCATTCCATTATCATCGTAAAACAGGAATCCACTATATCCATCTATGGCTTTCTCCACTTTCGGTGCATTTCTATCCTCAATGATTGCCTGAAACATCTGTGCCACATCCTCCGTGATTGGTAATACTCTTGTTCCGGCATCCGTCTTTGTAGTTTCTATGATGTATCGCATATCCGATGTTCTCTGCAACTGATGGTCGATAATTACGGTTCTATTTTCAAGATCAATGTCCTTTAGTGTCAGTCCACAAAATTCCGATATTCTCATTCCCGTATGAAAGAGTATGCACACCACTTCATAGTATTTGCAGCACACCACATCGTCATGCACAAATTTTAGGAACTTTCTCATCTGGTCTTTTGTGATCGCCTCTCTTGTAACTGCATCATTTACCAATACTCCGGCAAGTTGGAATCCGAATGGATTCTTTACCAGAATATCATCATCCACCGCCATTTGAAAGGCTGGTCGCAACACTCCGCGAATGGTACGAAGGGACTATAGCTTTTCCCATCCTCCTGCTGCAATTTGATAAGAAATAGCTTTGCATCGGAAGTTTTCACACTTCGTATCGTCTTTTTGCCAAATGCTTCCTTTGCAAGTAATCTCTGCACTGTAACATATCCCTGTTTCGTGCTTTGCCTTACTCCAGTCTTTGTTTTCAAATATCGGTCTACAAGTTCACAAACTGTGATTTTTATGCCGTTTTTTCTGCGTATTTCAGTACTATCCTGCAAAACAAAATCGGCTTTAGCGATGATATTCAGCGGATATTTTCACATAAACTGACTTTTGTGGGTATCCCCCTCCTTAATTTTATTCTTTCATAATATTCGAAAATGTTCCTGATAATTCCCCTATTTTTTTCGCAATACTATTCTCTCCATCTTCTATTTTTTTAGGTGGTGCAGTTAGCTTTAATTGTTTTAATCTTTTTTGTATTGCCATTCTTCCATAGAAAAATCTCCAACGTTGCATATTAATTTGAGCTGCAAACCAAGCCATCTCACAATACGACATTTTATATTTCGGTATCAAAACCCTTACTGCACTACCACCATTTCCTCTAGCCATAAATCGCCAAGGTTGCACACAGGCTTGTCCAAAACAAGTTACTGTAATAGCCCCATTTTCAAACACTTCACCTTTAACATCATTGACCAGTCTAACAATACTATTTTGTGGATCTCCTGATGATACATAAGGACATGTGCCGGCTAAGTAATTACTTTCACCACTTGATTTTCCACCTGAAACAGTAAAAAACCTCTCTATATTATCAGATTTTCCGTATGGAAGCTCTGGTAATTTATCATCACTTAGCGGGAAATTTGTGAGAACCTCATCCGCAATATCCTCAATACATACTGACGCTGTCAGTATAGATTTTGTAATATTCTCTACAAATATATTCTGTTCTTCTTCTGACAACTCTGGTTGTGGCAAATACTGTTCTGGTGAAAATTCGGCTCCATCTTCCATTATCTTTGATGCTGGTACTATTGTAACAAGTTCTGATTTTACCTTTTTGTTTTTCGTAAACTTCTTAAACAAATCTAATACTTCTGGTAATTGTGAACCTTCTACTTCAACTCTTTTGCCTTTTAACTTTTTATACCCATCATTCCAAATTTTAGCCATAAATATCTTATCGCTTTTCATTTGTGGTCTATGTGCCTGTGCAATCATTATTGTTGTATCAACAGCTGTTGGGTAAAATAAATCACCAGGCAAACTAATCATCCCAATAACAGAATGTTTTTTCAAAAATTCACCACGCCATAAAGCATTATCATCATCAGCAAAAATACCAGATTTAACAACAACAGCCATTAATCCCATTGTTTGCAAAGATTCCATTGCTAATAAAATAAAATCTCGTTCCGGCTCTTCATCCTGAGAAAAAGGGGGATTTAGCAAAGCCTTCGTAAATTTATTCTTTATATTTTCTTTGCTACTCTCTTCAAAACAGCTCACATTCTCAATGTGACTCTTTCCGTCACCTCTAAAAAACATATTAAGTGCTGCTAAAGACCAAACCGTAGGATTTGTATCAAACCCAAACAAAGACTCCCTCACTATTTCTGATGGTATTCCTAATTTTTTTGAGGTTTTCATCATGCGATCAAATGATGCAACTAAAAATCCACCAGAACCACAAGCTATATCAATAACTTTATCCTTCGCTGTAACATCAATCAACTCTGCACAATATTTTGTAATATGACGTGGCGTAAAAACAATTCCCAATGAATTATTATCATATCCATATCTAATAAACGCTTCATATAATAGACCCAAAAAATCTGTGTCTGTTTGCAAAATCGATTTAATATTAAGTTTTTTAAGTAAAAATACTATTTTACTTATCTTATTAGATAATCTATTATAATCTCCAACTGTTAATTTAAGTGTTTCTATTAATTGTTCTTTCTTATTTTCCTCAAAATGATCTGTTGATTTAATTGCTGCTGATACTAAATCATTAATAGACTCCAATTCCTTTCCGTCCTCTAAGTTAATCTCGCCCCAATACAATGCAGTAATTACAGCTCCCAATACTTTAGGGCGCAATGACGGCTCTATTTTTGCGGATCTTAATATTGATGACAACTCTATCGCAGTATTAATATAATCAGATATTTGCGGAATAGAAACCTCAGTAGTACCATTATTAGTAACTAAAGCACCATCCACTTCATAAACACTTGGAAAACTAGTTAATTCATACCCTTTAGATGTTAATGGAGTCCATTTTTTATCATTCCAAAAAAACGATTTAAAAAGATATCCGTGATCCTCTTCTCCTGCAACACCTACTGCAATTCTAATTTTATACTTTCCTTTTTTATTAATTGAATCAGCATATTCCATTGCCTCTGATATTGCATTATCAATTTTCTTTATATCATTTTTAGCTTCGACCACAACTAACGGAAGTGATTTCTTGCACACAATAAAATCTGGTTTTGTTCCATCAAGTCCACAATCCGGAAAGAAATCTTCAATCTCTTGCTCCTCCAAAAAATCTCCGCCTTTTTGAGGATGTCTAACATCCCAACCTTTCTGTCCAGCAATATCTCTCACTAAATATCTACATCGCGACTCTGCTCTTTTGCCTTTAGCCATACCAGCACCTCCAAATATTATCTTGCACACAAATAAGTATAACTCACTTCACTTTTCAGAACAAGTGTTCGTTTTATATTTTCTTTCTTTTTTTATTACCCTATCAGCCTCTTTTAGCGCAATTCTTCTCACAAACTCACTATAAGAAGAATATGATTCCAATTTTGCCGCCCGTTTTAATCTATTTAATTCTTCTTCACTTACTCTAATACTCATTGAATATGTTTTATTCATACCTAGTTCCTCCCGTAATATGTGAAATTATATCATTCGTGTGGAACATTTACAATACAAAGTTCCACTAATTCAACTGTATTTTTACCAGCCATATCATCCATATATTCATCAAATCTTCTCTCAATAATCATATATTTATTGCTTACCAATAATTGTGGTTTTTACCATCTCTATTTAATTAAGCATCTTACCTTGCTCCCTTAGTAGTAAGCTCGGTAGTATTGCACTTTTCATCCACCATATTCTACCCTGTGTTGCCCCAGTCTGCGAAAGTATCATTATCATAAAACTGAAGTGCCGTGGCAGGCGAAAAGTACTCTAATCATAAATTTCTCCTGTTCTGAAATGCCCTGTAACACTGAGTTTTGCATGGTTTCATCAGCTTTTCCGAGCATCGTATTTTTCCTGTTAATGACTACACTTTTTCCCATATTCATCTATCAAAGAAAAAATTATTCATATCTTTTAATTCATTATCATAATGATTTCTGAATGTAAAGTGTATGTATCCGCTGTTCTTTAATGCTTTCCCCAATTCTTTAATATAATCGGATGCCTGTTCATCTGCCATTGAATTCGTTATAAGTGCTTTAACAATCTCATCCGATACTTCAAGTCTTATTACAAATGCAGCTTCATCCTCAAAGCTTTCCCAATGTACACAATCCGCATTAATAAGGCATACATCACCTTTCTTCATATGTACATCATCTCCACTTATATGCTGTGTAAGGCTTCCATCAGATACATACAGCAATTCTGCATAAGCATGATTATGCCGGTCAGTTTTAGTGCCTGACACATATCTGTTCAGATGAAATAAAGATTTAAGTACATTATCACCAGTCATTTTATCCAAATTCCGCACCTCCTGACATCATAGAAACATTTTAACATAAAAAGTCGTCTCAAGAAACTTATATTTTAAAAAGTCGCTATAGGTAACTTTTGTATATAATCATTCACCTTTGTTAAAACATTTGTAATATAAACCCTTAAATGCTATAATAATTATGTTAGTTACACCTAACTTGCATAGAAAGGAGCTTTTATGTCTGAATTCATAATATTAGCAATTCCTTTTGTTGGAACATCTCTTGGCTCTGCAATGGTGTTCTTCTTAAAAAAACGGATTGCCCCAAAGTTTGAAAAAATGCTTTTAGGATTCGCGGCAGGAGTTATGATTGCCGCATCAGTATGGTCTTTGCTGATACCATCTATAGATATGTCAAAAGGAGGCAGTGCTCCGGAATGGCTGGCTGCACTGGTTGGTTTTCTTGCAGGAATATTCTTTCTTCTGCTTCTTGATACTGTCATTCCACATATGCATATTGAAAGTAAGAATCAGGAAGGCATTAAGACAAATTCCATATCCAAAACTACCATGATGCTCTTCGCCGTAACATTACATAATATTCCTGAGGGCATGTCTGTCGGTGTTGCATTCGCCGGCGCAATGATGAAGGATTCAGGAATAACTGCTACTGCTGCAATGGCTCTTGCAATTGGTATTGCAATACAGAATTTCCCAGAAGGGGCTATTATATCAATGCCATTATGTGGTGAAGGCATGAGTAAGAAGAAAGCATTCATATGCGGAGTTCTTTCTGGTGTTGTTGAACCTGTCGGCGGATTCATAACAATTCTTATTGCTGGTATTATCACGCCTGTTCTTCCTTATCTGCTTTCTTTCGCAGCAGGAGCAATGATGTATGTTGTAATAGAGGAACTTATTCCTGAATCACAGAACGGCGAACACAGCAATATAGGAACTATAGGTGCCGCTGTAGGATTTGCACTTATGATGGTTCTTGATATAGCATTGGGATAGTGATTACTCAATCACTATCCCACAATCCTCGCCTATATTTCTTAATATAAATGCCATATCAGACTCTGGTACTGATACACAGCCTGCCGTTGGTCTTCCATTAGAGCAATGTAAGAAAAAACAGCTTCCTTTTCCCGGAACACCTTCTATGTTATATCCAATAAACAGACAGTACCCATAAGCTGTCGGATAATCAATTATTTTTTCAGACTTGCTCTTGTCCCAGTCTGTATCAGAATCAGCTCTTGCATACTGATTATATAAAGGAGAAGACGAATCTCCTACCCAGTAATCATATTCATCTACCTGAAGATAAGGAACTTTCGTTCCCGGATCCGGATTAATTCCAAATGCAAAATACAACGGAAATGTTCCCTGTGGTGTAGCTGATGTAAACTCACTCGCCTCACCAACTCCATTAGAACCTACAAATCCATCTGTCCTTAAAATCTCAGTCCATACGCCATCCTGCAGTTCATGCATAGTTACAGTTGCATTTGTTCCATTCGACTGGACAATTACAAGCTGGGAATACTGTGATGCTGCTGCATAACCCGCTGCAAAGCTGTTATTATCTGGCTCTGCTGCCTGTGGTGCTGTCTCATATACAGTCTGTGAAGAATCCGTAACCTCCGTTGCCACAACTGTCTTGCTTTCTTCTTCTGTTGTTTCTTCCTGCTGTATTTCAGAATCCATTGTCATTCCAGTAGTTGTCTCCTGTGTGCTTAACTGTGTTGTTTCCTGTTGTACCTCTGAGACAGTAGTTTCTTTATCTTTCATGTCTGTTACATTTTTCTTATTGCCGCATCCATTTGCAGCCAGAGCTGTTATAAGTAACAAAGTTAATATTATAG
>OGQY01000719.1_pt1 | contig 25693 bp, 28 predicted proteins | sample 1553361 | NCBI WGS metagenome assembly OGQY01 (sample SAMEA2579963, study PRJEB22360) | human gut metagenome | reverse complement strand
CGGTCTTCGCAAAGGTCTTGCGGCCGCCGTCGAGCTGCGTGGTGGCAGCCTCGCCGCCCGAGACCACGACCAAACCGTTGATGCCGCCGAACAGCAGCTTCCCGGCACGGCGGTCGTAAAAATAAGCACCGTCGCTGACCTCCACGGCCTCCAGCCCGTACGAAGCGCCATAGGCCACCGAACGGTGCGCAGCCGGATTATAGCGGACAATCCCGGCATTCGTGGCGGCCCAGACATTGTCGAGCGAATCGGCCAGCAGTCCGTGAATCACCCCGGCCTGCAACTGGTCGTGGGCGAACTCGACGGCAACCGCCCCTTCCCCGGGGCGGTAACACCCCATGCCGCACCCCGTTCCGAACCAGAGCGTCCCGTCGGAACAGCGCACGGCGACCGTCACGTCGTTCGCGGCCAACCCACGGCGTCCGTCCAGCGGGATCACCTCGCCCCGGCGTGCGTATTTATGGTATCGCACCGCCCCGATGCCGTGGTTGCAGAACCACAACGTCGAATCGGACTCCTCGCAGAACGAGAAAAAGAAATTCCGGCTCCGCTCCCGGCTCCCCAGATCCACGGACTCGGCCAGCCGGGCAACGGGGGCGCCTGCACGGCCTGCAAGCTCGATGCGGTATACTCCGCTACCGATCGTTGCCGCCCACAGCACCCCGGCAGCATCCTCGTGCAAGCCGTGTACATTCGCCAACTGCTCACAGCCCGCCAGGGCATGGATGCGTCCGTCGCCGTAGGAATAAAAACACACCCCGCCGTCGCCCCCGATCCACAGCACACCCCGCCGGCTCGCGGCAAAGGCATAGACTGAATTCTTACGCAGGGCGGTATTCTCGGTTATAAAATTCCGGGTATTTTCCCGTCCGAACGCCCGCTGTGCATGGAAATCGCGGATGCACAGGATCCCGTCGTTCTTCGTCCCGACCCACAGGTTGCCGCGCTCGTCGACGAACAGCGCCTTGATCGGTTTGGTAAGCTTGTAAGGCAGCATGTCATAGGTTATGGAGCGTACCGCGATATCCCCGGCCGACTGGCGGGGCAGGCCGCCGCCGGCCCGCCCCCCCCCCCTGCGCCAGCGGCAGCTGCGCTTCGGGAAGGCCGAGCTGCATCGCGGTGTCGACGCAGGCCTTGACGATGGCGATAGCCTGCGGATAGGCCATGCCGACGTCCTCGCTCGCCGAGCAGAGTAACCTCCTGCATGGCGTGACCAGATCGCCCGCCTCTAAAAATCTTGCGAGGTAGTGGAGCGCCGCGTCGGGGTCGCTGCCGCGCAGCGACTTCATCAGCGCGCTCGCGCAGTCGTACATTGCGTCGCCGCCCTTATCGTAGCGCATGGCACTGCGCTGTGCAACCTGCAAAGCGTCTTCACTTTTTAGTTTTAGCTCACCATGAACGGCCTCCGCCGCTTCGTACAGAAGCTCGCAGGCACTCACGGCCTTGCGCACATCGCCGCCGCACTGCTGCGCGATCACGCGCGGCACGTCCTCTTCCCAGGAAAGCGGCAGCTCGCTGCGCGCTTTCAGGATACCGAGCGCGCGCTCGACCGCGGGAACAGTCTCCTCCGCGCTGACGTTTTTGAACTCAAACACCGTTGAGCGCGAGAGCAGCGCACCGTAAACATAGAAGTACGGGTTTTCCGTCGTCGAGGCGATGAGCGTGATCGAGCCGTTTTCCATGAACTCCAGCAGGCTCTGCTGCTGCTTTTTGTTGAAATACTGAATTTCGTCGAGATAGAGCAGAATGCCGCCCGGTGCCATCATCGTGCCGACATCGGAGATAATGCTCTTGACATCCTGAAGGCTCGCGGTCGTCGCGTTCAGGCGGTACAGGGTCTTGTTCGTGCGGTTTGCGATGATGTTGGCGATCGTCGTCTTTCCCGTGCCGGATGGGCCATAGAAGATCATATTCGCGCTTGAGCCGGACTCGATGAGCCGGCGCAGCAGCGCGCCTTTTCCAAGTAAATGCTTCTGACCCACGACCTCGTCGAGCGTCAGCGGGCGGATCTCATCCGCCAAAGGTCTTTTTTCACTCATATCAGTTGTTCCTGCTGCATTTTTCCGCGTCGATGGCCAGCACGACCATCAGCGCACCCAGCGCGTCCTTGGGATCGGCAACATCGATGACGTAGGTATCCGTCCAGCGGAAGAGCTCTTTTGTGATGGTGGCGATGCAGCCGCGCGAAGGGCTGTCGATCGTGTAGTCCCACTCCATGAAGCTGCCGTTCACCTCCCAGTCGCTGCACTCGAGCGTGAAGCGCGGGGTAAAGAATGTGAATTCCTTGCAGATGCAGCCGTAATACTGCTCGCCGATGTAAAGCTCAAACTTGGGAAGAAAGGTCAGCACCCGCTGCTGCACGGTACCGATGTGCTCGCCCGCGGCATTCAGGATATGCAGGCAATGTCCCCACGCGAGTTTGCCCTCGACCGTAAAGACGGTATTGCCGACTTCGTCGTAGATATCGTAGCTATCGAACCACGAAAAAAAGCGCTGCTTGAATAGTAGCCGCATCGCACAAGCCTCCTTTTTCACAGATGGAATGATTATAGCACGTTTTTTCTTCACTGCACAGACTTTTTCTGTCGATTTTTCCGTTTCCCTGTGCTATACTGTCAGCAATATGGATGAATGTCAGGAGGTCTCACCATGAAATCCAAAGCCGCCGTCCGCCGCATCGTGGAGGCGCTCAAAGCGCTCTACCCAGACGCGCGCTGCTCGCTCAACTATCAAAAGGACTACGAGCTGCTTTTTGCCGTGCGTCTTTCCGCCCAATGCACCGACGCGCGCGTGAACATGATCACGCCCGCGCTCTTTCAGAAATATCCGTCGCTCGAAGCCTTTGCAAACGCCAGCTATGAGGAGGTCGGCGAGGTGATCCGCTCCTGCGGATTTTACAACACCAAGTCGAAGGATCTCGTCGAGTGCGCGAAGATCCTGCTCGAACAGCACGGCGGCAAGGTCCCCGGCACGATGGAGGAGCTCACGGCGCTGCCCGGCATCGGACGCAAGACGGCGAATCTGATCCTCGGTGACATTTACGGCCAGCCCGCCTACGTCTGCGACACGCACTGCATCCGCATCACGGGGCGATTGGGTCTCACCGATGGCAGCAAGGACCCGCTGAGTGTGGAAAAGCAGCTGCGTCAGGTACTCCCGCCGGGGGAATCGAGCGACTTCTGCCATCGCATGGTGCTCTTCGGGCGCGACATCTGCACCGCGCGCAAGGCCAATTGCGACGGTTGCCCGCTCAGAAAGGACTGCGATTACGGAAAGGCGCAGAAATAATATCTTCCAAAAAACGGCTTTGCCGCTTTTTGGAGAAGGCCGCGCTGCGCTCCGTGCCTCGCCGCCAATATGGCAGCTCGACACACGCTCCGCGAGAGGTGTTTTTCACCACGTACACGCCGCGGCGAAAAACGATCTGATTTTATTTCGTGCCTGCGGGCACGAAACTCTGCGAGGCTTTCCCCAATAGGAGAAAGGTTCCGCACAGCATCGCTGTGTGGAACCTTTCTCGTTTTTCTTTCAGTTGTTGAATTCGTTGGGCAGGATGTACTTTGTCGTGCTCGTTGCGTAGCCGTTGCCGCGCTTGATGGTCATGTAGATCGTCTTTTCGCCGCCCTCAAGCTGCACATAGCAGATGCCGTCCTCGTCGAACTTGTCCGTGACGTCGAGCGACTGGTCGAGGTAATAGACCGTAACCGTGCCGTCCTCGCTCTCTTCGACCTCGGGCTCGTTAAGATGCGCCATCAGTTCCTCCTCCGTCAGCGCCCGCTCTGTGCCGTCGTCTTCGATGGCGACGCCACCGCCGCCCATTTCGTGCTTGGTGCCGTCCTCGTCCGTATAGTCGATCGTGTAGTGCCCCTGATCGATCGTCATGACCGCGTCCGTCTGATCTCCCTTGATCCAGAGCTGCACCGTGCGCTGAATACCGCCGAGATCCGAGGCATAGGCGACGCTGCCGAGCGCCAGCACGAGCGCGGCCGCGAGGCCGATGGTCACGGCGCGGCGCAGCGCGGGCCGTTTCGTTTTCCGTTCTGTCATCTTCATTACCTCCGTCATCGTATCCGGGGAGGCGTGCAGCGGCGCGAACGCGCGTTGAAATCTCTCTTTTTCTGTCATTGCTTTACTCCTCCTCCAAAATCGTTCTGAGCTTCGCCCTTGCGCGGTAAAGTCTTGTGCTGACGGTCTTTTCGGGAATGCCGAGCATCGACGCGGCTTCCGCCGTTGTATACCCCTCGTAATAGAAGAGCAGCAGCGGCACACGGTATTTTTTGTCGAGCGCCATCACGGCTTTGAAGAGCTCGCCGTCCCGCGGCTGCTCGAAGGACAATGTCTCGGCGTAGTCGTCGATGTCCTCGTGCCGGCGCCACGGCGAGCGGAAGAGCATCTTGCAGCGATTGACGGTGACGCGGATGAGCCAGTTTTTCAAATGGGCGTCCGACTCGAACGCCTTATCTGTTTTGTACAGCTCTACCAATACGTCCTGCGTCACATCGTTGGCGTCGTCCGGGTTTTTGAGCCAGCCGTAGGCCACGCGAAAGACCGTGTCCATGTACTTTTCTGCATTTTGGGCAAATGCTTCGTTTGATAACATATATGTTTCTCTCCTCAAAGGCCTTACACCATACATGTGCGCGAGCAGGCCGTTTTCTTTCACGGATTCCGAAAATTTTCAGAAATTTTGCCGCAGCGGCACAACTTTCTCCTCACCGTCATATACTGCCTTGAAAGACAGGAAACGGAGGCGCAACAATGGATCAAAGCACACAGCAGCTCATCGACAAATTCAAGCACAATCCCGCCATGGCACAGGCGCTCCTGCAATCGCTCGACGGTCAGCGACTCATGCAGATGCTCACCGCGCAGGACGGCGGTGCAGCGCTCAACCGTGCGGCACAAAGCGCCGCAGCGGGCAACACAAAGGAACTGGCCGCGATGCTCTCAGGACTTATGAAAAGTCCGGATGGAATGGCCGTCATGAACCGCATCAACGACAGCGCGAAAAAGTAAACGATCTCAGGGGGGCGTCACGATGAGCGAGTGGGAGGAAAAACTGAATACCCTGCTCTCCGATCCGGACGCCATGGCGCAGGTCATGCAGATGGCACAGAGCCTGTCGCAGCAGATGGGACAGCCGGGCGGCGGCGCGGCGCCGCCTCCGCCAAACGGTGCGGCAGCTCCGCCGCCTTCGCCCCCGCCGCAGAAAGGACAGGCGAACACTTCTTCCCCGCTGCCCGGCGGCATCGATCCCTTGCTCGTTCAAAAGCTCCTGCCGCTGCTCTCGCAGCTCAATCGGCCCGAGAGCGGCGAGACCGCCGCGTTTTTGCGCGCGCTGCGGCCGTTTTTGAAGCCGGAACGGCAGGACAAGGTTGAGCGTGCGGCACAGCTCGCGCGCTTCATTCATCTGGGAAAGATGCTGCTGCTCAGCGAAGGGGGGACGCACGATGTATAACCGCTATCTTCGCAACGATGACGGTGTTTACACCCGCATGCCCATGCAGGATCTTCCGCGCGGAGAAGCGCCTCCCCCGCCCCCGGCAAGCGGAAACGCACCGCCGCCCAAAGCGGCGCAGGAAAGCTCGCCCCCTCCGCCGATAAGCCGGGAAACCTCGCAGTTTTTCTCACACCTTCTCGACAAGCTGCCGCTCAAGGGTGTTGACAAAGCGGATCTTTTGCTGCTGCTCATTCTCTTTTTCCTTTTCGAGGAAAAGGCAGACGACGAGCTGCTCATCGCGCTGGGACTGCTGCTCATCTTGTAACATACTGAAAAACAGGCCGTTCGATTGGATTCGAACAGCCTGTTTTATTCTTTATGCTCGTTTTTACGGTTCGTCTGTCTCTCCGTGGAGTACCGTGCCGTCCGGCAGCGTAAATACGTCCGCATCGGGCGCGGTCGTATCGATCGTCATGCCCGCCATGCGGTAAACAACGTCCTCGCCTTGCAGCTTCTCCGATGCGCAGAGCAGTCCGTCGTTTACACTGACCCAGTAGCGTTCAACATAGCCCCCATCATCAACGGCAGTCTCTACAAAGATGCAGTCCACGGTGTCAAGCAGGCGGTAATCCGCCGCCACGATCCGCTGCTTTTCGAGATGCAGAATATTCTCATACGTCGGGATCCCCTGCTCTTCATCGGCGGTAAAGGCCGACGCACTCTCATACCAAAGCTTGCTGCCGCCGTACCAGACCCAGATCTTTTCTCCGTTTGAGATCGTGTGGCTCTGCGAGCCGCCCGCCTTCTCCGCATCAACACGCATCCACGCCCCATCAACACTGACGCCGACATGATCCACACCGCTGCCGCCGGAGTAGTAGCGTTCAATGGTAATATCGCGCGAATAGCGCGCAGGGCGCTCGAGCGTTGCAATGGCCGACTGCACCGTGTCGGGCCGCACGGCAATACGCCCGACGGCGCTGTCGTCAAGCGCGGCATCGCTTGCATCGCTGCTGCTCGATTCCTGCGGCAGCACAACACGCGCGGGACGATGCAGCGCACCGCGCATCACAAACAGGAGCACCAGCAAAACGAGCGCGGCGAAGGCAGCGCCGATGGGCGTCACTCTCCGTTTTCTCATTCTGCTTCACTCCTTTCTTTTTCCGTCAGGCGTTGAAGTCGGCAGGGCGCTCCGTCTTTCGGCCAAAGTGCCAGAGGATCGCGTCAGCAATGCGCGCGCAGGCGTGGCCGTCGCCATAGGGGTTGACGGCGTGTGCCATCGCGTCGTAGGTCTCCTTGCTGCGCAGCAGCTCGTTGCCCATGCGCAGCACATCGTCGTACTCGACGCCGCAGAGCTTTACCGTTCCGGCAGCGACCGCCTCGGGACGCTCGGTCTCTCTTCTCATCACGAGCACGGGCTTGCCGAGCGCGGGCGCTTCCTCCTGAAGTCCGCCGCTGTCGGTCATCACCATGTAGCAGCGCGCCATAAGATTGTGCATCTCGTCCGCGCTCAGCGGGTCGATGAGATGCACGCGCGGCGTACCGGCAAGGAACTTCTGCGCGTTCTCGCGCACGACAGGGCTGAGATGTACGGGATAGACCAGCTCGCAGTCCTCGTTCTGGAGGGCAATATCGCGCAGCGCGGTCATGATGTTCTCCATGGGCTGGCCGTAATTCTCGCGGCGGTGGCAGGTGACGAGCACGACCTTTCTCGAATAATCCAGTTCATTGAGGATTTCCGTTGTAAAGTGATATTCCTTGCGTACCGTCGTTTTCAGTGCGTCAATGACCGTATTGCCCGTGATGAAAAGGCCCTCGGTCACGCCCTCTTTGAGTAAGTTCTCGCGGTTATTTTTCGTCGGGCAGAAATAGAGGTCGGCGATGGCCGTGACGAGTTTGCGGTTCATTTCCTCCGGGAAGGGGGAATATTTATCGTAGGTACGAAGGCCCGCCTCCACGTGCCCGACGGGCACCTTATGGTAGAAAGCCGAGAGCGCACCGGCAAAGGTCGTCGACGTGTCGCCGTGGACTAAGATCATATCGGGCTTTAATTGCTCGATGGCGTCGTCCATACCGAGCAGACACTTGCTCGTGATGGTCGAAAGCGTCTGCCGCGGCGTCATAATGTCGAGGTCGCAGTCGGCCTTGAGGTCAAAGACCTCCATGACGCTATCGAGCATCTCGCGGTGCTGCGCCGTGACACAGCACAGGCTCTCGATCTCCTTGCGGCTTGCCAGTTCTTTGACGAGCGGCGCCATCTTGATGGCCTCGGGCCGCGTGCCGAACACGCTCATAATGCGCAGTTTTTCCATTTATGCTCCCTCTTTTTTCTCGTTGTTGGTTTCTTCGGGTGCTTCCGTTGCCGCTTCCGGCTCGTTTTCCGCCGGGACGGCGGCTTTCGCGTTCTTTTCCTCTGCCGCAGCTTTTTCCGCCTGCAATGCCTTGTCAATATCGCGGCGGAAGATGACGCGCGAGGCAAGGAATGCCGCAACCGCCAGCGCCATCAGAAAGAGCATCGCCTTGATCGCGCCGCTCGACGTCAGCACCACGGCGGAAAGACCCAGAATGCTGCTGATGACATACAGCGCCGCGACCGCCTGCTTCTGGTTGAGACCCATGTCGATGAGGCGGTGGTGAATGTGGCCGCGATCCGGCGCCATGGGATTCTGCCCGTGGGCAAGGCGGCGGATGATGGCAAAGAGCGTGTCAAACATCGGAAGGCCGAGGATCAAAAACGGCACCGCGAACGACACGATGGCGTAATACTTAAAAAGGCCCTGAATGGAGATGGTCGCAAGGATATAGCCGAGGAAGGTCGACCCCGTATCGCCCATGAACATCTTCGCAGGATTTCTGTTGAAAGGCAAGAAGCCGAGGCACGCGCCCACAAGCGAGGCCATCACGAGCGCCACGTCACTCTCAGAGACGAGCAGCGCAATGACGAGCATCGAAATGGCGCTGATCGTGGAAACGCCGCAGGCAAGGCCGTCAAGTCCGTCGATAAGGTTGACGGCATTTGTGATGCCCACGATCCACAGCACCGTGATGGGGATCGCCAGCCAGCCAAGATCCCAATACGGGCTATCGGCAAAGACGTTGGGGTTTGAAAGCGTCTGGACCACAACGCCGTGAAACACGGCGACGAGCGCCGCAAAGATCTGCACGCAGAACTTGAAGTATGCCCGCAGCGGGGACATGTCGTCCACCACACCGAGCACGACGATGATGGACGCACCGAGCAGGATGCCCTGCATCTGGTGATCCACCTTGACAAAGAGCAGCATGCTCACCATAAATCCGAGGAAGATCGCCAGACCGCCGAGGCGCGGCACGGGCTTTTTGTGCATGCGGCGGTTGTCCTTCGGCACGTCGATCGCGCCGATCTTATAGGCGAAGGACTTCACCATCGGGCACATCAGGTAGCTGACGACGAACGCGCACAGGAGTGCAGCGCCGACGCTCAGCAATAACTCTTTCGGAATTCCGTTCATGTTCTCCACCCTTTAATCAGCGCGCGACAAAGCCGACCTTCTTGTAGACCTTGCGCAGCGTCTTTTCCGCCACGTAAGACGCCTTCTGTGCGCCCGCGCGGTAAACGGACTCGAGATACGCCTTGTCGCCCAAAATGCGCGTGGCCTCCTCGCGGATGGGGCGCAGGGTTTCGACGACGGCCTCGCCCACGGCGGGCTTGAACGCGCCGTAGCCCTTACCGGCGAACTCCTGCTCGATCTCGTCAAAGCTCTTGCCCGTCACGGCGGAGTAGATGGTCATCAGGTTCGCAACGCCGGGCTTGTTCGTGGGATCATAGCGCACGCAGTTTTCCGTGTCGCTGTCGGTCACGGCGCGCTTGAACTTGCGCAGGATATCCTCGGGCTTTTCCATCAGGTAAATGGAGCCGTTGGGGTCCTTATCGGACTTCGACATCTTGGCTCCCGGGTCGCTCAGGCTCATCACGCGCGCACCGACCTTGGGAATGTACGGCTCGGGCATCTTGAAAACGTCGCCGTAGATGCCGTTGAAGCGCTGGACGATGTTGCGGCAAAGCTCGACGTGCTGCTTCTGATCCTCGCCCACAGGGACATAGTCGGGCTGATAGAGCAGGATATCCGCCGCCATCAGCGCAGGATAGGTGAAGAGACCGCCGTTGATGTTCTCGCTGTTCTTGGCAGACTTGTCCTTAAACTGCGTCATGCGGGAAAGCTCGCCAAACATCGTATAGCAATTCAGCACCCACCCAAGCTCTGCATGCTGCGGCACATGAGACTGGATAAAGAGCGTGTTCTTCTCGGGGTCCAAGCCGCAGGCGATGTACTGCGCCAGCTGCTCGAGCGTGCGGCGGCGCAGCGCCGCAGGGTCCTGACGCACGGTGATCGAGTGCATATCGGCCATGAAGTAGTAGTTGTCAAATTCCTCGTCGCGCTCCGCCCAGTTCTTGATCGCGCCGAGGTAGGACCCGAGGGTCAGATCACCGCTGGGCTGAATGCCGGACAGCATCACTTTCTTGCGCGCCGTCTGTTCCATGTTTTCCATATTCTCACTTCTCCGATCTGTTGTTTTTCTCATTTTATCTCGAATTGCGCCGCTTTGGCGCAGCTATCGACCCAATTTGTTATGTTACCATACTGCCCATCAAAATACAAGCATGGAAGCGGATATTCTCACTGCAAAAAGTACAGCGCCCTTTCGTTGACTTTTCAGCGAAAATATGGTGTAATAATGTATCTGATTTTGATTTCACTTCAGGAGGTCACCTATGTCCATCGACATGAAGTATTTTGAGGAAATGGAAGCAAAGATCCCGCACGGCAAGGTGCGCACGCGCTTCGCCCCCTCCCCCACGGGCTATATGCACGTGGGCAACCTGCGCACCGCGCTCTACACCTATCTCATCGCCCGCCACGCAAACGGCACCTTCATTCTCCGCATTGAGGATACCGACCAGGGGCGTCTCGTCGAGGGCGCAACGGACGTCATCTACCGCACGATGGCAGAGTGCGGCCTTTCTCATGACGAAGGCCCCGATGTCGGCGGCCCCGTCGCCCCGTACATCCAGAGCGAGCGCCGCGACACCTACGGCAGGTACGCCGAGCTTTTAGTCGAGCGCGGCCACGCCTACTACTGCTTCTGCGAGAAAGCAGAGAGCGAGGAGGACAGCGGCGAATTTGACCGTGCGGACGATCCCTGCCGCGACCTGCCGCTCGAAGAGGCCAAGGCGCGCGTCGCCGCCGGCGAGCCTTACGTCATTCGCCAGCGTATCCCGAAGGACGGCACCACGACTTTCCACGATGCAAGCTTTGGCGACATCACGGTGGAAAATAAAACGCTCGATGACCAGGTGCTCTTGAAGCGCGACGGTCTGCCGACCTACAACTTTGCCAACGTCATCGACGACCACCTCATGGGCATCACCCATGTCGTGCGCGGCAGCGAGTACCTTTCCTCCGCGCCGAAGTACAACCTTCTCTACGAGGGCTTCGGCTGGGAAGTGCCGACCTATGTGCACTGCTCCCCCGTCATGCGCGACGCGCAGCATAAGATGAGTAAACGCAACGGCGACCCGAGCTATGAAGACCTCAAGGCGCAGGGCTACCTGACGCCCGCCATCCTCAACTATGTGGCGCTGCTCGGCTGGTCGCCGCGCGGCGAGCAGAGCGAGCAGGAGTTCTTCACGCTCGACGAGCTGGTGGAAGCCTTCGACATCGGCGGCATCTCCAAGTCCCCCGCCATCTTCGACATTGAAAAGCTCACGTATTTCAACGCCAACTATCTGCGCAACCTTACGCCGGAAGAATTCTGCAAGGTCGCTGAGCCTTACATTCGTGAGAGCGTCAAAAATGAGGCGTATTCCGCTTCTGAGATCGCTGCGCTCTTGCAGGCACGCTGCGAAAAGCTCACCGACATTCCCGAAAAGGTCGACTTCTTTGATGCTCTCCCCGATTACAGCGTTGAATACTACACGAACAAGAAATCCAAGACCAACGCGGAAGTCTCGCTCGACATGCTCACGAAGGTTCTTCCCAAGCTTGAGGAACTTCCCGAGTGGACGAACGAAGCCATCCACGATATGCTTGTTTCCTTCGCCGAGGAGCTCGGCGTGAAGAACGCAACGCTCATGTGGCCGCTGCGCATCGCCGCCGCGGGCAAGCTCGTCACGCCCGGCGGCGCAGTCGAGATCTGCCACATTCTTGGCCGCGAGGAAACGATCCGCCGCGTCAAGGCAGGCATCGCCAAACTCGCATGATCTCACAATTCTGCCCCACGCTTTCGAAAGACCTTCTCAAGCGTGAATTTCTCAACACCTCCGCCGCCTTCGCTGTGCTGGCGGTGTTGGGTTTTGCCGCCGGAATGCTCTTTCCAGACGCAGCGCAGCAGCTGCTCGACCGTTTTGCCGCACAGCTTGAGCAGCTCGGCCTTTCCAGCAACGTACCGCAGTCACAGATGATGGCGACGCTTTTTTTCAACAACGTCACCGCGTCGCTTCTTTCCATGCTCTACGGGCTTATTCCGTTTGTGCCGCTCAGCGCGCTTGCGCTCGGCACGAATGCGCTGCTGCTCGGCGCGTTTGCCGCCCTCTATCAGCACCACGGAATCGGTCTCGGCGTTTACTTTATCGGGATCCTGCCGCATGGCATCTTTGAGCTGCCCGCGCTGATCCTTTCCTGCGCGCTCGGACTTCTCATCTGCCGCACGGGAACGGAAAAACTCCGCAAAAGAAGCGATGTGTCTTTCCTGCGCCGCGTGCTGGACTGCAACCGCGTATTTCTATCCTTCGTCACGCCGCTGCTGCTCGTCGCCGCGCTCGTTGAAGCGTACATCACGCCCGCACTTTTGAAGCTCGTGATGTAACCGCAACGGTTGACTTTCGCACTCCGCCTCTATATAATTGAGCCTGTCAAGATATTGTAGCTTTTTGTCTGCTGTTTCTTCAGGATTTGGGGAAAAGCACCGCAGCCGCGGCGCTTTTCCTTTTTCAGCAGCTTCATCGCATCAGTCAGAGTCTATTGTCGTCCCGCCGCGGGACAGAGAGAGAGGTTCGCATGGCGCAAACAGTTACGGCAAAGCAGACCGTCCGGAATATGACCGAGGGGAGTCCCGTTTCCCTGATCCTGCGCTTCGCGCTGCCCATATTCATCAGTCAGGTCTTTCAGCAGCTTTACAGCACGGCAGACGCCTTCATTGTGGGAAAATACCTCGGCACGAACGCCTTTGCCGCCGTCAGCTCGTCCGGCACGCTCATCATGCTGCTCACGAGTCTGTTTATCGGCACGGCCATGGGCGCAGGCGTTGCCATTTCCAAATATTTCGGCGCAGGTGACTATGAAAACGTCTCGCGCGCCATTCACACGAATCTGGCGTTCGGCATTGTTTCCGGTTCGATCCTGACGGTCATCGGCGTTTTCCTCACGCCGACGTTCCTCATCTGGATGAATACCGACGCGCAGGTCATGCCGCAGGCGGTCGAATACTTCCGCTACTACTTCCTCGGCGTGTTGGCAACGGTGCTTTACAATATGTGCACGAGCATCTTAAACGCCCTTGGCGACAGCCGCCGCCCGCTGCATTACCTCATCGTGTCCTCGCTCATCAACATCGCGCTTGACCTTCTCTTCATCGGCGTGTTCCGTTGGGGCGTATGGTCTGCCGCGGTGGCGACCGTTCTCTCTCAGGGGACAAGCTGTGTGCTGTGCCTGATCCACCTGCTCAAAAAGGGCGAGGTCTACACTGTCACACCGCGCAACATCCGCTTCCATGCCGGTATGCTGGGTGAGATCATCCGCTACGGTCTGCCCTCCGGCGTACAGAACTGCGTCATCGGCCTTGCCAACGTCATCGTCCAGTCGCAGATCAACTCCTTCGGCATGCTTGCCATGGCCGCCTACGGTGCGCACTGCAAGATCGAAGGCTTCGCTTTCCTGCCCATCACGAGCTTTACGATGGCCTGCACCACGTTCGTGGGGCAGAACCTCGGCGCCAGGCAGTACGACCGCGCCAAGCGCGGCGCGCGCTTCTGCATTCTCATCGCCGTCATTATGGCTGAGCTGATCGGCCTTTGTTACTACCTCTGGGCGAGTGAGCTCATCACACTTTTCGACAGCACACCCGGCGTTATCGCCCTCGGTGTGCAGCAGGCGCGCACGGTATCGCTCTTCTACTGCCTGCTGGCCTTCTCGCATTCCATCGCCGCCGTCTGCCGCGGCGCGGGCCGCGCGGTCGTACCGATGATGATCATGCTCTCGGTGTGGTGCGTCATCCGCATCATCTACATCATGCTCGTTGTCCATTTCATCGGCGAGATCGGTTACATTTACTGGGCCTATCCCCTCACCTGGGCCATCAGCTCCACCATCTACCTCATTTACTATCTGCGCTCCGACTGGGTGCATGGCTTTGAGAGGTGAGGCCGATGACAGACGCTTCCTTCCGTTTCCGCATCGCAACGCCGGACGACGCGCCGGCGCTGCTTGCGATCTACGCGCCGTATGTTGAAAACACTGCCATCTCGTTTGAATACGCCGTCCCGTCGGTCGAGGAATTCCGCAGCAGGATCGAAGGGGTACGGAAAAGCTATCCCTATCTCGTTGCCGAAGCGGCGGACGGCTCGCTTCTCGGCTACGCCTACACGCACACCTTTATCCCCCGTGCCGCTTACGACCACTGTGCAGAGACGACGATCTATCTCGCCCTTGATGCGCGCCATCAGGGGCTCGGCAAGCGCCTCTACCGCGCACTGGAGGAGCTCTCTCTTGTGCAGAACATCTATAACCTCTATGCCTGCATCGGCGAGCCACAGGGCGAAGGCGACGAATACCTGACGGACAACAGCATTCGCTTCCACGAATATCTGGGGTTTCGCCGCATCGGCGTTTTTACGCGCAGCGGCTACAAGTTCGGCCGCTGGTACAACATGTCGTGGGCGGAAAAGCTGCTGTGCGATCCCCCGGAAACTCCCGCGCCGGTCATTCCCTTTCCCCAACTCGATAAAGCGCTCGTTGCGGAGATCCTCCTTCGGGCCGGCGAGTGATACCTGCATCAAGGAGACCTCATCTATGAAGAAAATCCGTTATCCCTTAGCTCCCTCTCAAAGCGGGCGGACACACAATGCAGCCAAAACGCAGATCGTGTAAGATAAATCGCGGTAAAAACAGGAAAGAAGAACCCTCTGCATCAAAGCAGAGGGTTCTTCTTTCCGTAAATGTAGCTTTTCGCCCTATGATTCGACGGAAAACATTTCTCCAAAGACGGCAACGCTGCTCACTGTTTCCGGATCAAGGATTTCGTCCATTCGGAAGCAGTAGCGCCCGCGCTTATCGAGATACTTCGTTATAAGGAACAGACTGTCCGCCGCGCCGACGGTTTCGCCGCTTTGCAGTGTCACCTCGGGAGCAATGCTCTCCTTCCCTTCGTCGCTGTAGATGGGCTCAACCGTTTCTTTCAGATCATCCGTTCCCTGCTTGATCTCGCAGGTCAGTGAGAGCGGCGAGACGTAAAGCGTCGTCAGCACGGCGTTCTTTCCCTCGATCTCGACCGGCTCGTTCACCGTGCACAGGCGTCCCGGATCGGTCTCCGGCAAAGTGAACTTGCAGCTCCAGCGGCCGGGGACGACAAGCTCTTCCCCCCAGTTGTCCCGATACAGGCCATTGAGCGTCAACTTCACCTTCGCGCCGAGGAAGTTGAATTCTCCGTCCATAGAATGGATCGTCATCAGGATCGCGGCATGGCGGCCCGTCTCATTTTCCGTTTTGCTTGGCAATACCTCCCAGCCAATGCCGTAGGTCTGCATTTTCACTCCGTCCCTGGACGTTGCGGACACGCTCCGATCGAATGCGTAGTAGTCCTGATCCAGAACTGTCCCATCCGGCGCGGTAAAGTCGATGAGGACCGCCGCACAATAGCGGTCGGCGATGACCTGCTCGATGCGCAGCACCGCGCCGCTGTCCCGCTTCACAATGTTCATCGGAACCGCCGCGGTCGAGAGCAGTTCTTCCTGCTCCGCCGTTGCTCCAAAGTACTCTGCCAACCGCTGATCCAGTCCCAGCGCCGCTGCGGCTGCCGCCGTGCAGCACAGGAGCGCGATAACCGCCGCAAGCACCGCTGCCGTGCGCAGGCCGCCTCTTCTTTTCGTCTTGTGCGTCATGTTCATTACCTCCGAAATTGTGTCTTCGGAGGCGTGGAGCGCGGAAATCGTCTCCTGATAAAGTTTTTCGTCAAACATCGTTGTTCGCCTCCTGAAGATCGGTTTTGAGCTGTTCCCGCCCGCGCCGCAGCCGGGTGCGGACGGTCGCGTTGGGAATGCCGAGGAATTGGGAGATCTCCCCGCAGGAGTAGCCCTCGTAATAGTGCAGAAAGATTGGCACACGGTATTTCTGCGGCAGCGCCATCACAGCATGAAAGAGCTCGCTGTGCTCTGGCGTTTTGAATGCAAGCTGCTCGGCGTAGTCCTCGATCGGCTCTGTTCTCTTCCATGGAGAGAGGAACGTCCGCTTGCACTCGTTGACCGTGACACGGATAAGCCAGTGCCTGACGTGGTCTTCGCTCTCAAACGCCTTGTCCGCGCGGTAGAGCTTGAGCAGCACCTCCTGCGTGATGTCGTCCGACTCCGAGCGGCTTTTGGTGTAGTGGAACGCCAGCCGGAACACCGTGTCCATATACTTTTTTGCAAGATACGAAAACTGTTCTTCTGTCAACATGGGATTCTCCTTGAAAGGCCTTTCACTTACTATATCATTTGAAAAGAGGGAATGTTTCATTTTTGAAAAACTTTTTTCGAACGGTGCGGCGCTTTTCCTGCAGGCTAAAAAGGAGTCGATTTGTTATTTACAAATCCAGTAGATCTTTATATTTCTGTTGTCTCTCAGATCCAACGTGTGACAAAAGCGTAAAGGGTAAAAATAAGGGTAACCAGTGCAGAGAAAAGAAAAAATCCTTGAAAACACAAGGTTTTCAAGGATAAACGATGGTGCGCGAGGCGGGACTTGAACCCGCACGCCCGTAATGAGCACTAGAACCTGAATCTAGCGAGTCTGCCAATTCCACCACTCGCGCGTATTCTATTTTTAAAAAAGATGGTGCGGATGGCGGGACTTGAACCCGCACGTCCATACGAACACTAGCACCTCAAGCTAGCCTGTCTGCCAATTCCAGCACACCCGCATATTCATCTTTTCAAGCGGCTGTTTCTCAACGACCGCTTGATTATTATAAGCCCAAAAGAGGTCGAATGTCAACCTTTTTTTGCAAGAAAAAATAAAAAAATTCGTCATACAAAAAGCACCGGAAAACCACGGTTTTTCCAAACTTTTCCGGTGCTTTCCTGTCAGATCTGCGCAAGCGTTTCTCCCACCGCTCCGGTGATGACCAGGTCGGCGCCAAGGCCGCGGTCAAGAGGCGTCTTATTGATGACGATAAGCTTGTGTCCGCGATAGTAGCGCACAAGCCCCGCCGCGGGATAGACCGCAAGCGATGTGCCCGCGATGATGAGCACGTCAGCCTCCTGAATGTACTCCACCGCGCGGTAAAGTGTCTTTTCGTCAAGCCCCTCTTCATAGAGCACCACGTCGGGCTTGATGCGCCCGCCGCAGGTGCAGCGCGGCACGCCGGTCGAGTTTTTGATATCACTCGCGGCGTAAAACTTCCCGCATTTCTCGCAGTAGTTGCGAAGCGTGCTGCCGTGCAGCTCGAGGACATTTTTGCTGCCCGCCGCCTGATGCAGACCGTCGATGTTCTGCGTGATAATAGCCTTTAACTTGCCCTCGCGCTCCCACTCGGCAAGCTTCAAGTGCGCAGCGTTCGGCTTTGCGCCCTCGCAGAGGAGTTTTGCGCGGTAGAAGGCGAAGAACTTCTCGGGATAGCACTCGTAATACGTGTGGCTTAAAATCGTTTCAGGCGGATCGTCCCACTGCTGGTGGTACAGCCCGTCCACGCTGCGAAAATCCGGGATACCGCTCTCGGTTGAGACGCCTGCCCCGCCGAAAAAGACGATATTGTCCGTTCCGTCAATGAGTTCCTTCAGCTTTTTGATTTCTTCCGTCATCGGTTCTCCTTTTGCGCTCGTGCGCTTATCTCACATAGCTCTTGTCGATCTGCACCACAGCGAAATAGCTCGGATCCAGCTCGTGTACCGCCTTTTTGATCTTCTCCTCCGCTTCCCTGTCGCTCATTTTGCAGCCGTAGGGAACAACGGCGTCGAAGATCACATTCGTGTGCGTCGGCCCCGTGACCATGCGGAAATCGTGGATGGAGATGTTCTCGTCGATGCCCCGCACCAGTGCTGCGATCCTCTGGTGCGTGACATTCACCGCTTCATCGTTCGTCACCACGGGATCCATGTGAATGACCGCCTCACAACCAAGCTTGTCGTGCAGCTGCTTTTCCACGTTGTCGATCTCGTCGTGCAGGGTGAGAATATCACCGTGCGCGGGCACCTCGGCATGCAGCGAGATCATCACGCGGCCGGGGCCGTAATCGTGCACCACAAGGTCGTGGATGCCGCACACGGCCTTATTCGCCATCACAATATCGCGGATCTCCTGCACGAATTCCTCTGTCGGCGGCTGGCCAAGCAGCGGAGAGAGCGTGTCCTTTGCCGCCTGGAAGCCCGCCCACAGAATGAGCAGCGACACAACAAGGCCGCACCAGCCGTCGATCTGCCAGTGCAGGAAATGCCCCGCAAGCGTCGAGAGCAGCACCGCCGCGGTGGCTGCGCAGTCGGACAGGCTGTCCGCCGCGGTCGCCTGCATGGCGGCGGCGTTGAGCTTCTTCCCCACGCCGCGGTTGTAGCAGTACATATAAAACTTAGCGCAGATGGAGACAAGCAGGATCGTGACCGTCAGCGCGCTGCACTCCACCGCCTCGGGGTGGAGGATCGCGCCCACCGCATCGCGCAGCAGCTCAAAGCCCATCAGAAGAATGACGAGCGAAACGATCAGTCCCGAAATATACTCGATGCGGCCATGTCCAAAGGGATGTTCGGTATCCGGCTTCTGCCCGGCAAGGCGAAAGCCCAGCAGCGTCACGATGGACGCGCCCGCATCGGAGAGGTTGTTGAACGCATCCGCGCGGATCGAAACCGCGCCGGTAAGCGCGGCAGCCGTCAGCTTTGCGCCAAAGAGGAGCAGGTTGATGGCAATGCCCACCGCGCCGCAAAGCACGCCGTAAGCGCGGCGCACCGCAGCGTCGGCGGTATTCTGGTAGTTCTGAATGAACCGGCGTGCAAGAAAACCGATCATATACTCCCCTCACTCACTCTTGATCTGCAGCTTCATGTGGCAGCAGAGACGGTCGAGATCCTCGTCCGTCGCTGCCGGGATCCGCAGCCTTGCCCCGCAGCTCCTGCACACAAGATCCACATAGGTGCTGTGGATCTCCATGCCGTAGTCCTTGCTGCCGCAGGAGCAGGTAATGCCGTTTTCGCGCGCGGCAATCTCCTTGAGCTCGGATAAGATCTCATACATGATAACACTGTCGGCAAAGGCGGCGGGATCGCTGCCCTGCTCGCGCTCCTTGGCCGCCGCGAGGGAAAGCTGCTCCATCTCATGCTCCACGGCATACTCCTCGCCGATGAAGCAGCAGAGCATCTTTGTCTCCGGGCAGGCAAGGCCGATGCCGCGCCCGTGCAGCAGCTTCTCCGCGCTGCACTCCGCAGTGTGCTCGCCGCCGCACACGCCGCACGGCACACACAGGCGGAACTTATTCTCCTCCGCGTCGATGGTCAGGCTCGACTCGCCGCACTCGCAGCTCACGACCGCGCCCGAAGCGGACAGGGCAAAAACACTTCTGCTCTGAATGACGCGCTTGCGGCACGCAGGACAGAGATAACCGATGGTACGCATCTCTTCTTTCATCTCATTTCCTCCCGGAAAGCAAATTTATGATAGATAATTAAAATATTATACTGCATTCGCATCAAAAAAGGAAGGGAGAAACTGTGTTTCTCCCTTCCTTTTCGTTTCGGTCTGCTTACGGCTTGACCGCAATGGCCTCGATCTCGACCAGCGGGACTCGGCGTCGAATCTGCCGTCGAGCCTGAAATGCGGCAGCGCGCCGACCTGCATCGCGCAGCGCGCGGGGCACTCGCCGTTAAAATACTTGGCGTAGACTTCGTTGACAACGGAAAACTCACCGATGTCGATCATAAAGACAGTCGCCTTGACAACGTCCTCCGCCTTGCAGCCTGCTGCCGCGAGTACGGCCAGCAGATTCTTGATGCACTGCTCTGCCTGCTCGTCGGTATTGTCGGAAACAAAGGCGCCGGTCGCCGGATCCAGCGGGAGCTGACCGGAAACGAACACAAAGCCGTTTGCCTCGACAGCCTGAGAATAAGGGCCGACAGCGCCGGGAGCAGCGGTCGTAGAGATCACTCGTTTCACAGGAAAAATCCTCCTTGTTTGTTGTATATTTATCATAGCATTTCTGTCAAAGTGCGTCAAGTGCTCATATTCTTGGAAAAGCGGCAGAGACTATACATGCTTTTGAGCGATTCCCCTAAATCCTTTTGAAAGGAAAAATGCCATGAGCCGAAAAACCGTTGGCGCGCAGACGCGCCGTCTTGACACCTGCCCCGCTATTCTCTCATTCGCCGCCGTCGGCGGACGGCTTGAGGGTGCAGGACCGCTGCGCGACTATTTTGATGAATTGAGCGAGGATCATTTCTTCGGTGAAACCACCTGGGAAAAGGGCGAGAGCACCATGCAGCGTCATGCGCTCTCCCGCGCGCTGGAAAAAGCGGGGCTGCGGGAAAGTGAGCTTGATCTCATTTTCGCCGGTGACCTTTTGAACCAGTGCGTCGGCTCATCGTTCGCCCTGCGCGAGAGCCGTATTCCCTTTTACGGGCTTTACGGCGCGTGCTCCACAATGGGTGAGAGCCTCTCCCTTGCCGCGCTGATGATTGACGGCGGTTATGCCTTGCGCGCGGCTGCGCTTACGTCCTCACACTTCTGCACCGCCGAGCGGCAGTTCCGCACCCCGCTTTCCTACGGAGCCGTGCGCACCCCCACCGCCCAATGGACTGCCACGGCGGCAGGGGCCCGGCCTCGAGGAGCAGGACAGCCACAGGCAGCGGCTGCTGTATCGTTGCAGAAAGTGCCGAAGGTCCCTTTATCACCCATGTCACGACCGGCAGGATCATCGACAAGGGCATCACCGATGCGAACAACATGGGCGCAGCGATGGCGGCAGCGGCATACGATACGCTCTGCGCGCTCTTCCGCGACACGCAAACGAAACCCGAGGACTATGATCTCATCGTCACGGGAGATCTCGGAAAGCTGGGGCATCGGATCGTTTCCGATTTCTTTGCGCGCGACGGGCTGCCGCTCGGCGCGCGCTACACCGACTGCGGGCTGCTGCTTTACGACATTGAGGCGCAGGACATGCACTGCGGCGGCAGCGGCTGCGGCTGCTCGGCGAGCGTCCTGTGCGGCTATCTTCTGCGCGGAATGCGCGAGGGCAGGTGGCAGCGCATGATCTTCGCGCCGACGGGCGCGCTGCTCTCCCCCACGACGACGCTACAAGGCGAGAGCATCCCCGGTATCTGCCACGCGCTCATACTCTCGAATCAGAAGGAGGTTTAAGCAATGGACTATCTGCGTGCCTTTCTCTGCGGCGGCATTCTCTGCGCCGTCGGTCAGATTTTGATCGACAAAACATCTCTCACCCCTGCACGTATTCTGACGGGTTATGTCGTCTGCGGCGTTTTTCTGACGGCCATCGGCATATACGAGCCCATCGTCCGATGGGGCGGCGCGGGCGCGACTGTGCCGCTGTTAGGCTTTGGCTATTCGCTCGCCAAGGGTGTAGAAAAGGCTGTCGGCGAGCATGGGTGGCTCGGCGTGATGACCGGAGGGCTCAGCGCCACCGCGGGCGGCATCGCCGCGGCAGTCGTTTTCGCCGTGTTGATGGCGCTCCTCTTCAAACCCGGCGACAAGCGATAACGATAAAGAGAGAGGGGCAAAGCCCCTCTCTCAAATTATTTTGTCACGATGCGCGCAATCCGCGCTCTTCGATCTGCTTGAGCGTCATCACTCTCGTGTGACAGATCGGCTTCCACTCGACCTTCGTAAAGAGCGAAGCGATGCAGATGGGCACATAAGTGAGCATGAAGAGCGGGAATGTAAAGGCATAGAGCACCTTTTTCCACGCCGCGCAGCGAATGTTCTTCCACTCCGTCACAGTCGTGATCGCGCCGAGCACAAAGAGCGTTGCATACAGGCTCGCCAGCGTTTGCAGCACAGAGACAACGAGCATCTCCATCGAGCCGCCGGACGCAGCGTTCGAGAGCGCCGCGCCGATGTTCACGATCACGCTCACCCCCGTCAGCACTGCCGCAGGCATGATGTTCATCGTCATGTCATAGCAGGAAAAGCTGCCGTGCGCAATGCCGGAGAAAAGCTGCACGGCGTACTTGCGGAAAACCTGCAAATACCCCTTCGACCAGCGCATGCGCTGCCGCCAGGACTGGGCAAAGCTCGTGGGCTGCTCATCATAGAGCACCGCACCTCCTGCGTAGCCGACCTTTTCCCCGCGGGCAACATTGTCGATGGTAAATTCGATGTCCTCCGTGAGCAGGAAGAAGTTCCACCCACCGCACCGCTGAAGCACACCGTCAGAGAACAGAAATCCTGTGCCGGACACCGCGCAGCTGCTGCCGAGGCGCATGCGCGCATTGTTCAAGTATTGTGCCTCGCGCAGGAACCACAGCGCATAGCCCGCAGAGATCCAGTTGTCGCCATAGTTTTTGGAATTGCGATAGCAGGTCACGATCTCGTAGCCCGCGGAGTAGACCTTTTCGATCTCGGAAAGGAAGTTCGGGTCAAGGATATTGTCTGCATCCAACACAAGATAGGCGTCGTAGTGCCTGCGGCCGGGACGGCGAATGCGTCTGAGCATGTCGTTGAGCACATAGCCCTTGCCGACATGCAGCGTGTCGTGCCGCTCAAAAACGATCGCGCCATGCTCGCGCGCCACGCGGGCGGTATCGTCCGTGCAGTTATCCGCACCGACGTAAACATCTACATGATCCATCGGATAAGTCTGCGCACAAATGCTGTCGAGCAGATAACCGATGACATTCTCCTCATTGCGCGCAGCGATGAGAATGGCAATGCGGTGGTTTTCATTGCGGCCGATAAATTTCTTCCGCTTCAGCAGCGCCACCGCCACATAAAAGAACTGATAGGAATAGCATACGAAAAAGAGGGCCATGATGACCGCGTTGATCGTGATGACTGTCTGCATAATCGTCTCCTCCACTGCCGAAAATCCCGGCATCTCTTGTTTTCCTGTCTGTGGAAGAGTTATATCATGCAAACCTTGCGATTCCACTGTGAAATTTCTTAACTAATTTCAAACATCAGCGGTAGAAATTATTAAGCATCGGCGCGCAAATGCGACAAAGACACCCGGCAGATCTCCTGCCGATCGAATAATCCAAGAAAAAGCTTGTAATTTTGGTTGACAAACAGCACATATCTATGGTAGTATTAGTCTTGCGTTTGGGAGTTAGACGCGAACTCATTATCCGGAGAGATGGCCGAGCGGTTGAAGGCACCGGTCTTGAAAACCGGCGATGTAAAAGCATCCGTGGGTTCGAATCCCACTCTCTCCGCCAATTGAAAAAACACCATCGACCTGCGGAAGTACCCAAGAGGCCGAAGGGGCTCCCCTGCTAAGGGAGTAGGACGTGTAAAAAGCGTCGCGGAGGTTCAAATCCTCTCTTCCGCGCCAAGAAAAGCAAGAGAAAACGTTGCGTTTTCCCTTGCTTTTTTGTTTTTTAAAGCAGCCCTCATTGAGATATCCGGCACAACCTTCATCTTCCGTTCTTTTCTTTTCGTGCTTCCCGTGGTATGATGGATTGGATTTGATAGAAAAGCAAAATGAGGAAAAACGAGTTTTCAGAAAGAGATGGATCGAAGGGTGCAGACTTACACATATGTTGCAAAAGGAAAATTTAAATTAACGGAAAAGCCAAAGCCGGTACTGCTGCACGAGCGGGACGCCATTGTGAAGGTGACGCTCGCCAGCATTTGCTCCAGCGACCTGCACATCAAGCACGGGAGCGTTCCCCGCGCCGTTCCGGGCATCACGGTGGGACATGAGATGGTCGGCATTGTGGAAGCAGTCGGCGGCGCGGTGAAGAACGTGAAGCCGGGCGACCGCGTAACGGTCAATGTAGAGACTTTCTGCGGCGAGTGCTTTTTCTGCAAAAAGGGCTATGTCAACAACTGCACCGATCAAAACGGCGGTTGGGCGCTTGGCTGCCGCATCGACGGCGGGCAGGCGGAATATGTGCGCGTGCCCTTTGCCGATCAGGGGCTTAATAAAATTCCCGACGGTGTGACCGATCGGCAGGCTTTGCTGGTGGGCGACGTGCTCGCCACCGGCTTCTGGGCAGCACATATTTCCGAGATCACAAAAGACGATACCGTGCTGATCCTCGGCGCGGGACCGACGGGCATTTGCACGTTGCTCTGCGTAATGCTGAAAAAGCCCAAGCGCATCATCATTTGTGAAAAAGATGAGAACCGCGTCCGCTTTATCCGCGCACATTACCCCGAGGTGATGACCGTATCGCCGGAGGACTGCGCAGACGTTGTGCGCGCGGTGAGCGACCATGGCGGCGCAGACGTGGTGCTTGAAGTCGCAGGTGCAGAGGGAACGTTCCGCCTTGCGTGGGAGTGCGCCAGGCCGAACGCGATCGTAACGGTGGTCGCGCTCTATGACAAAGCGCAGACGCTGCCGCTGCCCGATATGTATGGCAAGAACCTCACCTTCAAGACCGGCGGCGTGGACGGCTGCCACTGTGAGGAAACGCTGAAGCTGATCGCCGAGGGTAAGCTTGATACAGAGCCGCTCATCACTCACACCTATCCGCTCAGCCGGATTGAAGAAGCCTATGATCTCTTTGAAAAGAAGCAGGACGGCGTCATCAAGGTCGCCGTGGAGTGCTGATCTTACCTTAATAAAGCAAGGAGGACTTCCCCATGATTCGTGAAATCTGCAAAGACGAATTCTTTCTGTCGCAGAAGGCTGATCTCGCCACGCCAGATGATCTCGGCACAGCACAGGATCTGCTGGACACACTGACCGCCCATAAAGACGGCTGCGTTGGCATGGCAGCCAACATGATCGGCGTCTGCAAGCGCATCATCGCGTTTGATAATGAGGGCGAATACCTGGTCATGTTTAACCCCGTCATCGTGAAGAAGTCCACCGCGTATGAAGCGGAAGAAGGCTGCCTCTCCCTCAGCGGTACACGGAAAACCAAGCGCTTTCAGACCATCAAGGTGCAATGGCAGAATGAGAAATTTCAAACGCGCATCAAAACCTTTACCGGTTGGACGGCGCAGATCATTCAGCATGAGATCGACCACTGCGAGGGGGTTTTAATATGATTCTTTATTTTTCCGGCACCGGTAACAGCAAATATGTAGCGCAGCGCATCGCAGATGCACTGGGCGATACGCTTTTCAATATGAATGACCGCATCAAAGCCCGAGATTCTTCGCCAATTGAGACCGGCGAACGAATTGTATTCGTTACGCCCACCTATGCCTGGCGCATTCCCCGCATCGTGCAGGACTGGCTGCTGAAAACTGACCTCATCGGCGCGAAGCGGGCGTGGTTCGTCATGACCTGCGGCAGCGCGATTGGCAATGCGAATAAATACAACCAAGCCCTCTATGAAACAAAGCACCTTGCCTATATGGGCACGGCAGAGATTGTCATGCCGGAAAACTATATTGCCATGTTCAATGCCCCTCAGCCGGACGAAGCGCGAAAAATCGTAGCCAACGCCGAGCCGGACATCGAGCGCGCCATCGCCGCCATTCAGGCTGATCGACACTTTGCCTCTCCGCGCAGCAACCTCTACAATCGCTTCATGAGCAGTGCTGTCAATCCGCTCTTCTACCCGCTTTTTGTTAAGGCGAATGCCTTCACTGTAAGCAGCGCCTGCATCGGCTGCGGTCAATGTGTCCGGCGCTGTCCCGCCAACAATATCACCCTGCATGACGGCAAACCTGTCTGGGGCAAGGACTGCACCCACTGCATGGCCTGCATCTGCTACTGCCCTGCAGAAGCCATCGAATACGGCAAAAAGAGTCTCGGCAAACCGCGGTATCATTTTGAAGCACTGTAAAGAGACCAAACGACAAATGAAGGCCCGCGCTTGAAGCGCGGGCCTTCATTTCGATGCAATAAAGAAAAAAAGAAGTCACTCGCATGAGTGACTTCTTTCGTGTTGGCGCTACCTATCTT
>OGQY01000718.1_pt1 | contig 25782 bp, 19 predicted proteins | sample 1553361 | NCBI WGS metagenome assembly OGQY01 (sample SAMEA2579963, study PRJEB22360) | human gut metagenome | reverse complement strand
TCTTGTGTGTTGTTAATTGATTAAGTTCTTTCAGAACTATATCCGCAGCATAGAAAGTACATTTCGGAGCTTTTAAGGCTAACAAATAATTCACATCTATTAAGTCTTTGGCAGATGTTATGCGGCAAAGATAAGAATAAGATTTAATAAAATGCAAAATACGAATCTTTTTTTTAATAAATTTCAATGTCTTCAAGCTAATTAGTCATTTGAAGTAAATCTAAACAGCCTTCTATTTTCCTGTTTAACTGGTATAAGTTTCGTTTAATCAATATGTTATATCTCTATTAGGTAGAATTAGGGTACAAACAAGTATAAATATTGCGTACGGTACCGAAGGAAATCAATACTTTTTCCGCTTTTATCTTACCAAATTGTATGAAAGTTGTGTTTTTCCAAGTTCTGAAAGGACTACTCCCCAATGGATTGCTTTCGGAATGGAGTATCAGCATAGTTCAGTAAAGTTCTAATATTGACAGAATACTAATAATCAAAATCAGAAAGCTTATGAAGACTTAGAAAAACGACTAAAAACAAATTCCGGGTTTTATAAATCTTCCGGATAGAACATTCCTTATTTTTATGTTTAACCGAAAAATTTAATGTATGACAAAAAGAACTAACCTGTTTCCGAGTTTAATCAAGACTCGTGAAATGAATTGTCTCAAAATAGCAGGTGCCAGTCTACTGCTATTATGTATTTCTCCTCAGTTTGCCGTGGCCGATGGGCTCAAACAGGATGCGGTTACCATTATGCAACAACAAAATCTAAAAGTCAGCGGCGTAGTTACTGATGAAGCTGGCGAACCTCTTATCGGTGTATCCGTATTGGTAAAAGGAACTACTTTAGGAAACATCACAGATCTGAACGGCCGGTTCTCTTTGGATGTTCCGGAAGGGAGCATTTTGGAAATTTCCTATATTGGCTATAAAACACAGAGTATCAAAGCCCAGAGAGAACCAATGAACATTGTTCTTAAAGAAGATGCCCAGAAGTTGGATGAAGTTGTCGTAGTGGGTTTCGGTACTCAAAAGAAAGTCAATCTGACCGGATCTGTGTCTGCTGTGACGGGTGACGATATTTCAAAACGTCCGGTTGCCAATGCTGCTATCCTGCTGCAAGGGCAGATTCCGGGACTTCGTGTCAATCAGGGACTTGGACAGCCAGGTGGGGAAGGAACCTCTTTTCGTATCCGTGGCCAGGGGACTTTCTCTTCCGCCGGGTCGGATCCTTTGATCCTGATCAATGGTGTACCGGGTAGCATGACAAATCTTGATCCCAGCGTGATCGAGAGTGTTTCTGTGTTAAAGGATGCAGCTTCGGCTGCTATTTATGGAGCGAGAGCTGCCAACGGGGTTATCCTGGTAACTACCAAGCAAGGTGCGGTAGGAGATAAGGTGCACATTAGTTATCATGGAAATGTAGGTTTGCACACACCCACCAAGTTATATGATCGTGTCACCAATTCTGTGGAATATATGGAGCTAGCGAATCTGGCCTGGAAGAACTCCGGAACCGGTAAACAATACACTCAAGACCAGATTAATCTTTATCGGAATAATGTCGGGGACCCCCAATATCCTAACTTTGACTGGCAGGACTATATGTTCCGTACAGCTGTAGTGCAGACACATAATCTCTCGATGGCCGGTAGCACGGAGAAGACTACCTACAATGTAGCTTTGAATTTTGTCGATCAGCCGGGTACTATGCGTGGATTTAAATATAGAAAATACAATGCAACAATCGACCTTACTGCGCGTATTACTAATTTTATAAAGGTGGGAACTTATGCCAACTTGATGTATGGTGAAACAGAGCAGCCTCGCCAGGGACAGAATGATGCTTTCCTCTCTACGCTTTCGCAGGCACCGACCTATATGCCTTGGTTACCGGATGACGGAACAGGTATTCGCCGCTGGACAAGTTCCGCTTATTCCTTCGAAAGTCATAACAAAAACATGCCTGCCATTATCGGAGATAACGCCATGAAGCGTGATAATAATTTTGATATAAATGCTCAGCTGTGGTTAGAGATCAATCTGGCTAAAGGCTTGACGTGGTATACTAAAGGAGCTGCCCGCCTTCAGTCTAACAAAAGTAAAGACTGGCGAGGAAGCACGACTTATACTTACGATTACCATACCGGCGAGAGATCGTCCGAACTCGATAAAGGCGGATTGGGATTAAGTGTAGGCGATGGCCGCCGTTTCTACACCAACCTTTATAGTTATCTGAAATATGATTTGTCGTTAGTGGATAATGCACATAATTTCTCTTTGATGGTAGGTTACAATCAAGAGTCGGAGAAATATGAAACGCTCAATGCCTATCGTAAAGACTTTGCATTTGACTTGCCGGTACTCAATGCCGGAGGGACAGCCGACTGGAGTAACAGTGGAGGTGAAGAAGAGTGGGCTATTCAGTCCTTGTTCGGACGTTTTAACTACGATTTTAAAGAGCGTTATCTGTTTGAAGCCAATATGAGATACGACGGAACTTCACGCATCTCCGATGAAAATCGTTGGGGAGTATTTCCATCATTCTCAGTAGCTTGGCGTGCCACAGAAGAAGAGTTTATTAAAAATTTGAATCTTAATTGGCTGAACAATTTCAAGTTGAGAGGTTCATGGGGACAGTTGGGTAACCAGAATATCGGACTTTATCCCTATCAAGCTATGATTTCGGGTGTGGATGACTATCCGTTTACCAAAACTTCGGATGGTGTTATTATCGGATATCAGCAGACAGCTTATGCCAACCGTAACATTAAGTGGGAGACCACTACTATTACCGATATCGGTTTCGACCTGCAGGTGTTCGATGGCTTGAGCGTAACTTTCGATTGGTATAAAAAGACTACTGATGACATATTGCGTTCTTCACAAGTGTCGAGTTTACTCGGACTTTCTGCTCCGACGGTGAATAATGGTTCGGTGGAGAATAAAGGTATAGAGGTTGCCTTAAACTATGCCAATATGGTGAAGGGAGGTACATTCAGGGGATTCCGCTACAATGCAGGGGTTTATTTTGACCGTTCGCGCAACAAGCTGACTGAATTTGGTGCAGAAGAAATCGGAAGTTACAGCATCAAACGTGAGGGATTACCTTATGATGAGTATTATATGTTGGAGTGTATCGGTGTATTTGCAGATCAGGCTGAGATCAATGCATCACCAAAGCAATTTAATGATAACACACAGCCGGGTGATCTGAAGTACAAAGATATCAGTGGACCTGATGGAAAACCGGACGGAGTGATTGATAACTATGACCGCCGTACTTTCTCAGGACGTTTTCCGGGTTTCGAATATGGTATCAATGCCAGTGCGACATGGAAAGGTTTTGACCTGTCGCTGATCGGTCAAGGGGTAGCTGATAAAAAATATTATACTACTGACTGGGGAGTACAGCCCTTTATGCAAGGATCATCTCCCAACAAGGACTACATTAAACACATGTGGACAGAAGAGAATCCTTATGGTGCTAAACATCCTAAACTCTATTGGCAGGATATGGGTGGAGGCAAGAACACACGTCCCAATAGCTATTACTTGAAGGATGCCTCTTTCTTCCGCCTGAAGAATCTGACTTTGGGCTATACGCTGCCTCGGGTATGGACCGAAAAGGCGAATATCTCTAAAGTGCGTATCTACTTCTCCGGTGATAATCTGTTGACTCTGACTCCGTACAAAGGACTCGACCCTGAACGTAACGGGGATGGAAGAGATGCCATCTATCCACAAAACAGAATCTATTCGTTTGGTTTAAATGTTGAATTTTAATTAGGACATGCAATGAAAAAGAATATTCATATATTGTTAGCTGCCACATTACTTTTCGGTGCCACCTCGTGTGAAGACTTTCTTCAGAAAGATCCTCCGTCAAGCCCTTCGCAAAGCGTATTCTGGCAGAAAAAGAGTGACTTTGAATCGGCTTTGGCCGGAACTTATTCGGTCATGTACTCCGGCGTATTTTCTCAGATTATGCCTTGTCTGGACGGATTGACGGATAATGCGATCGTACAACATAGCGAAGGTACGTATGGTTGGGCCAAGACGATTGCCCAGGGAGATCTTACTCCCAATCAAGGTGGGTTCGTTACCGATATTTACGGCAATTGCTATAAAGGCATTGCCCGTGTACATATCTTGATGGAACAACTCGATCAGTATACCGGATCGGATATCAGTGCGGATGAAAAAAAGTTTATGCTTGCACAGTGTAAAGCATTGCGCGGCTATTTTTATTCATGGTTGTATCAGTGTTATAAAGAGGTGCCTGTAGTGACTCAGTCTCTCGATCTGAATACGATGTATCAACCTAAGGCTACCCGCGCAGAAGTGTTGAATCGTGTAATGACCGACTATGACGAAGCCATCAGTGAATTGCCCGATAAGTTGTATTCCGATTCACAAACTTCCGGTCGGTTCACTGTTTCGGCTGTCAAGGCTCTGAAAGCGAGAATCCTGCTATTCGATGCTTACGATAGCAATGGAAAGGCTATTTCTTCCAAGATGGAAGAAGTACTGACTCTGTTGCAGAGTATCAAAGGTTATAGTTTGGCTGCGCGTGTGCGTGACAATTTTATCTCCGAAAAGCAATTGGCATCACCGGAGATCATGTTTTCCGTTCGCTTCCTGCGTCCGAACCTGACTCATTCTATGGATTTGTATTATGGCGCCTGGGCGGTTCTGGACCCCACCCGCAATATGGTGGACGCATTTGAATGTACGGATGGAAAGCCATGGGGAGAATCTCCTTTGACGGTACGTCCTGACGAAAGTATTTTATATGGTAATGACGATGCCCTGAAGAAAGCGGAACGTGCTAAAATGTTTATGAACAGAGACCGTCGTCTGTACGAGTCTGTCAACCATTCTATGATGGCCAATTTTGTCGATGACGGGTTTAAAGACGAAGAGGTTCAGGTGAACGAATCAAATAATAAAGGGCCTACCGGTTTCAGCGCTCTCAAATATGTCCAACCTACGGATGTGACACCCGGATACAGTACTGTTTCGGATGCAGATATCGTTGTACTGCGTTACGCTCATGTATTGTTGATGATAGCCGAAGCCGAAAACGAAGCACACGGAGCTACCACAACAGCCTTGAATGCTATTAATGAAGTAAGGACACGTTCGGGACAACCGGCCATCGAAGCCGGTATCTCACAAGACGATCTTCGTGAACGTATCCGGAACGAATGGCGTATTGAAACTTGTTTTGAAGGGCTGCGTTACTTCCAGTTGAAACGATGGAAGTTGATGGATAAACGGGTGAACGGGGTAGAAGATCCTGCTTATCCGGGATACATCAAGGTGTATAAACCTGCATTTGAATTTTTCCCGATTCCACAGTCCGAAATAGATAAAGCGGGCGGTGTATTGAAACAGGACCCGGCGTATGAATGACAATCTGTACACCGAAGATATGACTTGTAACTAAACTCACCGTTGATAATAAAGATAATAAGCCGACGGAACGTATCATTCTTCATAAAGAAGAAATACGTTGCCGTCGGCTTTTTATAACCGATTAGGTTTCACTTCATAGTCCGGTAGAGTTGCCTCAGGACATCACTTGCGATATTCTGAATCAGTCGTACCAATGTGTAGTTTCTATTGGGACGAGATTACAGCCAGATAGCTCCTCCTTCGGCATCTCCGGCCTTATAGGTATAGGTTATGAATTCTTCCAGAGCTTCTTTCCAAGTCAGGTTGAAAGTTTCCATGATGGAGTGTACGGTACGGTTGCTGCCCTCGTCGAGACTGTCTTCGCCCACTTTCTCTAAGTTTGCTTCTTCATCTATATCGATAAATTCTTCCCGACTCCAGAATACAACGACCGGCAGATTCAGGTTAATATCCCATGTTCCCCGTTGTATCAATACCCCGGAAGGTTTGTAGAAAGGATCGAAAGTACCGGTCTGCGGATTTTTTTTGGATTCGTAACCGTGATACAGCCGGACTTTTAGATCGAACTCTTTGCGGTCTTTCAAGAAACGGATAATTCCTTTTAACCCTACCGGATTGTCCCGTCCCGTGATTTCGGCCTCTCCGCTGTGATAGGTCTTATCCCAGGGGGTAGTGTCTACATAAAGATAGTCTATCAGCTTCTGTGGATCGTTGTCGTCAGCTTCTATCTGTCCGTCGAAGGTTGGCTTTATATTTTCCGGTGTGAAGAAGTGCTGGTGTATGTTCTCTTGCCCGTTTTCCACAAACTGGTTATTCATCAGTTCGCCTTTGGCATTGTAGTAATAGATAAACATCAGATAAACGGGAGCAGGCGTAAAGCGTCCTTGATTTTTATATTCCCCGTTTTTCTGTACATAGAACTTCTTCTGGCTACCTTCTGCCAGTGTCCAGCCTTGTCCGGCCTTCAGTTCATAGGTAATGTCCTGTATTCTTTTTATATGTCGGGCAGGAGATTCGGGATTCTGATGCGGACCACCGTTGGTCTGTATCTCGTTCCAGTCGGCATGCAGGTGGCATTCTACCAGTCGGATTGTTACTTTGGCCGGGTCTTCATGCAACTTGTTTTTTGTTTCGTCTTCGGGAATCACCGGATCTTTGGTGCAACTATTAAACAATAAGACAAGAAAGGCCCCCGTCAGGAGCATTAAGATGGTTTTAGATGTAATTGTTTTCATTTTTCTTTCAATTGGTTTGTTGATATTATACAATGAATAAAAATCATAGTCAGAAGTTCCAGTTCAGTGTGCAACGTATGTCACGTCCCATATCATGGGCATAGTAGCGTGAGCGGTTGGTATATTCCTTATATTCCCTGTTGAGGAGGTTGTCTGCTGTCACAGTCAGTGTTAGTTTGTTTCCGTATTTTACGGGACACTCCATACTGGCTTCCGTTCCGAAAAGATGATAGGCGGGAGGGGTATATGGAATAAGGTCGGTTGCCGGATTAAAACGGTTTTGTTTCGCTACAAATTTGTGGCGGGCAGTCAGGCGAAACAGGATGTGTGACTTTGTTTGGTGCGTCCATGCCAGTTCATGACCGAGGTGGAAAGAAGGAATATAAGGGAGGTAATTCCCGGTTCCTTGTTCGTTTGCCCGGATAAAGGAGGCGATCAGATGATACTCCCAGGAGGCGGCAGGCATAAAGCGGAAGTCAAAATCCGCTCCTCTGAAAAAGGCGGGTGTCTGCCGGTACCGGAATACCGGATAAGTGCCTGAAATGACAGTGATGTTCTCTTTCAGCGGTTCATCATAAATATACCCCTTTATCCATTGCAGATAGCTGTCCAGACGGATATGGAACACTTTGTCCCGGTAGCTGACCGAGGTTATCCACTTGTGGCTTCGTTCGGCATTCATGGAGGCGTCTCCCCGGACAAACATGCCTGATCCTAATTCATTTCCGTTGCTGTACAGCTCGTGCACATGCGGGGCTCTCCATGTCAGTGCGAAGTTGGATGTAAGCTCCCAGTATTTTGAAAGTCGGTAGTGCCCGCCCAGGCCATACGTGAAATTACAGAATTTTCTGTTTCCCCCATAATAGTTTCCGGTCCAGTCATATCCGCCGGCACGTGTCTCTTGCCTATCCAGGCGAATTCCAGCTTCTACGGCGGTTCTTTCATACCGGTATTTCTGTATGCCGTACGCGCCTGCCTGCATTTCTGTGTAGTTGGGAATGACGGGGACGATTCCCGTCCCTGCTTTGCTGTGATTGTCGGTGAATATCATTTGTCCCCCGATTTCGGTCTGCCATGGCCCATAATCCAGTTTCCAACGGAAAGTATTTTGGATAGAACTCAGCAGCAATGCGACGGCCGGTATATCCGAATGATTCATCCGGCGGATGCGATTCTCCCGGCGGTCGTCTTTCTGCCAGGAAGTTTGCCAGTAAAAGACACCTGCCGCACCTGCATTGTATCTGACTTTTCCGATGGCAGTTCTGTGGACAACTTTTTGGTAGGGGTAAGAGATATGCCGTGTAAAAGGGTCTGTATATACCGGACGTCCCAAGCGGATACGTTCGGCAAGCAGGTCCTCACTTCCCATCTGTGCACCGAACATCACTCCCGTCTGTTCGCCGAAGTGGCTGTATATTCCTTCGATCCGTAATCGCCCGCTGTCATATCCCGCAGATGCAGAGAAGTGTAATCCTCTGGTTCCGGTATTGTTGAGCAAATAATGTGCCGTAGAGCGGTCTCCCGAATTTGAATAGGTCCCTTGCATACGCCAGGCGATGTTTCTGAGGAAAGGTAGTGTGCCTTCCAGGCTTCCGGTTGCCGCATAGCGATGCCCGTTACTTCCGTAGAATGTGGCGATTTTGCCTTTGGGGTGTTCCTGCCCGAAAGCGAAAGGGGGCTGTTCCATCACGATAATACCTCCCAAGGCATCCGAACCGTACCTTACTCCGTCCGCGCCTTTTATGACCAGAATATTACCGCTTTCGTTTATATCTACTTCGGGGGCATGGTCTGTCGCCCATTGTTGCCCCGTCTGGCGCGCACCGTTATTGATGATCAGGATGCGGTTGCCATGCATTCCATGAATGACGGGTTTGGATACTGTTGTTCCTGTGCTGAGAGAACTGACACCACTGATCCGTTCCAGCAATGTGGCAAGCGAACTGCCTGCCGCACGATGGATTTCGGAGGAAGAGATCCGGTTACTTACGGCTCCCCTGCCGTTATTCCCGGACGCCCTGCGGTGATGACGACTTCTTCCAGATGTTGTACCGGAAATGTGACAGGAACAGTATCTCTCTGTGTTCCCGCATGTTGGTGCAGCGTTTGTGCGTATAGTCCCGTGCCGGATGTGGCATACAGGCATGCAACATACAGGTACACATGTTTGAAATATGTTTCGAATATCATATTTTACATGTATAGTAAGTCTATGCCCGGGAAATATTCCTTTGGATCTTTTCCCGGGTAGTTTCAAAAAATAATGGGGTTTAGAGAGAAATGTTATACTGTCACAAAGGGAGGGGCACGGAGGGAATGAAAGATAAGGGAAGTCGTGAAGCTTCTTTCTTCCTGCTGAAGATACCCCACCGGAACGCTTACCGGCAAGCAAATATATTCAAAGTTTTCGGCTTCAGTGAAGGGGGAGAGAGTAAAAAGGCAAATTGCACAACCTTCCTCCGGATTGCATCTGTGCTGTACACCGGAAGACATGCACTCAGACCGGTCATGTGTATGGAGCGTTTTTATCCAAAAGAATGGCATGAGAGTCAGCAGCAACAGATATGCTGCCAAAACTCGGTTCTTCTGTATATGTTTTACCCTTTTCATTTGTCCGGCAAATATCGGTTTTTATGCGGTAGTGTACAATACCTATATGTAGGTATATCCCTTTTAGATATTGTCCGGAGGATAAGAACCTGGTCGGTTACTCTATGCCGTATATACAAGTTACCGGAAATAGGGTAAGTGCTTTAATTCCGACAATGGGAGACAAAGTGGGTTCATTATGCCATGATTGAAGCGTAAACCAGAATTCCTATTGTTGTAAGTAGCCCTACGTAGATCGTGATTTCCGTATGTTTCACTTTTCCAAAAGAAGCGCCTCTTGCTGTTTTCTTCAGTAAATAACACATGAATGCTGCTCCGCAGCATCCTATGATGGCACCTACTATGAGGTCGCCCGGATAATGCACTCCCAGGTAAATGCGCGTATAGCAATTCAGCGTGGCCCATAAAAGAATGAAAAGGCTCAGCCATCGTTTGCGGAACAGGAAGACCAGAAAGAATGCCAGTCCGAAAGAATTGGAGGCATGGCAGGATGGAAAGCCGTAACGTCCGCCCCGGTAGTTGTTTACAATGTGGACGAGGTCGGAGATGGGATTTGCCGGATTGGACGGTCGCAGGCGTTCTACGGCAGGGCGTATCAGACTGGCACAAACTTGATCGGCAAAGAGGATGGTGAGTGCGATGGCAGTCAGGCAGCATAGTGTTATTTTCCAATTGAAGTTCTTTAGCAGAACATACAGGATACTGGCATACATCGGTACCCAAATCCATTTTCCGGTGAAAGTACGCATGAAATAATCACCAAAGGCATTGTGAAATCCGTTGAGGTATAGCAGTAGATTCTGGTCTGTGTTGACCAGTAACTGGATCATGTCGTTAGTCATATCATTTTGGGGTTAAGAGGGTGGTTATCGTTTAGCCAAGTCGTCATACAACTTTTGCAGGTATGCTTTGGCTTTGGGTAAATTCTCTCCTTTATGTGTTCCTTCATCTGAGACGATGGAGTTCGATTCGCAGTTGAATACGACCTCATTCTCCGGTGTCATCATTCCGAAAGCATTTGGAAAGGTGAAGAATCCGAAGTGAGGTGAGTTCGGATTAAGCATGTTTTTACTAAAGATAAACTCTTCGTGCGGTAATCCGAGTTGTCCCAACAGTGTGGCGGCAATGTCAATCTGCGAGCCGTAAGTACCTATCTGTCTGGGCTCTTTTACGGCACCTCCTATGAAAATCAGCGGAATCCGATAGCGGTCTACGGTCAGGTTGTCTATGTCCTGCGGATAGGCTCCCAGATGATCGGGAACCAATACGATTACCGTATTTTTCCATAAGGGAGTCTCTTTGAACTGACGTACAAAGTCGCCGGCACAACTGTCTGCATAGGCAAAAGCGTTTAGTCTGGGATTTTCCAATCGTCGGAACGGGACTTCGAACGGTTCATGACTGCTTGAAGTCTGCAATATCTTCATAAAGGGTTTTTGGGGTGTATGCTGTTTCAAGTCGTCCAGCAGACGGTTGAACACCACATGGTCATGCGCTCCCCATTTGCTGAGACGTTCGGAAAGCGGGAAATCTTTATCCGAAACGATGTTGTCTATTCCTGCCTGGATCAGGTAAGAGCGCATGTTGGTAAAATCGGCGTCACCTCCGTAATAGTATTGCAGGTCGTATCCTGCTTTCTTCAGGCTGCCGGGGATCGAAGGCAAGTGTTGCGTTTTCTTTGGATACTTCATAATACTGGTAGTCGGTTGTGCCGGATAACCACTGATGATGGCTGCCGCTCCACGGTCGGTGCGGAAGCTGTTGGCAAAGAAATGAGTGAACAATACCCCTTCACGTCCGAACTGATCCATGTTGATTGCCACATTGGACTCTCCTCCGAGGGTTTCCATCAGTTTGGACGAAAAGCTTTCGAGTATGATTAATATCACGTTCGGGCGTTCGGTCGTGAAGAGTTGCGGGATGCTGTCAGTGGGGGCAACCGGCTGGTCTTTGAGTTCGGCAAAGAGTTTGTCTGCCTCTTCGGCTGGCATGAATCGATATTGCTTGTCGAAATTGTCCTGGCGTGACAATGACTCCATCAGGCTGAAACAAGGATTGATAGCCGCATGGTTCAACCGCTGATTACTGCTGAAGTAGGCTTTGCTCAGGTTCATGGTCGACACCGTGAAACCTCCCCGTATCGGGATGAACAGGAGGGCGGTGGCAAGTAGCAATACTCCGGATACACTCAACCGATGAAAAGGTATTTTTACCGGTTGTTTTTGATAAATCAGTACCCGGTAGAATATCAGGTAAAGTAAAGCCGCATAGACAGCCATTGCGGCCAGTCCTGCCATCACGACCCAAATGCTGACACTGGCCAAAGCATCTTTGGGCGAGGAGAAGAGGTAGAACAGCGGAGTGGCATCCAAGCGGAATCCCCAGTATTCATACAGTCCCAGGTCACCGATAAAGATGCAGGAAAGCAGAATGGCGATTATCATGAAATATCCCCGGCGTATCTGGCGGATAACCGCCGGCTGTATCCAGACCGATGCGATCAGCAATAGTCCGGGAATGGCAGTCAGATATCCGGCAAGTGAAAAATCTAACGGAAGCCCGTGTCCCATTACAGAGAAATAATCAGTCCATGACACCTTATTATATAAGGTATGGTAGTAACCCATGAAAATTGGTTTCTGGAGGACGAATATGAGGACAAAAAGAAAATAAGTCGTAACGAATTGGATAAGTCTTCTCTTCATAAACTCTATACTTAAAAAGATTGAACGGTCGCAAAGGTACGATTCTTTTCTTTATCTTTGCGCATTAACTGTGGTAAAACAGAGAGATATATGGCAAAAATCGCAAAGAAACTTACCGAACTGATAGGCCATACTCCATTGATGGAGCTGTCCGGTTATAGTCGTAAATACGGCCTTCAAGAGAATATAGTTGCTAAACTGGAGTCGTTTAACCCTGCCGGAAGCGTAAAGGACCGCGTGGCACTTTCGATGATTGAGGATGCCGAAGAGAGAGGAGTGCTGCAACCCGGTGCCACTATCATCGAGCCTACCAGTGGCAATACCGGTGTGGGACTGGCGATGGTGGCCACTATCAAAGGGTATCGCCTTATACTGACCATGCCCGAAACCATGAGCCTGGAACGCCGTAATCTGTTGAAGGCATTGGGAGCCCAGATTGTTTTGACTAACGGACAGAAGGGAATGGCCGGTTCCATTGCCAAGGCAGAGGAACTGAAAAAGTCGATTCCTGGTTCGGTCATTCTGCAACAGTTTGAGAATCCTGCGAATACCGAAGTCCATGCTCGGTCTACCGGTGAAGAAATCTGGCAGGATACGGACGGAAAAGTGGCTGTATTCGTGGCGGGAGTAGGAACCGGAGGTACTGTTTGCGGGGTGGCCCGTGCATTAAAAAAACATAATCCGAATGTATATATAGTAGCTGTAGAGCCCGCATCCTCTCCGGTACTCGAAGGCGGGAAAGCAGCTTCACACCGTATACAGGGGATCGGAGCGAATTTTGTGCCCGGCATTTACGATGCTTCGGTTGTGGATGAAGTCATGCCTGTGCCCGATGATGAAGCGATTCGTGGCGGACGAGAATTGGCCTCGACAGAAGGATTGTTGGCGGGAATTTCTTCCGGAGCAGTTGTTTATGCAGCCCGTCAACTGGCCGGACGTCCGGAATTTAAAGGAAAAATGATTGTGACTCTGTTGCCGGATACCGGCGAACGCTATCTAACCACCGAGCTATTCGCATTTGACGCTTATCCGTTGGACTGAAAAGAATATCTGCGATTGTCTGATATTTTATAATATTCGCTTTTAATATACTATTTATGAATCGAAAAACTATCATGATTCCCTTTCGGGAAAGAGAAGGGGTGAGGAGGAAGTTTCTCTTTCTTCTTTTTTCCTGCCTCTTGTCTGTTTCCCTTTCTGCCCAGACCTATCAGGAACTTTCTGAAAAGGCTGTGGAGTGTGTCGGAAAAGACAGTCTGGTACAAGCTGAAGACCTCCTGAAACAAGCTTTGAAACTGGAGCCGAAGAACGCCCATAATGCTCTGCTGTTCTCCAATCTCGGCTTGGTACAACGCAAGTTGGGACGTTATAATGATGCTGTCGAGTCGTATACTTATGCACTCAACATCGCTCCGCTTGCCGTACCTATTTTGTTGAATCGTGCTGCCATTTATCTGGAACAGGGTATGCAGGACAAGGCTTATGTGGACTATTGCCAGGTGATGGATGTAGATAAGAAGAATACGGAGGCGCTGTTGATGAGGGCGTATATTTATATGTTGCGACGGGATTATAAAGGTGCCCGTTTGGATTATCAGCGTTTGCTCGAAATCGATCCGAAGAACTATAACGGACGTCTCGGATTGGCGACTCTGGAACAGAAAGAAAACAAGTTCCGTGAAGCTCTGGATATCCTGAACCAATTACTGGTGGAGTTTCCCGAAGATGCGGTTTTGTATGTGGCTCGTGCCGATGTGGAGCGGGATATGAAACATGATGATCTTGCATTGGTCGATCTGGACGAGGCCATTCGCTTGGCGCCCGACTCGATCGATGCCTATCTGTTGCGGGGTGACATTTATCTCGATCAGAAAAAGAAATCGCTGGCAAAAGCGGATTTCGAAAAAGCTATTTCGCTGGGAGTGCCTCCTGCCGATGTTCACGAACAGATGCAACAATGCAAATAATCCGGAAAAATAAGAGTCCTAAAACTTGACTTTTGTTATTGATTGTCGTATCTTTGTCTGCGTAATCATAAACTATATTCAGATTAAAATACAGTAAAAGGGGGAAGCTGACAGCTTCTCCCTTTTTTCGTACTTATTCTTTTCATCGGCCCGGAAAGCCGGTGTACGTGGGGAAAAGTCAGGTTTGGGGCGGATGAAAGTCTGGCTTTCCAACCCAAACAGAAGGTTGCTTCGACCCGGACAGATGCCATCTTCCGATAAAGATGAAGCTTTGTTCTGCTATATTACAATATATGTTACGGGAATATCTCCTATTGTAATTGGCAGCTCCTCTATTCGGTTAATAAAACATAAAAATGCTATTGACAAAATTCAGCTGGGGTTTCCGTTTTTGCTATACGAACTGACGGATCAGGGCAACAAAATCTTTTCCGTACTTTTTCTTTTTATATTCACCAATCCCGTTGATGTTACCGAAGGCTTCGACTGTCGTGGGACGTGACAGACAGAGCAGATGCAATACTTTATCCGACAATACGATGTAAGCCGGGAGTGCCTCCTGATCGGCCAACTGTTTGCGTAATGCGCGCAATGCTTCGAACAGGTCTTCTTCTTTGCTTCTGCTTTCTTCTGCCCATGCTTGTGTGGGGGTGGCTGCACTCTTTTTTCTTCTTTTGGCAGTTGCAGGCTCTTCTCTGCGGATGACAACCAGCATTGCCTTTTTACGGCCGAAAAGAACGTCACTGCCGCTCCCTGTTATTTTCAGGTGATTGTTTTCGTTGTAGGCTATCTCGAAGTAACCCATTTGCAGCATTTGCAACAGATAATCCTGCCAGTCACGTGCGGGGATGTCTCTTCCGGCTCCGAACGTTTTCAATTCTGTATATGCTTTTTCTGTGATTTCAGTCGTTGGGTTTCCCCTTAGAATGTCTATCAGGAGAGTGATGCTTACCTGCTGGTTGGTGCGGGCAATGGCACTTAAGGCTTTCTGGACGATGATGGTGCCGTCGAACCGCTTGGGTGGATTTTGGCATACATCACAGTTGCCACAATCTTCCGTAGTCGTTTCGCCGAAATAACTTAAGAGGATACGCCGCCGGCAGATGTCGGATTCGGCATATTGTTGCATCCGGTTTAATTTTTCCAGATTGATATTCTGTTGGTTACTCTCCGTTGCAAACTTTGTCAGCAGAATCAAGTCACCCAATGAGTAGAACAGGATAGTGTCGCTTGGCATGCCGTCGCGTCCGGCACGGCCGATTTCCTGATAAAAGCTTTCGATGCTTTTAGGTAGGTTATAATGTATCACCCAGCGCACATTTGATTTGTCGATACCCATTCCGAAAGCGATAGTGGCACATACCACCTCTATCCGGTCGTTGATGAAGTCGTCCTGTGTCTCGTTGCGTTGCCGGGCGGACAATCCGGCATGATACACACCGCAACGGATGCCGTGCTTTTGCAGCATCTGTGCCACTGTTTCGGTCTTACTACGGCTCATGCAGTAGACGATTCCGCTTTCCCCCCTGTGACGGGTAATGAAATCTACGATCGCTTTACTTTTCTCCTTGGGTTGATAGCCTCTTTTTACAGACAGGCTCAGGTTGGGGCGGTCGAACGATGAAATAAATATTTGCGGTTGTCTCAATTGCAACTGGCGGACGATATCCTCCCTGGTAATTTTATCTGCCGTAGCAGTCAGGGCGATCATAGGCACATTGGGGAACTGGTTGCGTAAGAATCCCATCCGGGCATATTCCGGGCGGAAGTCGTGCCCCCATTGTGAAATACAGTGGGCCTCGTCCACTGCAAACAGTGAGAGGGTCATGTCTCTCAGCAGATAGTCGGCTTCAGACAGTAATTTCTCGGGCGAGATGTAGAGGAGCTTAAGTTGTCCTGAGATGCAGGCTCTGCGTAAGTTGGCATTTTCGGTTTCGTCATTGCTGCTGTTTAGTGCACCTGCCGGTATTCCGTTGGCACGTAGAGTTTCTACCTGATCCTTCATCAGTGAAATAAGGGGCGAAATAACAATGGCTGTGCCTTCCATAAGCAGAGCCGGAAGCTGATAGCAGATTGATTTGCCTCCCCCCGTAGGCATCAATACCAGTGAGTCTTTTTTACTTATCAGGTTGTGGATGATCTCTTCCTGCAAAGGACGGAAGCTATCATAACCGAAATAAGTTTTGAGGGTCTGTATCATTTGATATTTTTCGTTCATCTTTCAGGCAAAGGTACGCTTTATTTTCGGGTTATTAAAAGTTAAATATTCTTATTAACGGCCCTTTTTACCTACTTTTCGACGATTTTGATTGTTTTTATATCAAAAATATATACGAAAAAGTTGTGTATATCAAAATAATGTATGAAATTTGTGACATCTAAAGTTACAAATTAATAGTGATATTTAAAAACAAACCCTAACCAGTTAATTCAATGAGTGATTTAGAAAACAAAACCCAGGAAGAAACTCCTAAAAAACGCCCTTACAATTTAAGGGAGAAAAAAGAAAAGAAAGCTGCTTACCGGTCTTTGATCAGACCCGAATTGGCAGATGAATTGTACGACAGAATCCTGAACATCATTGTTGTACAGAAGAAGTACAGAGACCCGGACTATTCAGCTAAGGATTTGGCTAAGGAACTGAAAACCAATACCCGTTATCTTTCAGCTGTAGTTAATTCTCGCTTTGGTATGAACTATTCTTGCCTGCTGAACGAGTACAGAGTAAAAGATGCTTTGCACTTGTTGACGGATAAAAGATATGCCGACAAGAATGTAGAGGAAATCAGTGCGATGGTTGGTTTCGCTAACCGTCAGTCTTTTTACGCTGCATTTTATAAAAACGTAGGTGAAACACCCAACGGATATCGTAAAAAACACGCAGAAAAAAAGAAATAATTGCATTTCTTGAAACGGAATAAAAAGGAATTATCTCAGGCTATGTCTTTGAGATATTTCCTTTTTTGTTTTATAACCATAATGTCTAAAGTATGAAGAAACATTTAATTTCAATGGCTGCAACCGTAATCTTGTTGACTGCTTGCGGCGGCGCCAAAAAAACAAACACTGCTGAGGCAGATAATTTTAAATATACAGTGGAACAATTTGCAGACTTACAGATATTACGCTATCGCGTACCCGGATTTGAGAATTTAACTCTCAAACAAAAAGAGCTGGTATACTATCTGACTCAAGCTGCGCTCGAAGGAAGGGATATCCTGTTCGATCAGAACGGAAAATACAATCTTACCATCCGGAGGATGCTTGAGACGATCTATACGGATTATGCGGGTGACAGAAACAGCCCGGACTTTGTGAATCTGACCACCTATCTGAAGCGTGTGTGGTTCTCGAACGGTATTCATCACCATTATGGCTCGGAGAAGTTTGTTCCGGGCTTTACACCGGAGTTTCTGAAGCAGGCATTGCTTAGTGTTGACACTTCGAAGCTCCCTTTGGCTCAAGGGCAGACGGTAGAACAACTTTTTGAAGAACTGTCTCCCGTGATCTTTGATCCGAAGGTAATGCCGAAACGTGTGAATCAGGCCGATGGTGAAGACTTGGTGCTGACTTCGGCCAGCAATTACTATGACGGGGTGACTCAGCAGGAGGCTGAGGCTTTTTATAATGCGTTGAAGAATCCTAAAGACGAAACTCCTGTCTCTTACGGGCTGAACAGCCGTTTGGTGAAAGAAGACGGAAAAATAATAGAGAAGGTCTGGAAAGTAGGGGGACTCTATACTCAGGCTATCGAGAAGATTGTGTATTGGCTGAAGAAAGCTGAAGGAGTGGCCGAAGACGATGCTCAGAAAGCGGCTATCGGCAAGTTGATTGAATATTATGAGACCGGTGATCTGAAGACGTTTGACGAATATGCCATTCTTTGGGTGAAGGATCTGAATTCCCGTGTTGACTTCACAAACGGATTTACCGAAAGTTATGGTGATCCGCTTGGCATGAAAGCCAGTTGGGAGTCGATTGTGAATTTTAAAGATCTGGAGGCCACCCGTCGGACAGAACTGATAAGCAGTAATGCTCAATGGTTCGAAGATCACTCACCTGTGGACAAACAGTTTAAAAAGGAAAAGGTGAAAGGAGTAACTGCCAAAGTAATCACTGCCGCTATCTTGGGAGGAGATTTATATCCCTCGACTGCCATTGGCATCAACTTGCCCAATTCTAACTGGATTCGCAGTCATCACGGTTCCAAGTCGGTGACTATCGGGAATATTACCGATGCTTATAATAAAGCGGCCCACGGAAACGGGTTCAACGAGGAGTTTGTGTACAGTGACACAGAAAAGCAGCTGATTGATAAATATGCCGATCTGACGGGTGAACTGCATACCGACCTGCACGAATGCCTGGGACACGGTTCCGGAAAGTTGCTTCCGGGAGTCGATCCGGATGCATTGAAAGCCTATGGCTCTACAATAGAAGAGGCACGTGCCGATCTGTTCGGTCTTTATTATGTAGCTGATCCCAAACTGCTGGAGTTGGGACTGGTGCCGAGTGAAGATGCTTATAAGGCCGAATATTATACTTATCTGATGAATGGACTCATGACCCAGTTGGTGCGTATCGAGCCGGGAAACAGTGTTGAAGAGGCGCATATGCGTAATCGTCAGCTTATTGCCCGTTGGGTATTTGAGAAAGGAAAGGCTGATAAAGTGGTGGAAATGGTACAGAAAGATGGAAAGACTTATGTCGTAGTAAACGATTATCAGAAGCTTCGTCATCTGTTCGGCGAACTGCTGGCCGAGATACAACGTATCAAGTCTACCGGAGACTTTGACGCAGCCCGCTCATTGGTGGAGACCTATGCCGTGAAAGTAGACCCGGAACTTCATTCCGAAGTATTGACTCGTTATAAAAAATTGAACCTGGCACCTTATAAGGGATTTGTGAATCCGAGATACGATGCGGTCATTGACGAGCAGGGAAATATAGTAGATGTACAAGTAACCTATGATGAAGGCTATGCCGAGCAGATGCTGCGTTATAGCAGGGACTATTCGCCGCTGCCTTCTATAAATGATTAACTTATGGACGTAAAAGAACAACTGAAAGATATAAAAACACAGCTCCGCCTCTCTATGAACGGAGTCGTGTCTCAAAGCATGCGTGAAAAGGGGCTGGACTATAAACTGAACTTTGGTGTTGAATTGCCCCGTATCAAAAGCATTGCTACCGCTTACGAGAAGAGTCATGATCTGGCACAAGCCTTGTGGAAAGAGAATATCCGTGAATGTAAGATTCTGGCAGGCTTATTACAGCCGATAGATACTTTCTTTCCCGAGATAGCCGATATTTGGGTAGAGGATATTCGGAATATCGAGATAGCTGAACTGACATGTATGAATCTGTTTCAGAATTTGCCTTATGCTCCGGCGAAAACTTTCCAATGGATTGCGGATGAGGCGGAATATACACAAGTGTGTGGCTATCTCACCATAGCCCGGTTGCTGATGAAAAAGGGAGATATGGCCCAGCGTCCTGCCGGTGAGTTGCTCGATCAGGCGATTTGTGCCGTACAGTCAGGGAGTTATCATGTTCGCAATGCGGCAATGCTTGCCATCCGTAAGTATATGCAGCATAGTGAGGAACATGCTTTTCAAGTTTGCCGTCTGGTAGAAGGCATGGAGAACTCTGAAAAAGAGGCGGAACAGATGCTGTATGCGATGGTGAAAGACGAGATAAACGATTGATTATAAATGACGGATGGTGAACAATAAACGGGTGGTATTGATTACGAATATACCCTTTATTGTTCACCATTCATCGTTTTTATATACTGTCTTCTGGTTATTGTTCCTTTATCGGTTCTACAATTGTCACATTGCTGATAAATACGCTGTCATATCTTTTATGTCCTTTTGCCCAGCGGTTGTTGTCATAACAATCAATAAAACGGAGGTTCAGGTCCTTTCGGATAGAATCCGGAATCAGCAGTTCCGCCGGCTTTTGTGAGATAAGGACGAACGGCAGCGCTTTTATGATCTCCTCTTTATTGCTTAAATCCATGTCCCCGATCTTTTTATGTGCTTCGTATACCAGTTCGATGCGCAACACTTCGTCTTTACTGTGGTAAAACGGTAAAGGTTGTAGTTCCGGATTCTCTCGGGTAGCACTGATACTTTTGGGATCCGAGTTGCTCACAAAACTTCCTATATAAGGCATCACAAATAGTTCGGCAACAGCAAATAACGCCACGATTCCCATCAGGAAGGAAAAGGGCTGAAGTTTGAAAGCAGATCGGAATAGCCAGACTGCTACTGTCAGGAACAATACGACCAACCATACGAACATTCCCGTTCCCATCCGTCCTTCCCGGTACATGAATAGATAAAGCGCTATAGGTAGGGCCAATGCGGCTACTACAATCAAGTAAGCATTGATGCGGTAGAGTACCCTATCCTTAAGTTGTGGCATTTTTTGTTTTGCCTGCCGAATCCAATATACAAATAGATGTCCCATTGTCAGGGCTGCGGGCAACAATATCGGGAGCAGATAGCGTGTTTTCTTTTCCGGAAGCAGGGACAAAAAGAAAAGGATCAGTAACATCCAGCTCAGACAGAACAGATATTCTTTAGATGATTCTACTCGCTTCTTCCAGAAGGGTACTAAAAGAGTGGTCAGTGTCAGCAGTGACCATACACCCGTCTCCAAAAAGAATTGCCAGTAATAATACCAGGAACGTACGTTGTGATTACTCCAGGAAGAAGACTCTTTGTGAAACACGTAGGAAGCCATCTCTTGATGATAGATATAAATATAGGCATACCACCAAGTGCTGAGTACGATGCCGATGAGAATCATGACAGCGAGTGCAATCCACTTTCCTTTCATTTGAGTCTCTTTGCGGTAATATAAGATGTAGGCACATACGAACGGGAGAAGCAGGGCATAGAAAGATACGGGACCCTTGCCGAGAAAAGATAATCCCATAAAAATACCTGCACCGATAAAATAAGTCCACTTGCATGGATTCTGCCTTAAAGCAAGATAAAGATAATAAATGGCTCCCATCATGAACGCATGGCAGTAGATATCCCAGGTAGCCGTACGTCCCATCAGAATAATGTTATACGAAGTACATAAGACGAGCGAAGATACCAGGGCATAGGTTCGGTTGTCGGTTAGCTTGGTGGCGAATTTATAAAAAAAGAGTACTAACATGACAGCGGCAAATCCGGCCATGGCGCGTTGTAAAGGAAGGTTGTCTGGCGAAATCATTTCGGTTATGGCAGCAATCCAGGTGGGGAGAGGAGGCTTTTCCAATCTTAATTCTCCGTTCATGGTTGGCACCAGCCAATTATGATCGTATACCATCTCACGTGCAGTGATGATATTTCTCGACTCCATGATATCTGCAAAGATAGCTCCATTGTTAATGAAGAAAGAACAGCAGAAAACGAGAAGGAGGAGAGGCAAGTGCCAGCGATAGTTTTGTGTAAAGGGGACTCTTGTCATAAAACATTTTTTTAGTGGTTGGCTGCAAATTTACAGATATATTTTTGCTTTCCGCAAAAAACAATTAACTTTGTTGGCGCTAAAACGGCGCCGATATGGAAACTCAAAATGTGAAAGATACGGTACGGCAGATATTCACAGAATATCTAAATGCGAACGGACATCGCAAGACTCCTGAACGTTATGCGATACTGGACACCATATACTCCATTGACGGGCATTTCGATATCGATATGCTGTATTCACAGATGATGAATCAGGAGAATTTCAGGGTGAGCAGAGCTACGCTTTATAACACCATCATCTTACTTATCAATGCCCGGCTGGTTATCAAACATCAGTTCGGTACTTCCTCCCAATACGAAAAATCATATAATCGCGAGACGCATCATCACCAGATATGTACACAATGCGGCAAGGTCACCGAGTTTCAGAACGAGGCTTTGCAGAACGCGATTGAAAACACCAAATTAAGTAAATTCCAACTTTCGCATTACTCCTTATATATATATGGTATATGTAGTAAATGCGACAGGGCAAATAAGAGAAAAAGAGTAAATAACAACAATAAAAAAGAAAAATGAAAGTAGATGTTCTATTAGGATTACAATGGGGCGACGAAGGTAAAGGAAAAGTTGTCGACGTCTTAACTCCGAAATACGATGTGGTTGCACGTTTCCAGGGTGGCCCGAATGCCGGTCATACACTTGAATTCGAAGGACAGAAATATGTGCTTCGTTCCATTCCTTCAGGTATCTTCCAGGGGGACAAGGTAAATATCATCGGTAACGGTGTTGTGCTCGATCCGGCTTTGTTCAAAGCTGAGGCAGAAGCGCTGGAGGCATCGGGACATAACCTCAAGGAGAGACTGCATATTTCGAAGAAAGCGCACCTCATTTTGCCTACACACCGTATTTTGGATGCGGCTTATGAAGCTGCCAAAGGCGATGCTAAGGTAGGAACTACCGGAAAAGGTATCGGTCCGACTTATACGGATAAAGTGAGCCGTAATGGCGTTCGTGTAGGTGATATCCTGCATAACTTTGAACAGAAATATGCTGCGGCAAAAGCTCGCCACGAACAGATCCTGAAAGGTTTGAACTATGAATATGATTTGACAGAACTTGAAAAAGCCTGGTTCGAAGGAATCGAATACTTGAAACAATTCCAGTTGGTGGATAGTGAACATGAAATAAACGGTTTGCTCGATAACGGCAAATCCATTCTTTGCGAAGGTGCTCAGGGTACTATGCTGGATATTGATTTTGGCTCTTATCCGTTCGTAACTTCTTCGAACACAGTTTGTGCAGGTGCATGCACAGGTTTGGGGGTTGCTCCGAATAAGATCGGTGATGTATATGGTATCTTTAAAGCTTATTGCACACGTGTAGGTTCGGGGCCGTTCCCGACAGAGTTGTTCGATAAGACAGGGGATCAGATTTGTACACTTGGCCACGAGTTTGGTTCGGTAACCGGACGTAAACGCCGCTGCGGATGGGTGGATCTGGTTGCACTGAAGTATTCTATTATGGTTAACGGTGTCACTAAGCTGATCATGATGAAGAGCGACGTACTCGATACGTTCGAAACGATCAAAGCTTGTGTTGCTTACAAGATGAATGGTGAAGAGATCGATTACTTCCCTTACGACATAACCGATGAGGTAGAGCCGATCTATGTGGAACTTCCTGGATGGCAGACTGATATGACAAAAATGCAGAGTGAAGATGAATTCCCTGAAGAATTCAATGCTTATCTTTCATTCCTTGAAGAACAGTTGGGCGTACAGATCAAGATTGTGTCGGTAGGTCCTGACCGCGAACAAACTATCATTAGATATACAGAAGAATAAGAAAGCCTCACCTTTCTCCCTTTTTTGTGGAGAAGGAAAAGCAGACTTTATAAAAAGCATTGATTTAAAATGAGGCCTTTCTTCCTCCCTCTCTTTCCGGAGAGGCCCGAAGTGAGGCCTTTTTATTTATAATACTTATGAAGAAACATTTTATTACGTTTTTGCTATTAGTGGGAATGACAGCTTCCCTGACAGCACAGCAAAAGTATCAACCGACAGAGGCTAACCTGAAAGCCCGGAGTGAATTTCAGGACAATAAGTTTGGAATCTTCCTTCATTGGGGACTCTATGCCATGCTCGCTACCGGAGAGTGGACGATGACAAACAATAACCTGAATTATAAAGAGTATGCCAAACTGGCCGGGGGATTCTATCCTTCGAAGTTTGATGCAGACAAATGGGTAGCAGCCATCAAGGCTTCCGGAGCTAAATATATTTGCTTCACTACTCGTCATCACGAGGGATTCTCGATGTTCGATACCAAGTACTCTGATTATAACATTGTAAAAGCGACTCCTTTCAAACGTGATGTGGTGAAGGAGCTGGCCGATGCATGTGCCAAACATGGCATCAAACTTCACTTCTATTATTCACATATAGACTGGTATCGTGAAGATGCTCCTCAGGGAAGAACCGGACGTAGAACCGGACGTCCCAATCCGAAAGGAGATTGGAAGAGCTATTATCAGTTTATGAATAATCAGCTGACAGAGTTGCTGACTAATTATGGTCCGATCGGCGCTATCTGGTTTGACGGTTGGTGGGATCAGGACATCAATCCCGATTTCGATTGGGAACTTCCCGAGCAATATGCACTTATTCATCGTTTGCAGCCGGCTTGCCTGGTAGGTAACAACCACCATCAGACACCTTTTGCCGGAGAAGATATTCAAATCTTCGAGCGTGATTTGCCGGGAGAGAATACTGCAGGACTTTCGGGACAAAGCGTCAGCCATCTGCCTCTTGAAACATGTGAGACTATGAATGGTATGTGGGGATACAAGATTACAGATCAGAATTATAAATCGACTAAAACTTTGATTCACTATCTGGTGAAAGCTGCCGGTAAAGATGCAAATCTGTTGATGAACATCGGTCCGCAACCTGATGGTGAACTTCCGGAAGTGGCCGTTCAGCGCTTGAAGGAAGTGGGAGAGTGGATGTCGAAATATGGTGAAACTATTTATGGAACCAGAGGCGGTCTGGTTGCTCCGCATGATTGGGGAGTAACGACTCAAAAAGGCAATAAACTTTATGTACACATTCTTAATTTACAGGATAAGGCACTCTTCTTGCCTATTGTCGATAAGAAAGTGAAAAAGGCGGTGGTCTTTGCTGACAAAACACCGGTACGTTTCACAAAGAATAAGGAAGGCGTTGTACTGGAACTTGCTAAAGTTCCAACGGATGTAGACTACGTGGTAGAACTTACAATTGACTAATTTTTAGCTAATTCTTCATAAAAGCGATGTACGGTAAACTCCCTGTACGTCGCTTTTGTCTATTTTTGGCAAGCTATTTGTATGATAACACATATATAACAATTAAATAAGAAAGAATATGGTAATAGGATTTCAATGGATTATTTTTATTGGCATTGCTCTCGTTAGCTGGCTGGTGCAGATGAATCTGCAGAACAAGTTCAAAAAATACTCCAAGATACCGACAGGAAATGGAATGACAGGACGCGACGTAGCTATTAAAATGTTACAAGATAACGGAATATACGATGTTCAGGTGACTCATACTCCCGGACAGTTGACCGATCATTATAATCCTGCCAATAAGACAGTGAATCTGAGTGAAGGAGTATATGACAGTAACAGTATCATGGCTGCTGCCGTAGCTGCTCACGAGTGTGGACATGCGGTGCAGCATGCGCGGGCTTATGCACCCTTGACACTGCGCAGCAAGCTGGTACCGGTCGTTTCGTTCGCTTCTCAGTGGATGACATGGTTGTTGCTTGCCGGTATTTTGCTGTTAGAGCCTTTCCCTCAGTTGTTGTTTGCCGGCATTATCTTGTTTGCTATGACTACGTTATTCAGTTTTATCACCCTTCCGGTGGAGATCGATGCAAGTAAGCGTGCATTGGTATGGCTGAGTGCTTCAGGTATAACGAATTCATATAATCATAGACAGGCAGAAGATGCCCTTCGTTCAGCCGCTTATACTTATGTAGTTGCTGCCCTTGGTTCGTTGGCTACACTGATTTACTACATTATGATATTTATGGGACGTAGAGAGTGATCTTTCATCTATACACAATAAAAGAGGCTCCGTAGAAAAATCTACGGAGCCTCTTTTATTGTGTATAGGGAAGTGTTTTTTATGTTCTAAATGTTGATAGTCTCTTTTTATATATATCTTTGTAAATGCCGATGGTGGAGATCGGGTATATAGTAAAAATTCAAATACCAATCAATATGGTCCTTATCTTATAACTTTGAGAGAACAAAACGTTTTTGCATATCGCGTGGTAACAGAAACATCCTGTTTTGGAGTTGGAGTGATAAACTGTA
>OGQY01000690.1_pt1 | contig 26416 bp, 20 predicted proteins | sample 1553361 | NCBI WGS metagenome assembly OGQY01 (sample SAMEA2579963, study PRJEB22360) | human gut metagenome | reverse complement strand
TGCAGGGACGCTTAACGCTACACGTCCGCATATTAGTACATATATCTTAGGTTAGCGGCGTTTTTTGAAAGGTTAATGTCAGTGCAGTTGTAATGATGCACTCACGAAATTATTAATACTTTGTCGGTAAGGAAAGTGTTAGCGGCGGTGTTGGTGATACATTTTAATGTACAGCTTTAATAATAATTGGTTTTTCGACAAACTGAAACGGCTTTCGCTTTTTTGGCGAGAGCTGTTTTTATTTTCCGTTCAAGATGTTCGAGCATCAGCATCCCGAGAAGGCATAAAATCGGTGTGAGTATCAGGTAAATTATGAAAAGCATATTGTTTTTCCTTTCTGTTGCACAAAAATTGTCGGTTTATTTCTCTTACACACATATAATAGCAGATAAGCTGTACTAAAAAACGGACTTAAATAAGATATGTCGCTTTAAATTGCGTGTGAGGTAAGCCAAAGGAAATCTTGTATCGTGAAAATAAAGGCATTGTATGAATTTTCATCGTAAATAACTTGCAAAATTATTGCAGATGTGATAAAATATAAATTAATGTGCGTTTTAACGCAAAAAATACGAAGGGAAAAGTAAAAATGGAATTACAACAGATAATTATGCTGATAACAATAGCCGTTTATCTTATTATGATGGTAGTTGTCGGTGTAATATGTGCAAAGAAAACGGATAATGTAGGCGACTTCTATTTAGGAGGAAGAAAGCTGGGACCGTTTGTTACCGCAATGAGTGCGGAGGCATCGGACATGAGCGGATGGCTGCTTATGGGTCTTCCGGGCGTTGCGTATGCTACGGGTATCGCAGACGCTGCCTGGACGGGTATAGGTCTTGCGATAGGCACATATCTCAACTGGCTTATCGTATCAAAAAGAATCAGAAAGTATTCTCATGTATGCAATTCGATAACTATACCGGATTTCTTCTCAAACAGATTCAGGGACAGCAAGAAGATACTTACTCTTATCTCGGCACTGATAATCATAGTATTCTTTATTCCTTATACAGGCTCGGGATTTTCCGCCTGCGGCAAGCTGTTCAACAGCCTTTTCGGTGCTGATTATCATATCGCTATGATAATAAGTGCGGTAGTAATCATCGCATATACCACTATCGGCGGATTCTTAGCGGCAAGTACAACAGACTTTATACAGAGCATTATAATGTCGGTAGCGCTTATTATAGTAGTGGTATTCGGCATTTCATCGGTCGGCGGTGTTGTTGAGGTAATGAACCACGCAACATCAATGCCCGGATATTTCTCACTGACACATACGTTTGACGTTCTTAAACAGCAGACGGGCGATTATGGTCCGCTGACTATCTTCTCCACACTTGCGTGGGGTCTTGGCTATTTCGGTATGCCTCACGTTCTGCTGAGATTTATGGCTATAAACGACAGCAAGAAGCTCAAGGTTTCAAGACGTGTTGCTACGGTATGGGTGGTTATTTCGCTTGCTGTTGCGATATTCATCGGCGTTGTCGGTCTTGCTATGACAAAGAACAATGTAATAGATCCTCTGGCAGATCCCGAAACGGTAATAGTTGTAATAGCTAATCTTCTTGCAAAGGCAGGTCCTCTTGCGGCTATGGTAGGCGGTCTTATCATTGCGGGTATTCTTGCGTCCACTATGTCGACAGCGGATTCGCAGCTTCTTGCGGCATCATCTGCGGTATCCGAAAATCTGTTCAACCAGGTATTCAAGATAAAGACAAGCGAAAAGACGGCAATGCTTATCGCAAGAATCACGGTCGTTGTAATAGCAATCGTCGGAATCGTTATTGCGTGGGATCCCAACAGCTCGGTATTCCAGATAGTATCGTTTGCGTGGGCAGGCTTCGGTGCGGCATTCGGTCCTGTTGTGCTGACGGCTCTGTTCTGGAAGAGAACGACAAAGTGGGGTGCATTTGCAGGTATATTCGCAGGCGGTGCAATGGTATTCATATGGAAGTTCCTTGTAAGACCGCTCGGCGGATTATTCAATATCTATGAGCTTCTTCCTGCTTTCATAGTTGCGCTTGCTGCTATAGTAGTTGTGTCGCTTCTTGATAAGAAGCCCTCGCAGGAAATTATTGATGAGTTTGAGTCGGTGAATGCGGCTGAATAACAGGAATTAAATAAGTATGACAGCCACGATCGAGTATCGTGGCTGTCAGCTTTTAGAAAAAGTCTTTAGTTTGATGTGCTTCTATTATATCTTTTTAACATTTATCTATCGTGGTAAGCTACCGATAGTTCTTTTTGTCGGACAGCACTTCTCGGGTTCGCTATTCGAATTAATACACTTGTCGATATGAAAGAGGGAGACAACCAAAGGGATCAGGACAAGGGACTTGACAGCCCCTCTCCCTGTCCCTTAGGTTTTCTCCCTCTTGCTCCCTCTTTCCTTACCCATACCCACACCCCGTCGGGGTGTTGGACAAACTCGAATAACCACCTGAACATTGTTATATCCTGTCAATGCAGGGACGCTTAATGCTACATGTCCGCAGGTTAGTACATATATCTCAGGTTAGTGGCGTTTTTTTGAAGGGTAAATGTTAGTGCAGTTGCATTGATAAGGTCACGAAAATATTAACTCCTTGTCGGTATGGAAAGTGTTTTAAGCGATGTTGGCGATATATTTCACTGTGTCGCTTTAATAAGAATCAGTTTTTCTACAAATCGGTCATTTATACTTCTGTATCAATCTCCTTTTTCAAAGCGTGAGCGGAGCTTTTCGAGGGCTTTCTTTTCTATTCTTGAAATATAGCTCCTGCTTATGCCGAGCTCGTCTGCGACTTCACGCTGGGTCATTATCCTATCGGTGCGGTAGGATGTTTTAGACAGACCGTAACGCTTTGTGAGTATTTCTTTTTCACGCTCGTCAAGCTCCTCGTCTATATATCGGTACATTTTATCAAGCTCAATGTTAAGGGCGGCCTCCTCGGCAACGTCCGTTCCGTCCTTGAAAATATCGGCAAGGGTGACGGCGTTTCCGTCCTTGTCGCAGTCCATCGGGTCGTTCATATAGACTTCGGTCTGCTGATGCTTTGTTTTACGGAAGTACATTCTTATCTGATTATTTATGCATTTTCCAGCATAGGTGGAAAAGCTGATGTTCTTTCTGTAATCAAAGGTTTCTGCGGCACGGATAAGCCCGATTATGCCTATCGAGATAAGATCGTCCGCTTCCTTGCTGTCGGGGTAGTGCTTTTTTACGATATATGCCACAAGGCGAAGGTTGTGGTTTATCAGCTTGTCACGGGCGGCAAGGTCGCCCTGAGCCGCTTTTTCAAGGCATTCACGTTCTTCCTTTGCGGAAAGCTGTCGGGGAAATGAACCGTTGCTTTTAAAATGCAGAGCAAAGAAGATAAGGCTCTGCAGTGCGGTTTGCAGTACCGATATAAACATAATATCACACTCCGGAAAGATAATGATACAGTTTATTCCGGACATTCTGCCGGTTATGCAGGTACATTCTGCTTGACAGCGGAAATTTATCGGTGTATAATTAAAATATATAATTCAAGGAGCGTAAGAGTATGAAGCAGAAAAATCGTGAAAGGCTCGGAATAGGTATGAAGATAGGTGCGGGGGTGCTTGCGCTTATTATGATTATTGGTGTTGTGATACAGGGATTTATGTATCTGAACTGAGTTGTTTATATATGGATAAAGTGAACCGCCGGCTGTAAGGTCGGCGGTTGTGGTTTATTCGGTTTTTATGTAACTCAGCGAGAAATCGCAGCAATCGTTTCCTCGTCCGAGAGTTTTTGTCCTGTGCCATCTGAGTTTAGGGTGAATGTCGCCGTATGCTGTATCGTCGCTGTCACAGAAGCATACGCATAACTCGGGGCAACCGTACCTTACGGTCATTATGTGATAAGGGCATTTTATCATATCAAGTCTTGCTGTGTTTTTATCGGTGTCATATATCTTATAGTCAAAGCCTGCGTCACGGCCGAAGGTTTTCTGCGTGATTTTCAGAAAGATTTTCGGAAAACGCTCATACATTCCTGCAAAGCGGGCGGCTTTTGATACCGCTTTTTTCATTTTAAGTGAATGAAGCTCTACAATGCGGTGTATCTCGGCTAAAGCCTGTTCCTTACACATAACGGCGGACAAAGTTTCATAAGTCGCTATGCCGGGTAGTATTTGGCTTTCAAGGTGGAATTTCATCGCTTTCGATTCGTTTTCGGTTTCTTTTCTGAGCACAGCAAGTCTTTTATTCATATCTGATATAAGCTTTTCGGATTGTTCGGGACAGCGATTTTTACAGACCTCTATAAAGCCTTTTTCAATGTAACTTTGCTTTGACATTTTGATTTTCCCCTTATGTATGAATTACAGTTAGTTTTAAATAACTGTAATTATAATAGCACTTGCACTTGCACTTGTCAAGGTAAACAGACGGATCATTCCTGTCTTGTTCTGTCTGTTCTGTTAAAAATCAGTGATACCGCAAGAGCAAAAATCATTGCGGCGGTAACTCCTGCCGAGCAGGCGGTAAATCCGCCCGTGAAGATTCCGAGTAAGCCGTCATCTTCCACAGCTTTTCTCATGCCCTTTGCAAGCAGATTGCCAAAGCCCGTGAGAGGTACGGACGCACCTGCGCCTGCAAAATCGACAAGCGGCTGATAAAGACCTACCGCTCCGAGAATCACGCCCGAAACAACGTAGGCTACAAGTATTCTTGCGGGGGTGAGCTTTGTAAGGTCGATAAGTAACTGACCTATAGCACAAAGCGCACCGCCGACTAAAAATGCCCATAAATACTGCATAATTTTTCTCCTGTTATAAAGCGTCTGAAATTTCTACAAGGTGGGAAATGCCTGGGATGCTTTCGCCCTGCTGTACTTTAGTTGTTGACATAAGCGCACCGGTAGCGGCAAACAGCACTCTGTGGAGCTTTCCCTCAGCTATCTGCGGCAGGATATGTCCGCACAGTACCGAGGCACTGCATCCGCATCCTGAGCCGCCTGCGTGTACGTCCTGCTTTTCACGGTCATACAGCATAAGACCGCAGTCCTTGTGCTTATGGCTGATTTCTGTTCCGTCACGGCGGAAAAGCTCGCACATAAGCTCAGAGCCGACCTGTCCGAGATCTCCCGTGTAGATTACGTCATAATCGGCAGGAGATGTTCCGGTGGCGAGCAGGTGTCGGTTTATCGTATCGTATGCCGCACCTGCCATAGCCGCACCCATATTGTTTGCGTCCTTTATGCCCATATCGGTTATCTTGCCTATCGTGACACTCTTTACATAAGGCGGTTTTTCAGCTACCGAGGTTATACAACAGCCTGCGCCGGTAGCTGTCCACTGAGCAGTAGGGGGCCGAACGCCGCCGTAGTTTATAGGGAATCTGAACTGCCTTTCGGCAGAGCAGAAGTGTGACGAGGTAACGGCGGCAAAATATTCACCGAGCCTCATATCCGCAAAAAGCGAAGCCATTGCAAGACTTTCAGCCATTGTCGAGCAGGCACCGTAAAGTCCGATGAACGATATATCGGTGTCACGCAGGCCGTATGCCGAGCCTGTGCATTGGTTAAGCAGATCGCCTGCAAAAATGAATGAAATATCCTCTTTTATGAGCTTGCCTTTTCTAAGGGCAATATCAAAGGCGTATTGCTGAAAGGTGCTTTCGGCTTTTTCCCAAGTGGTAAGTCCAAGCTCTGCGCCCTCTGCGGCATAGTCAAAGCAGTTGCCGAGAGGTCCGTCGCTCTCCATTTTTCCGACTGCGGCGGCGCAGGAATAAACCGACACACCACGGTCAAGCTCTATTGTACCCTCTGAAATCAGTTTAGCCATATCAACCTCCGAAAAGACTTATAACGAACAGAATTATGCCGTAGACAAATGCCGCCGTTATGCCGTAGACTATTACGGGCCCTGCAATGATGAACATCTTTGCGCCCGTACCGAGAATGAGACCCTCGGTCTTGAATTCAAGGGCAGGGGAAACAACGGCATTCGCAAAGCCTGTTATAGGAACGAGAGTGCCTGCGCCTGCGTGCTTTGCTATCCGCTCATACTGACCGAAGCCCGTCAGCAAGGCACTTATCAGCACAAGAGTTATTGAGGTGTACGCTGACGCAGTATCCCCATCGTTTCCTATCATAATATATAAATCGTTAAAGAACTGCCCTGTACAGCAGATAAGTCCGCCGATCACAAACGCTTTCGGCACTGTTATATTTAGCTTGCTCGGTGCGGAATAACGGTCGGCAAGCTGTGCGTATTCTTTTTTGGAAATATTCAAAATATCACCGTCCTTGATGATATTTTTGATTTTATGTCGGAAAATATCCGTGTAAAATTCTGCTTACCGATACGGCAAGATAAAGCAAAAACAAGTCGCTTTGCAATTTTTATATTGATTTATTGCAGACATTGTGCTATACTTTAATAGATAAGACAGGAAAAAGCGGTTTTTTCAGCCGTATTTTCGGTCGGATTTTTTATGCAAGAAAGGGATAACAAAAAATGAAATACGCAGTATTACTTTGCGACGGTATGGCCGATCTTCCCCGTGAGGATATAGGCGGAACACCTATGAGTGTTGCTCACAAGCCTAATATGGACAAGCTTGCAAAGGTATCAAGAGTAGGTCTTGTAAAGACGGTCGAGGACAACCTGAAGCCCGGCAGTGACGTTGCGAATCTTTCCGTACTCGGTTATGATCCTGCAATATATTATTCGGGCAGAAGTCCTTTAGAGGCAGGCAGTATAGGCATTGATATGAAGCCTACGGACGTTTCTTTCAGAACGAATCTTGTAACGCTGTCGGACGAGCCGGTTTACGAGGACAAGACAATACTCGACTACTGTGCCGACGATATATCTACAGAAGAAGCCGCAGAGCTTATAAAGTTCATTGACGAAAAGCTCGGTACGGATGAATTCAGATTCTATAGCGGTGTAAGCTACCGTCATTGTCTGATATGGGATCACGGTACGACCGATATAGGCACGCTGACTCCTCCCCACGATATAACAGGCAAGCCGATAAAGACGCATCTTGGTGTGAACGAAAACGGTAAGGTGCTTATCGAGATGATGAAGAAGAGCTACGATCTGCTGAAGGATCATCCCGTAAACTTAAAGAGAATCGAAAGAGGTCTTCGTCCTGCAAACAGTATATGGTTCTGGGGCGAGGGTGTTCGCAAGGAACTTACTCCTTTTGCCGAAAAGTACGGAAAGAGTGCCGCTATGATTTCTGCGGTCGATCTGCTCAGAGGTATCGGCAAGTTCACAGGAATGGACGTTATCAAGGTTGACGGTGCAACAGGCTACATAGATACAAACTTTGACGGTAAGGCTCAGGCGGCTGTTGACGCACTGAAGAGCGGCAAGGATTTTGTATATATCCATGTTGAAGCTCCCGATGAATGCGGTCATCGTAATGAGGTTGACAATAAGGTAAAGGCAATAAGCCTTATTGACGAAAAGATACTCGGCAAGCTGCTTGACGAATTCAAGGACGAGGATATAAAAATCCTTATCTGTCCCGACCATCCCACGCCGCTTGAACTGAGAACACATACAAACGCTCCTGTGCCGTTCATGATATATGACAGCAGAAAGAAGCTGGACGGTGTTGATTGCTTCTGCGAGGAGAGTGCGGCTAAGACGGGCGATTATATTGCCGAGGGTCATACCCTTATGAGCAGTTTCTTGGCTGACTGATAGATAATACTAAATGAATATTTTACCGCCCTGTGTTTTTCACGGGGCGGTTTTTTATATTCCGGCAAGTGCTGGACTTTTTGCCGTTTTAATGGTACAATATACTTGAGGAAATAGTACCAAATCCCACAAAGGAGGACACCAAAATGAAACGTACCCACACCATACTCGCAACAATAACCCTCATCAGCGTAATACTGACCAGTGCTTGCACGGCAGACAATGCAAACAGCACATTGTCCTCTGCACCCGAAACGGCAGTTACCACAACTACCGCTCCGGCAGTGACGGGAACGGTGATGGATAGGATTGACGAGCCGAAAGCCGAAGCGACTACTGCTCAGACTGCGGCTACCACAGCCACAACATCAGCTACCACAAAGCCACAGGAAACAAAGATAGCTGAAACTACCACTACCACCACAAAAGCGGTAACAACGGCAAAGCCAAAGCCGGCAACGACAACAACCGCCGCTACTACAAAGCCTGCACCCGAATGGACAGAAACAAAAGCAAGCGGTACAAAGTACGTCAACACAGACTGCTACAGCCGTAAGAAAGCCGTACTCGGCGCTGACACAGTTAAGCTGTACAGCGTGAACGACAAGGTGACAGTGACAGCCAAGACCGATACAGGCTACTTCAAACTTTCTGACGGTAGCTTTATACACAGCGACTATCTGAGCGACAGCAAGATTGTTATACAGACTACAACAACCACAAAGAAAGCTGAAGCACCTAAGCCTTCACAGACAACAACGAAGAAACAGGAAAGCAAGCCGAAGTCCATATATGAGTATCCATTCGACCTTGAAGCAATCCGACAGGTAATTATAGACGATGCGGTCAATAATTATGGACTTGTGTTAAACGAAAAAATGAAAAAGGACGAAAGTCCTTGGTTCGCTCCTCTTGTTATATGGAAAGACGTAAATCCCAATGTTATTCGTATGAGAGTATCCGAAGAAGCAGAATCGAGTTATACAGGTGGATATATGCAAAAAGGTGACCACTTTAATGTATATATTGAAACTGTCCCTAACTTAAAAACAGACGAAAATGGCAATAGCGTTGAAGGCTACGCAATATATTTTTTGAGAGGAAATCTCGCAAGAAATTAATTAATAGCAACAAATAATACAGAGCTTTGATTTTTCAAGGCTCTTTTTCTTTTTCTGAAAGTTAACTGAATATGAAAATCCAAAGCAGTCCGCACCCGTAGGACTGCTTTTTTATATATATTTTCAAAAAATCAAACAAGAAAGGACAAAGGTTATGTTTAAAAACAAATTCAAAAAGCTGACCGGATTTTTCCTTGCGGCAGTTATGACATTAGTTGCTCTGCCGATTCAGACGCTTGCGTCAGAATGGGGAGTAGGCGATAATGTCTATGCGGCTATGCTCGGCAACTACATCGGCTCAGACGGCGGAACATACGGTGATAAGCGTAATTACACATTCATCTATTACAAAGCTGACGGCGATGTTGCTACTGCTACAAGAGTAAAGAGCAATCACGCAAAGCTCGGTGTCAGCAAGAACGGCGTGACACAGCAGGCAATCTGTATTGAAGCAGGCGTATCATACAGCACAGGAAGCTCCTATGTTGGCAAAGCATCAAGTGATGACTATATGCTTATGTTACCAACAAAAGCAAGGCGTGATTTAAAAATAGCTTTGCTTTGCGGTTTTAACAGTACCGTAACTAAATCTCCTGTCGCTAACACAAACCTTGATGATTTTTCATTCGCAACGCAGATAATTGTATGGGAAATTCAGCAGCAGTTAAGGACAGGATATAACAAGGGCGATTTAAAAGCGAACAAGTGGGGTACACCCAAAGATGTATACTATGAACAGCTGAAAGGCAGACCCGCTGAAAAGTGCTATGAATATATTCTGAACAAGATGAAAGCATTTTCTCTTTTCCCAAGTTTTACATCTGCTGATAAAACCTCGATACCAGTTCACACAATGAAATATAATTCTTCAACGAAGAAGTACAGTATTACACTGCCGGACAATAACAAGAGCAATATGCCGGCAAGTGCATTCAACATTTCCGGTGTCACAGTAACAAAGAGCGGATATGACTACACTTTCAGCACAACAAGCAAGATAAGCGGTACTAAGGCTTGCACATACAAGGCAAACCGCACATATCATTACTTTCAATTAATTCGACATAATTAGACATACTGTATAATAAAATGTATTCAATTATATTGACTTAGCATAAAAATAGTAGTATAATGTCAATTAATGAAACATATTTGGAGAATATGAAATGAAAACATCAGAACTGTTAGCTGCAAAAAGCAGCTTTGAAGACAACACAAAATGGTTGCCTTTCAATGTTCACGCAAGTGATACGGCCGGGATAATAAAGCGACTTTTCAATAAATGGATCGCTCAGAATGTCAGAAGGCGCTTGTGTGCTGCGATTGGCATTGAGAGTTCGGAGAACGCAGAAGAAATTGTGTGCAACTATTGTAAGTTCATTGCACTGGTGCATGATATAGGAAAATTAACTCCGGCGTTTCAACGAAAGCTTAAAGATAATATTCAGGGTCTGGATGACAGACTGTTTGACGCGGGTATCGACCTTTCAGGTCTGACACAGATATCAGAGTCACCGCATAACATAGCGGGACAGTATATTCTGAAAAAAGAATTTGAGGTTGCACCGCCAACCGCAGTCATTGTTGGCGCACATCACGGCGATTGTTCGGCGGATAGGGGGCAATGTTCATTTGAGGCTAACTATTACGGACACGGCAAGGTTAACGTAAACGAATGGACACAGATAAGAGCGGAATGGATGGAATACGCTCTCAGCGTAACCGGATTTGAAGATGTCAAAAATCTGCCGAATCCCGATGTTGCGGCGCAGATGCTGATTACCGGACTGCTCGTAATGAGTGACTGGATAGCGAGCAACACCGATTATTTTCCTTACATAGACATCGAAGAAAAACTCACCGATGAGCAGTGTGAGGAGCGTGTCAGAAGAGCGTGGAACAAGCTTTCGCTTACGGACAGCTGGTATGCCGATTTTATCGCTGATAGCGACAGCTTTTTTGAAGAGCGTTTCGGCTTCAAACCGAACTGCGTACAGCGTGAATTTATGAATGTTGTAAGCCTTTGCAATAAGCCCGGTATATACATACTTGAGGCACCTATGGGAATAGGTAAAACTGAGGCGGCACTTGCGGCAACGGAGATACTTGCATCACGTTTCGGCTATGGCGGAATGTTTTTCGGACTGCCGACGCAGGCAACCGCTAACGGAATATTTGATCGTATTCATTCCTGGGCGAGTGGTACTGATGATATACATTCGCTCAGACTTGCACACGGTATGACGGATATGAATGACGAATACTGTGAGATGTTCCACGGAAGAGCATCCGACATTTCCGATGACGATAATGACAATATAATGGTTCATACCTGGTTTGAAGGAAGAAAACAGGCGCTGTTGTCCGAATTTGTTGTTGCTACAGTTGACCAGTTTCTTATGGCATCGTTAAAGCAGAAACACGTTATGCTAAGGCACCTGGGACTTGCAGGTAAGACTGTTATTATAGATGAGTGCCATGCTTATGACCGATATATGTACGTTTATCTGGAAAATTCATTGCGCTGGATGGCGGCGTATAATGTGCCTGTGATAATTCTTTCTGCAACATTGCCGCCGGATAAGAGAGCGGAACTGATAAAATGGTATACCGGCAGTAAGAACAGTTTTGACAACAGCAGTATGGCATATCCTGTGCTGACTTGGAGCGACGGTGCGGAGGTAAAGCAGAAGGATATACCTGTTGATATCCCCGATAAGCCTATCACAGTAATCAGAAGAGAAGAAAATGACAGCAACGATATTGTAAACCTGCTTGAAGATAAACTGTCGGACGGCGGTTGTGCGGCTGTTATTGTGAATAGCGTTGCTTATTCCCAGGAACTTGCCGACACAATAGCGGCGAATATGCCTGATTATCGTGTTATATGTTTCCATAGCAGACTTATATCGACTGACAGAGCGGTAATTGAGCGTGAGCTAACAGAACTTGTCGGTAAGAAGTCGACCTGTGAGAAGAGGGACAAGCTGATAGTAGTCGGTACACAGGTGCTTGAACAGTCGCTTGATATAGACTTTGACTATATGATAACCGAACTTTGCCCTATGGATCTGTTGTTACAGCGTTCAGGCAGACTGCACAGACATAACCGCACACGTCCGGATAAATTATCCGAACCGGAGCTGTGCGTGTTGATCCCGGAAGATTTCAGCAAGAGTGTTTACTCCGGTTGGATACTGAAGCAAACTGAAAAATATCTGCCGGATAAACTTGTTATACCGGGATGTATTCCTGAGCTTGTCGGCGCTGTTTATTCCGAACCCGACAATGATGAACAACAGACCGCAGAGTATAGAAAATATAGTGATGAACAAAAAGAGAAAAAGCAAAGAGCCAAGAAATATTGCATACCGTCACAAAAAATTAATCGCAGTGATTCAACGCTTAGCGATATGATCAACAGGCGAGAGCTGAACAATGATTCAGACGGTGAAGCGGCGGTGCGTGACGGGCAGGAAACCATAGAAGCACTTGTGCTTGTGAAAACATCCGATACGGAGTATTCGCTGTTTTCACGGGACGCAGTGTTTGATATTACTTCTGTACCCGATAATGCACAGGCAAAGCTGATAGCAAAGCAAAGACTGAGATTGCCGGCATTTTTCAGCAAGTCTTATAATTTTGGTAAAACGATTGAGATACTGGCAAACTCTATGCCTCAGGCGTGGAGGAATGCAAAGTGGCTCAAAGGTGAGATATTGCTTTTGCTTGACGGAAATAACAAGATAAGTATGCTCGGCAGAACGTATAAATACAGCACCGAAAGAGGTTTTGAAGAAATAAAGGAGGAAGAAAGCTGATATGGACAGAGAGTTCAATCTGATCGACGAACCGTGGATATGTGTCCGTGACAACGGGTGCGAGGTGAAAGAGATAAGCATAAGGCAGGTCTTTGAACACGCACAGGATTACACGGAGCTTGCAGGAGAAACAAAAACGCAGGATATGGCTGTACTGAGGTTTCTGCTTGCGGTGATCTACACGGTATTCTCAAGGTACGACAAAAACGGTGATGAAGTTGATCCCGAGGACGATATTAATTATCTTACGGATAACTGGATCGAGGTTTATCGGAGCGGCAAATTTCCGATGAAGCCGTTTGAGAAGTATTTTGAAAAATGGTATGACCGTTTCTGGCTGTTTGATGAGGAGTATCCGTTTTATCAGTCTAACAAGGTAAACGGTAAAGGTAAGGCTACAAGTATAGCAAAAATGATTGGCTCGCTTTTTGAAAGTGCCAATAAGCCCAGGCTTTTCTCTGACAGGAACAATGACGGAAGACTGCTTTCATATTCGGAAGCGGTTCGTTGGTTGTTACATATAATCTGTTTTGACGATACAGCGGCAAAACAACCAGTACCTAAGAAATCATGGGTTAGTATATTGGGGCTGATAGCGGTCAGAGGAAACAACCTGTTTGAAACGCTTATGCTGAATTACAACGCAGAAAGCGATTCTGAATATGACGTGTATGTAAGTACTCCGTCGTGGGAAAAGGATAACAACAAAGCTGAGTTCAATACTCTGATACCTGTTCCCGATAATCAGGCGGCATTGCTTTCATTGATGTCAAGACGTGTGTATCTTTGCAGAGAAAACGGAAAGGTGAACGGTTATTATATTTCAGGCGGAGATTATTTTGAAGAAGTTGAAGTTTTCGGTGAGCAGATGACGCTCTGGAGGTCGTATAAAGAAAAAGGAAGCGACAGCATAAAATATAAACCTCAGCTTCATAAGCCTTCGACAAAGGCTTGGCAGGAATTCGGAAGTATCGCGGCGCTTGAAGGTGATGAAAATTCAAGCACTGCAAGAAAACCGGGCGTTATAGCTCATATTGAATCGTACATAGACAGGAGCTATCTGGATAATTGCTTTTTACTTAATGTAACAACGGCGTCTGTAATTCATGATTTCAACGATAGTATGTGTTTTAAGATTGTTGATTCTATCAGTGATGAACTGTCGTTCCATTCAGATCTGCTGATGAAAGTCGGAGAAGCGTGGCGCTATCGTATAGGAAACGAGATAGGCAAATGTGAAAGTGCGGCTAAAGCGGTAAATAAACTCAGTATCAATTTGCAGAAATCCGCAGGAGCAAGCGGTGACAAACTATCCGGAGAAGATGCAAAGACGCAGTTCTACAGTATGATAGACAAGCCTTTCAGAGATTGGCTGTCACAGCTTGATACAAGTTATGATATTGATGAATACACAGGTAAAATCGAAGATACTGTAAGGAAAATCGCAATCGTATTCGGAAACGACTGTGTTCATCAGATGAGCGCAAATACGATTTTCGGTAGATATGAGAAGGATGGCAAGGATAAAAACCTTGTGACTACGGTAGAGGCTCTTAACATTTTCAATGCTACAATAAATAAAATTTTCAGAAAAGAAGGTGATAACAAATGAGTAAGAGTGATATGGTTTATCGTTATACCGCATCAAAAATCGAGTATCTGCACAGCATTGCAGACACAGGAAGAGGCAAGGGCTATCTTGCTGAGCTTCGACACGGTATCGGTAAAAAGCCGGGAGAACTCCCGTCGCTTTGGTGGCTGATATTCGACAGAATCGATGAAGAACTTAAAGGTTCAAAGTGTGCGTCAAATGCAGAATGGGCAGTTTATACGGCTCTGACGTTGTGCGCTTTGCATCAGCAGGGTAACGACAGATTTATGTATGAAAAGGGCTATACTCTGGGAAGAGCGGCTTATCACATTGCAAACAGCAGTGATGATGAAGAACGTGTTGTAAACAGACTTAACCTTGTTGTAACATCAACGACAAAGGAAGAGCTTGCTTACCAGCTCAAAAGCATAGTTCAACTGCTCAAAGGCAAGAGTATACCGCTTGATTATGCGAAGCTTGCCGAAGAACTCTACAGGTTCAATTATCCTGAGCAGGCGGCAGATATAAAACTGTCGTGGGGAAGAGATTTCTATTCCGAAAAGTATAAGACCGAAAAAGATAATTCAAAAGGAGAGTAAAGAAAATGAGTAACGAAAGATTATATGTTGATTTCCATGTAGTACAGACAGTTCCGCCTTCATGCGTAAACCGTGATGATACCGGCAGACCTAAAACAGCTTTTTACGGCGGTGCAAACAGAGCGAGAGTGTCAAGCCAGTCGTGGAAGCACGCAATGCGTCTTATGTTCAATGAACTTTTTACAAGTGAAGAACTCGGCTACAGAACAATGCACGCTGTTGATCTTATTGCAAATGAAATCAAAAAGCTTGACAGCAGTTTTGACGATGAAACAGCCGTTAAGGAAGCTATAAAGGCGATGAACTCGGCAGGTGTGAAAATAAACGAAAAGAAGGATAATAAAACAGGAGCACTGTTCTTTATAAGTGCTGTACAGGCTAATAATCTTGCACAACTTGTTATAAGCGGTGAAAAAGACGCCAAGCTCTATAAGCAGGCGCTTAAAGAAACGCCTTCTGTTGATATTGCTTTATTCGGAAGAATGGTAGCAGACGACGCTGACCTGAATGTTGACGCGGCATCGCAGGTTGCTCACAGCATTTCAACTCATGCCGTACAGAATGAGTATGATTACTTTACGGCAGTAGACGATTGCTCGCCTGAGGACAGTGCGGGTGCGGGACATCTCGGAACAACAGAGTTCAATTCTTCAACGCTTTATAGATATGCGACTGTGAATGTTGCACAGCTTAAGAAATCAATAGGTGTTTCTGTAGCAGAAGTTATAAAGGGATTTGCCGAAGCATTTATCTGCTCTATGCCTACCGGTAAGCAGAACTCATACGCAAACAGAACATATCCCGATATGGTTTATGTGACGATCAGAAAAGATCAGCCCGTAAACCTTGTAGGTGCATTTGAAAAGCCGGTTATCAGCAATAACGGCTATGTTGAAGAGTCCGTGAAGAAATTACAGGAGTATGCAGGCAAGGTATATGACAACTTCAGCGGAAAGCCTGTAAAGAGCTTTATGATAGGTGCGGACGCTATATCCGATGCCGAAAGGGTAAATCTTGACGAGCTGCTCGAAAAGCTGTATAGCTACATAAAAGATGAGGTGGTATAATGCCTGTACTGCTGCTCAGACTTGCCGCTCCGTTGCAGTCATGGGGCGTTGAGTCGAAATTTGATACACGCCGCACGCTCGGATATCCGACCAAGAGCGGTGTAATCGGACTTGTGGCATCGGCTATGGGAAGAGAGAGGACGGAACCTCTTGACGATCTGAATGAGCTTAAGATCGGTATCAGAGTAGAGAACGAAGGTCGGCAGATAAGGGATTATCACACTGCCAACGGTGAAAAGACAAAAAAGTATATCACGCACCGTTTTTACCTTTCCGATGCGACTTTCCTTGTAGGACTCGAACATGAAGATGCAGGGCTGATAGAAAAAATCGAAGACGCTCTGAAGCATCCGGCGTTTCCGCTATTTTTAGGCAGGCGCTCATGCCCGCCTACACCTCCGCTTGTATGGGGATTGCGTGACGGAGATCTTCTTGATGTGCTTAAATCGGAAAGTCCGTTGCTTGACAAACAGCAGAGAAAAAACGCCGACACAAGGCTCAGAATTATCGCAGAAAGCGAAGACGGTCCTGCAATAATCAAGGATGTTCCTGTTTCGTTTGATCCGACATTCAGACGTTTCGGGCTGCGAAAAATAAAAGACTGCTATGTGGAAATCGATAAGCCGGACAGCACGGCGGATATGGTTTCTGCAGAGCACGACCCTATGGCTGAATTGAGGTGAAACAATGTACTTATCAAGAGTTTATCTGGATCTGTCAAACCGCAATACATTGAAGGCGGTCAATTCACGCAGTGTTCTGCACGGAGCTGTAGAAGCGGCACTTACGGATGACCGTTCAAGAAAGCTCTGGCGCATCGACAGCCTTGGAGGAGAGCTTTATCTGATGATTCTCAGCAATCAGAAGCCTGACTTATCTGTTATAGCATTGCAGTTTGGTGATACCGGCAGAGCAGGAGAAACAAGAGAATATGACGGTCTGCTTGGCAGAATAAAAAAGGGTGATATATGGCAGTTCCGCCTTACTGCAAATCCGGTGAAAACGGATAATGTAAAACAGGGACAGGGTAAGAAAAGGGCAGTCACCATTGTTGACTTTCAAAAGCAGTGGCTGATTGACAGAGCAGAGAAGAACGGGTTCTGCCTTAGTGAAGATTCATTTGATGTGGTTCAGAACAAGTGGTGCAGATTTTTCAAAAAGGACAACAGAGTAGTAACTCTTCTGTCGGTGACGTTTGAAGGACTGCTTGAAGTGACGGATGAAGAACTGTTCAAAAATATGCTCTTAAACGGATTAGGCAGAGGAAAAGCGTACGGTATGGGACTTATGACCGTAATGCGTCCGGGAAATAATACAAATGGCTGAAATACCCGGAATGATAAAACCCGATATCGTAGAACTGCCGCAGATTGCCGACAGAATTACATTTCTGTATCTGGAACATTGTAAAATAAACAGAAAAGACAGTGCAATCACCGTTATTGATGAGAACGGCGTTACGCATATACCATCCGGTACAATCTCTGTACTTATGTTAGGTCCCGGAACTGATGTTTCACACAGGGCTATGGAACTTATCGGCGACAGCGGAATAAGCATATGCTGGGTTGGTGAGCAGGGTGTCAGATATTATGCCGGCGGCAGACCGCTGACGCACAGTTCGAGGCTTATTGTAAAACAAGCGGAAATGGTCACAAACCAGCGCAAGCATCTTGATGTTGTCAGAAAGATGTATATGATGCGTTTTCCCGATGAGGATGTTTCGGGGCTTACTCTGCAACAGCTGAGAGGCCGTGAGGGCAGTCGTATAAGAAAAGTGTACAGACAGCAGTCTGAAAAATGGAATGTCGAATGGAACGGTCGTGTATACAATCACGAAGATTTCCAGTCGTCCGATCCGGTCAATCAGGCTCTGTCGGCGGCTCACGCCTGCCTTTACGGGCTTGCTCACGCTGTTATATGTTCTATGGGGTGTTCGCCTGCACTGGGGTTTGTACATATTGGTCACGAATGTTCGTTCGTATACGATATAGCCGATCTTTATAAAGCTGAAGTCACGATACCGATATCTTTTGAAGCGGCTGCATCGGTAAATGATGATATATCAAGATTTGTACGGCATAGGGTCCGTGACGAAATGGTGAAAGCTCATATGCTTGAGCGAATGGTACACGATATTAAATATCTGCTGATGCCTGAAGAAAATCCGGATGACGAAAAAGCCATGTATCTGTGGAATGATAAAAACGAACCTCTCGATTACGGTAAACAATACAGGTGACGATATGATGGTAGTAATTACACTGAGTTGTTGTCCGCCTAAACTGCGCGGAGATCTTTCCAGGTGGATGCAGGAAATAGACACAGGCGTGTATGTCGGAAATCTGAACGCAAGAGTTCGTGATAACGTATGGGATAGAGTGTGCTCAAACATTGGAAACGGTCATGCTTCAATGTCATACAGCTCAAATAACGAGCAGAAACTGGAATTCCGTATTCACAATACGCAATGGGAGCCGGTAGATTATGACGGCATAAAGCTTATAAAAAGACGTGTGACAAAAAGTGACGATGAAAACGTTATTCGTCCTAAGGCTATGACAAATCACATAAATCGTTTATCGGAGAAAAAACAGAAATCATCCGGTGTATCGGATACATATACGGTAATCGATATTGAAACAACGGGACTTAATCCCGATGATGAAATAATAGAACTCGGCGCAGTGACGGTTGAAAACGGATCAGTAGCGGAAACATATTCTGTGCTTGTCAAAACAGATAAAAAAATACCGGAGGCGATTATCAGGCTTACAGGTATAACGGAGGAATTACTGGCAAGTGAAGGAACGGACAAAAGCAAAGCACTTAGTGAGTTTGCAATGCGATGCAACGGAAAACCTCTGGTTGGGCATAATATCGGTTTTGACCTGAATTTTATTAAATCTGCGTGTGCTGAAAACAAAATTGATTTTGTTCCGTCAAAAATTATTGATACAGTTAAAATATCAAGAAAACTACTTGATATTAATTCATATTCATTATCAGCTATTGCGGATTATCTTGATTTGCATTATAATAAAGATAGGATTCATAGGGCGCTTGACGATTGTCTGCTTACACAAAGGATCTATGAAAAGTTAAAGGAAATCTAAGCGGTTGATTTTGCAAAACCGCTATTTTCCTTGATTTCTTTAGTCTTGTCCCCACACGCGTGGGGATGATCCTCTTCCTGAATGCAGAAGTTGTAAAATGCTTTGCTTGTCCCCACACGCGTGGGGATGATCCCGATCGATACGCTCGGTAGCGTGGTAACTTTTCCTTGTCCCCACACGCGTGGGGATGATCCAAAGTTGTTTGTTCTGCGCTAAGTGCAGATACACTTGTCCCCACACGCGTGGGGATGATCCTGACCGAGGATAAGCCGCAATGTTTCGAGATCTCTTGTCCCCACACGCGTGGGGATGATCCCTTTCCAGCCGGAAATGTTGTCCGGATCCATCACTTGTCCCCACACGCGTGGGGATGATCCTACATATATCTACCCGACGTAGGTTTACCGTAACTTGTCCCCACACGCGTGGGGATGATCCTAAGCGTCGCACTTTTCATTGAGAACATACCAACTTGTCCCCACACGCGTGGGGATGATCCCCGTTTTCACGGATGAAGTCTACAATGTCACTGTCTTGTCCCCACACGCGTGGGGATGATCCTTATAAGCACCTCGCCGCCGATTGAGTTGTCCGCTTGTCCCCACACGCGTGGGGATGATCCTGAGCATTACCTGCTCCAAAGAAGCATTCAGAGCTTGTCCCCACACGCGTGGGGATGATCCTAGTGAAATTTTCCCGAAGACAGCATAAAGCCGCTTGTCCCCACACGCGTGGGGATGATCCCAGCCGTTTCAGAGCCTGACTGTACATATATTACTTGTCCCCACACGCGTGGGGATGATCCTATCACCGTATGAGCTTGAAAACGACTTCTGCACTTGTCCCCACACGCGTGGGGATGATCCTCAGACTGCTTTGCCAGTCGAGCGCAAAGCCCCCTTGTCCCCACACGCGTGGGGATGATCCCTTTATAGGGAGTCAGCGACGATCGGCGTACAACTTGTCCCCACACGCGTGGGGATGATCCGGTGCTGAGCGGGCACTTGCTAAGTTGTTTTTAACTTGTCCCCACACGCGTGGGGATGATCCTCAGATACCACAAAAAGTTGCCAAGTCAAAAAACTTGTCCCCACACGCGTGGGGATGATCCTTTGTCAGGTGCGTCCTTGGCGGGTGAGTATAACTTGTCCCCACACGCGTGGGGATGATCCTTGCCCGTGCTGAACACAAGATGGTGCGCTATGCTTGTCCCCACACGCGTGGGGATGATCCTCAATCAAGCAGTTAACGATTACCGCAAATATCCTTGTCCCCACACGCGTGGGGATGATCCTACCTTTTCCATTTGTTTTCCTCCTGCCCTTAGCTTGTCCCCACATGCGTGGGGATGATCCAGACTGATGTTGCCGTTATTTTTATCTCCGTTGCTTGTCCCCACACGCGTGGGGATGATCCTCGTACTTGCACATATGATGTATTACTTGCCGACTTGTCCCCACACGCGTGGGGATGATCCCTTAACCACAAAGGTGGCAGGTGTGACGGTTAACTTGTCCCCACACGCGTGGGGATGATCCTATTTTGAGATGATGACAGGTGTAAACGGTCAACTTGTCCCCACACGCGTGGGGATGATCCTTGTCATCTGCATGATGCCATTGTTACTTGTCACTTGTCCCCACACGCGTGGGGATGATCCTCGCCACCGTTAAACATTTCCGCTGTTGCTAATCTTGTCCCCACACGCGTGGGGATGATCCGTCGTCGATTGTGATTTCTTCTGTTTTTTCTTCCTTGTCCCCACACGCGTGGGGATGATCCGTCTGTAAGTGTAGTTGTTCCACGCCCTTTTATCTTGTCCCCACACGCGTGGGGATGATCCGCCCTTGTCGTTTGACGCTGCAAAGAGTGTCGGCTTGTCCCCACACGCGTGGGGATGATCCTTAAAGTATCCGCTTGCCATACCGCCAAGCGTGCTTGTCCCCACACGCGTGGGGATGATCCCAAAAATCTGAGTAGGAAGTATGACGGCTCAAGCTTGTCCCCACACGCGTGGGGATGATCCCTCCTCCTCTCACGGATTTACTCTGTCACCGTCCTTGTCCCCACACGCGTGGGGATGATCCTTACAGCCTAAAGCGTTATCCGGCGATATTGCACTTGTCCCCACACGCGTGGGGATGATCCCCAGTGCTCGTTGCCGACGAGGGCGCTCTCATACTTGTCCCCACACGCGTGGGGATGATCCCTGGTACAGTCACAAACGACAGCACAAACGACACTTGTCCCCACACGCGTGGGGATGATCCCGTTACGCTTTGCGTTAAACTTTGCTGAAACGACTTGTCCCCACACGCGTGGGGATGATCCTGCAACAGTCGCAAAGCAGTATGACGACTACTTCTTGTCCCCACACGCGTGGGGATGATCCCGGGCTATGAGGGCAGTGCGACGTATGCAGAGCCTTGTCCCCACACGCGTGGGGATGATCCTATCCCATAACCTCGTCCTTAAAAAAGACGCAACTTGTCCCCACACGCGTGGGGATGATCCTGCGAGCATCGGCACAAGCACGGGAAGCACATCCTTGTCCCCACACGCGTGGGGATGATCCTCAGACTGCTCTCCCAGTCAAGCGCAAAGCCCCCTTGTCCCCACACGCGTGGGGATGATCCTTGTCACATCGCATGACTTGTTAAACCCTGTGACTTGTCCCCACACGCGTGGGGATGATCCTGCAACAGTCGCAAAGCAGTATGACGACTACTTCTTGTCCCCACACGCGTGGGGATGATCCCCTCGTCCTTAAAAAAGACGCAAGCGCCTTGAGCTTGTCCCCACACGCGTGGGGATGATCCTACTATATGTTATAAGACTTGTCTCGTTATTAACTTGTCCCCACACGCGTGGGGATGATCCCCAAGTAAGCAATGTATTTACAATATCAGCCATCTTGTCCCCACACGCGTGGGGATGATCCCCGTTTTAAGTGGTAAAATCTTTGTATGTGCAGCTTGTCCCCACACGCGTGGGGATGATCCGCACCGTTATGTTATCATCATTAAGGGATTTTTCTTGTCCCCACACGCGTGGGGATGATCCTAAAGAAATGAAATCGGTCTGGTACAAATTTCACTTGTCCCCACACGCGTGGGGATGATCCGTTAGGGTAAAAAGTGCCGTTAGTCTGTATCGCCTTGTCCCCACACGCGTGGGGATGATCCTGTGTCCGACGGTCAGTTACAGACAGTCGGAGACTTGTCCCCACACGCGTGGGGATGATCCCAAGCGGCAAAATCTTGTTGCACCAGTACTTTACTTGTCCCCACACGCGTGGGGATGATCCCGAACTCCCTGACTACACAAACGCCTTTTTTAACTTGTCCCCACACGCGTGGGGATGATCCTTGATATAACCTCAACTCCGCTTGTACGGGCTTCTTGTCCCCACACGCGTGGGGATGATCCTATGAGATTTGTGGTTTTTCCCCTCGATCGGGGCTTGTCCCCACACGCGTGGGGATGATCCATGTTATTCCAGCTTTTGCTAATGATTTTAAAGCTTGTCCCCACACGCGTGGGGATGATCCCGATTATGTCAAACAAAATGGAGCTAAAGCCCTCTTGTCCCCACACGCGTGGGGATGATCCCGGTCAAGTGGTGCTTGAACGACTTAAAAAAGACTTGTCCCCACACGCGTGGGGATGATCCTATGCTCAAAAAATACCTTTTCCATTTGTTTTTCTTGTCCCCACACGCGTGGGGATGATCCTCAAGCTCGGTTAGCATTACCGTTATTTCCGTTCTTGTCCCCACACGCGTGGGGATGATCCTGGATAGAGGAACAAGGCGACACATACGACAAACTTGTCCCCACACGCGTGGGGATGATCCCAGATGACGGCGACCCGTTGGTAACAGCTTTTTCTTGTCCCCACACGCGTGGGGATGATCCTGTTTGCCGTTGTTAATACAATGCCAAATATAGTCTTGTCCCCACACGCGTGGGGATGATCCTGAAACGAGAGGTAACACCTCAAAACAATGACACTTGTCCCCACACGCGTGGGGATGATCCTGTTTGCTTACTGTCTTATCAGTAAGCACATTTCTTGTCCCCACACGCGTGGGGATGATCCTTACTTTGAGCGTATGACAGGTGTAAACGGTCACTTGTCCCCACACGCGTGGGGATGATCCTATTTTGGAAGAATTTATTGAAAAAAGAAAAGGCTTGTCCCCACACGCGTGGGGATGATCCTTGCATATATCCACCATTTGTTTGCACAACACTCTTGTCCCCACACGCGTGGGGATGATCCCATACCACGCCTAAAAAAGTCACCAAAAAGATGCTTGTCCCCACACGCGTGGGGATGATCCCAGATGACGGCGACCCGTTGGTAACAGCTTTTTCTTGTCCCCACACGCGTGGGGATGATCCTAATTTCACGCAGTTTTCACGCAGTTTTCACACCTTGTCCCCACACGCGTGGGGATGATCCTCACCCCCTATATCTCATCTCGTACTCTGCCTTCTTGTCCCCACACGCGTGGGGATGATCCTCTCTTGACCGCTTGAGATTGTCGGCTCGGGGGCTTGTCCCCACACGCGTGGGGATGATCCCCTCCACGCTTGGCGGTATGGCAAGCGGATACTCTTGTCCCCACACGCGTGGGGATGATCCTGTGCCATTTCGTGCATTAACGTTGATATTGTTCTTGTCCCCACACGCGTGGGGATGATCCTCTGCTTTTTATCGCACTTATCGCCGTTTCGCTCTTGTCCCCACACGCGTGGGGATGATCCTCCATTCCGCAAAGTCAGCCATTTATCGTAGGCCTTGTCCTCACATGCGTGGGGATGATCCCTCTCTGCCGCTCTTCGCTTTGCGGTGTACCACCTTGTCCCCACACGCGTGGGGATGATCCTCCACCACTTGTGGTAATTTTGTAAAAATCCGTCTTGTCCCCACACGCGTGGGGATGATCCTAACATGATTTTCTTTAGCTGTAATATTATAAACTTGTCCCCACACGCATGGGGATGATCCTAAAGATAGGAAATCTGAACGCACCAACAGACGCTTGTCCCCACACGCGTGGGGATGATCCCGCTCCCTGACCCCGAACAAATAAAGATAGGAACTTGTCCCCACACGCGTGGGGATGATCCCACACGGCTATTACAAAGGCTTGAACCCTACGACTTGTCCCCACACGCGTGGGGATGATCCGGGTGTCTGATGAAAAAGAAAAATACTGACACGCTTGTCCCCACACGCGTGGGGATGATCCCCTATAAAAGCAATCGGATTTAAGGCACTGATGCTTGTCCCCACACGCGTGGGGATGATCCCCGAAAAGGGAAACATCGAGGGTCGCAACCCTCCTTGTCCCCACACGCGTGGGGATGATCCCGAAAAAAGCAGGGATTGCCCTTGCAAGGGAAACTTGTCCCCACACGCGTGGGGATGATCCTTTTAATGCGGTCGGAGAATTATGCGAAAGCGCCTTGTCCCCACACGCGTGGGGATGATCCCGATACAGTGTCGTCAATGCCGATTAGGTCAAACTTGTCCCCACACGCGTGGGGATGATCCTATGATTGTCGCACTGGCGTAAGCGATGAAAGGCTTGTCCCCACACGCGTGGGGATGATCCCACGATAGTCACACGACATAAGATTATCATTTGCTTGTCCCCACACGCGTGGGGATGATCCTCATCAACTAAATTTTGCTTATCCGGAATTAGACTTGTCCCCACACGCGTGGGGATGATCCCCGTTCAAAGGATGCTTATAGTAGCTTTGATAACTTGTCCCCACACGCGTGGGGATGATCCTAAAAAAGCCCTCTCGATAAGTTCGAGAGAGTTCTTGTCCCCACACGCGTGGGGATGATCCCGACATTTAAAATACACCCCAAAAAATAAGAAACTTGTCCCCACACGCGTGGGGATGATCCTCCTGCTCCCCCGATAAGCGTGTACTGCTCTGACTTGTCCCCACACGCGTGGGGATGATCCTTGATAATCATGTAGCAGCTATGACGAGAAAGACTTGTCCCCACACGCGTGGGGATGATCCCAAAAAGAAAAAACGCAAAGCGTGCGTATGAAGCTTGTCCCCACACGCGTGGGGATGATCCTAAATGTCGGTGACAAGGTGGGCGGTCTTAACGCTTGTCCCCACACGCGTGGGGATGATCCTCATTGCCAGTTGCGAAAATGGAATTGTCAGAACTTGTCCCCACACGCGTGGGGATGATCCTATCTAACAGTACTACTACGCTTATGCAAACATCTTGTCCCCACACGCGTGGGGATGATCCCTAACATTAGAAAAAATATCAGATATAATAGGACTTGTCCCCACACGCGTGGGGATGATCCCTTTTCGGAGCAGACAATAAATGTGGGTGACAACTTGTCCCCACACGCGTGGGGATGATCCCATTTGGTTATTCCAGCCAAAATATTTTCTATTCTTGTCCCCACACGCGTGGGGATGATCCTGATAAATGCAAACACGCTGATAGTTGAGCTAACTTGTCCCCACACGCGTGGGGATGATCCTATTGCTTGAAATTAATTTAACTTTTTCTGACACTTGTCCCCACACGCGTGGGGATGATCCTACAGTATATCCGTCAACGTGATAGTCAATTAGCTTGTCCCCACACGCGTGGGGATGATCCCCACCATTTGTTTGTATAACACTTTTTTTATATCTTGTCCCCACACGCGTGGGGATGATCCCCCATATTCTAAATATTTTTTATATCTGCCTTACTTGTCCCCACACGCGTGGGGATGATCCTTAATTCGGCAGGATTCTCAAAAAGTCGAATTACTTGTCCCCACACGCGTGGGGATGATCCTAGCTGTCGCATATCCTAAATTTTTCAAAATTTCTTGTCCCCACACACGTGGGGATGATCCCCTCTGAACGCATTCTAGGATAATTGCGGTAATCTTGTCCCCACATGCGTGGGGATGATCCTTCCTCTGCAAGCTCAGCAAGTTCTGCAAGACCCTTGTCCCCACACGCGTGGGGATGATCCTGTAGACGAGAAGTACAGGGATTACACCAAAGACTTGTCCCCACATGCGTGGGGATGATCCCGGTATTGAATACAATGGAAAAGTATTCATCAACTTGTCCCCACACGCGTGGGGATGATCCTAAACGATACTTCGAGCGTTAAAGTGGGCGATACTTGTCCCCACACGCGTGGGGATGATCCTATTTTATGTCAAAAATATTAGGTGTTCGCAAACTTGTCCCCACACGCGTGGGGATGATCCCGGGTATGTGCCTGATGAGTTAAACAAATTTTTCTTGTCCCCACACGCGTGGGGATGATCCTGCGTGTAGCGATCGAAATCATGATGAGTGGCACTTGGTAGATTGTCAAGTCAAGTGCAACACTTTTTAGACAAAAATTCGAGAGGGGAAA
>OGQY01000685.1_pt1 | contig 26523 bp, 24 predicted proteins | sample 1553361 | NCBI WGS metagenome assembly OGQY01 (sample SAMEA2579963, study PRJEB22360) | human gut metagenome | reverse complement strand
GCGGCGAGCTGCACTGCATCGGTGCGACCACGCTCGACGAGTACCGCCAGTATATTGAAAAGGACGCCGCCCTCGAGCGCCGCTTCCAGCCCGTTATGGTCAACGAGCCGACGGTCGAGGACACCATTTCCATCCTGCGCGGCCTGAAGGAGCGCTATGAGATCTATCACGGCGTGCGCATCCACGACAATGCGCTCGTCGCCGCCGCGACGCTTTCCGACCGCTATATCACCGACCGTTTCCTGCCGGACAAGGCCATCGACCTTGTCGATGAGGCCTGCGCGATGATCCGCACGGAGATCGATTCCATGCCCGCAGAGCTTGACGACCTGCGCCGCAAGATCATGCAGCAGGAAATTGAAGAGATGGCTCTCAAGAAAGAGGACGACCAGCTCTCGCGAGACCGTCTCGAAGAACTCAAGAAAGAGCTCGCCGATGAGAAGGAGCAGTTCAACGCCATGAAGTCCCGCTGGGAGGCGGAAAAGAGCGGCGTGGACAGCGTGAAGGAGCTAAAGTCCAAGATCGAGCAGATGAACGGTGAGATCGAGCGCGCACAGGCGAACCTTGAATATGAAAAGGCCGCCAAACTCAAGTACTCCGACCTCCCCGCCCTTGAAAAGCAGCTCAAGGACGCCGAGGCCGCAGCCGAAAAGCACACGGGCGAGAACTCCATGGTGCACGACACCGTAACCGAAAACGAGATCGCCGATATCGTCGGCAAGTGGACGGGCATCCCCGTCAGCCGCCTGATGGAGGGCGAGCGCGAAAAGCTGCTGCGCCTCGACGAGATCATTCACAAGCGCGTTGTCGGTCAGGACGAGGCGGTGCGCCTCGTCACCGAGGCCATCCAGCGCTCGCGCGCCGGCATTGCGGACCCGAACCGCCCCATCGGCAGCTTCCTCTTCCTCGGCCCCACGGGCGTTGGCAAGACGGAGCTTGCAAAGTCCCTTGCCGACTGCCTCTTTGATGATGAACACAACCTTGTGCGCATCGATATGACCGAGTATATGGAGAAGTTCTCCGTTTCTCGTCTCATCGGCGCGCCTCCGGGATACGTCGGCTACGACGAGGGCGGCCAGCTCACCGAGGCTGTGCGCCGCAAGCCGTACAGCGTGGTGCTGTTCGACGAGGTCGAAAAGGCGCATCCGGACGTCTTCAACATCCTGCTGCAAATTCTCGACGACGGCCGTATCACCGACTCGCAGGGCCGCACGGTGGACTTTAAGAACACCATCATCATCCTGACATCGAACCTCGGCTCGTCCGAGCTGCTCGACGGCATTCAGCCGGACGGCAGCATTTCCGAGAGCGCCCGCGCCGCCGTCATGGGCGAGCTGCGCCGCGCGTTCCGTCCGGAATTCCTGAACCGTCTTGACGAGATCATTATGTTCAAGCCGCTCACGAAGGAAAACCTCAGCGGCATCATCGACATCCTGATGGAAGGTCTCAAGAAGCGTCTTGCCGACAAGACGCTGAGGCTCGAAGTCACGGATGCGGCCAAGAGCCTCATCATCGAGCGTGGCTTCGACCCGATCTACGGCGCGCGTCCGCTCAAGCGCTATCTCCAGAGCGCGGCGGAGACGCTCATCGCCAAGGAGATTTTGCGCGGCGACCTCGCCGCGGGCAGCACGCTTGTGCTCGACACGGAAAACGGCGAACTGAGCTGCCGCAAGAAGTAAACACAGCAAAAGGACCGGAGAACGGATTTTCGTTCTCCGGTCTTTCTGCGTCTGACGCTATAAGATTGCACAAGAATCGTCTCGTTTTCCTGTGCATTTTGTCTATGCCTAAGTCATGTTTTTGGGATTTCTGCCTCAAAACAGGACTTAGGCATATATCATTTCATGGATAAGCGTGATAGAAAAAAGTTGCTGAGACAAAATGGCGAAAAATCGACTTCCTTTTTAGAAAGGAGAGATGCAATGCGTTTTCCGTTCGGCGCAGGTGATCTGGAGGCACAGGCACTGAACACAGCACAGGAGACATACAATGTGGCAAGCAGAGCGCGGCGTGTTCTGTAAAAGGCAAAAAATAAAGAATAGGAGGAAAGAAAATGAAAGGTCACAAGTTTTTGAAGATCACCGGAATCTTGATGATCGTTTCCGCTGCGATCTCCATTCTTGCGGGCGTGTTCGTCGGCGGGCTTGGCGCGTTGGCGGCAGGACTCGGCGCAGCATCCGGCCTGACCTTCTCCTACTGGGCGGCGCTGTTTCTGACGCTGGTCGGCGGCATCTGCCAGCTGATCGCCGGTGTCAAAGGCGTCAAGCACTGTCAGCGCATCGAAGAAGCCGGAAAGCTCATCATCTGGGGCGCGATTGTGGCAGTGTTCTGCATTCTGAGCACAGTCCTGAGCATGGTCAACGGCGGCGAATTCAATTTTATGAGCATCTTGACAGGCGTAGCCGTTCCGGCTCTGTACATCTACGGCGCAGTGCTGAACAGCAAGACCGAGGACGAGTTTGCGGCATAAAGAAAAAGAAGCAAAACAATGAAAAGAAACGATCTTTTGTATGCACTCCTGCTGTTTATCGGGATCGGGTTGGGTCTATTGGTTCTCAGCAGGTTGGTGCGTTTCCAAAACAATTTGGGAGGGAATTATGAAACAGTCTAAGATGAGAATCCTTTGCCTGCTGCTCACGGCAGTGATGCTGCTCAGCCTTACGGCCTGCGGCAAGGATAAGAAGGAAGAAAATAGCAATGTGATGAAGTTCGACGATTGCGAGCTGGTCTACAAGAGCGCGTGCATCATGGACGATTTCGACGGGAACGATGCGCTTGTTGTAACGCTGGACTTTACCAATACCAGCAGTTCAAATGAGTCATATCTCTGGACACTTTCCGAAACAGCCATACAGAATGGCGAAGAACTGGAGATCGCCACGGTCTATGTCAGCGAGGATTCCTTCGATACGGTGATCGACAGCCAGTTTGATGACGTGGCTCCGGGCAAGACGCTCGAAGTGAAATCCGCCTTTGTGCTCAAGGATATGAGCAAGGTCGAAGTGACCTTTGAAGAGAGCTTTGGCAGCAAGAGCAACAAGATCACCATCGACCCGTCCACGCTCAGCCGCGGCTCGGCCTCGAGCACGTCCAACACGGGCAAGAACCCGACGCAGACCGGCTCGGAGATGAAAGACTGGTGGAACGGCGACTGGTACGGCTGGTGGAAGATGACCGAATGCGCAGGCTATTATGAGGGCATGGACGATAGTCGCTGGGACATCTGCGGCGTCATTGACATCAAGTCTGACAACACCGGTACCGTTACCCTCTGGGACGAGGATTATTCGAAGAGCAACCCCATGGCTGAGGCGAGCGTCAGTCTGCTCGACGACGGCATGGGCGAGCACGGCACGATGATCTCTAAGAGCGGCCGCTTTACGAACATTGACCTGTCGCAGGAGGACTGGGTCGTCAATCCGGTCGCAATGGAGGTTGACGATCTGATCTGCATCGACGGTTATTACGAAAACGGCGAAGATGAATTCTACTATGAGATCTACCTGCGCCCATGGCGACTCTACTGGGACGAGCTGGATGCAAATTCCCGCCCCGCATACTATGACAGTTGGTACGTGCCGATGATCGAGTCTGGCGAGTACATGCCGGACTCCATCGGTTGATGGAGCTCAGGCAGCCATCGGTGAGAGAGAAAAACGGCTGATCCGATCAGCAAAACAGGCTCCCGCCCCAATTTAGGGCGGGAGCCATGCGCTTATTGATGAAAATTGGGAAAGATTTTGAACAGTTCTGAAAGGAGTGACCATGAAAACGACACTGAAACGAGTGCTCTCGCTTTTGCTGGCGCTGGTTCTAATGCTGTCTCTTTGCGCCTGTACGCAAAAATCACAGGAGGACTCTGATGAACCGGACAATACCGGCGGATTTGCGCTCCCGACAAAGAACGACAGAGAAAAAACGGGGAAGCGGCCGACAAAGCACACCGGAACGGCAGAGGGGAGAAACTCCCTGATGTGGCTGCGTGATCGGATCGATGTTCCGATGACGATGTTCGGCGCGGCATATCTTGGCTATGCCGATGACCTCTTCGAAGAGGAATTTGAGGAGGAACTTCCCGCGTGGCTGTGGGAAAACAACGAAGCGATGCTGCGAGAATATCCTTTTATCGCGGAGATCGACGAAAACCATATCATTGGCGGCACAGTTTATCTGTACTGTATCGTACCGGTCGATGAAAATGCCTCCGTTGCGATCAACCGCGTGAAGTGGGACAACAAAACAAGGTCGGAGAAGGTCACGGAGGTCCTTTACCGGTCGGAGAACGGTGAGCCGGTGCTGCTTTTTGCCAACCTGGACGGCGTCGCCTATGAGGTCGACACGCAAGTCATCATCACAGACAGCAGTGGGAATATCTGCGAGTGGTATCCGTCACTGGACGCAGACAGCTACCTTGCCCCGTGCACCACAGACGAAGGAGAGTACCTGCTGTGGGACTTTACGGAATACGCATGGCAGAGCGCCTCGCCCGACCTTGCCCTTTGGCTTGCCGACGGTTGGACCGGAATGACAGCGCTCGGTCTGGCCGGATCACAAAGCACGGGCACGGGCTGGTTCATAGAAACAACGAGGGAGTTCGTTGAGAGCAGCGCATATTTTTCCCTGCGGTTTTATCTCGACGATGAAACAGGCGGTTCCGTCGATCTGGACTGGGCCTATGAGGATTCGGACGACTTTGAAGAGATGTGGAGCGGGTTCTGGACGATCGAACCTGTTCTCGACGGGCCGAGCTATGTGACCATCAGCCTCTCCCTTGTGGGCGGCAAAAACTACGCCCTCATGGACGGCCCGTCATACATGAGCGAAACCTATCCCTGCCTGATCAGTCCAAGCGGCGATGAGCTGCTCATCGGCAGGGGCGAAAACGGCATCGCTCTGCCGTTCATGTCGTGGGACACAACGACGTGTATGCTAACACAGGCTGTGGGATAAAATAAGGATAAGCAGGCTCGATGCGGAACACTTTGATCTCTCGCTATATGGAGAGAATGGTACGGCGGTCGTCAGCACCACAGAATGCACCGACGCCTCCGACAGGAAGGAACGCGAATATACGCTCATTCTGTCGCTTCCCGAGCAGACACTCTACTTCCGCGCAGACTGGAGCAAATCCTAATCATCCGGCAAACAGCCGCCCGTACGGGCGGCTGTTTTCGCTTCGCTACCGATAGTAGCGGAATACTTGGTGGACTTTTGCGGCAAAAACTGATACGATAGCGCCATCAAGGCAAAGGAGGCACGATCATGGACAACGAACTCGGCACGCGCATCCGCGCGCTGCGCAAGGAACGCGGGCTGTCGCAGGAGGCGCTGGCGCAGGCACTCGAAGTCTCGCGGCAAGCCGTGACAAAGTGGGAAGACGGCTCGTCGCTGCCGAGCACGGCGAACCTCTTCGCACTCTCGGGCTTTTTCGGCGTTCCGCTCGCAGAGCTGACCGGCACACCGGAGAGCACTTCTTCCGCGCCGCCCGCTGCGGGTGTATCAGAAAAAGAACGCCGCACACGCACAAAGGTTTTGACCATCAGCGCGTGTATACTGCTCGCTGTCAGTGTGCCGGTGCTCCTCTGGTGCGCGGTGCAGTATTTCAATAATGCAAGTCTGCCTATTCCGGAACCGCGTTGGTATTCCGTGCCAAGTGAAGAAGAGATCATTGGTACCGCTGAAACCATAACGGGAATCTATGTCATCAGCAAATTTCCCACCTGGCTGTTTTTGAGCGCACTGTCGCTCTTTGTCGTGGGACTTGGTGTGCTGATAGGATTGAAAATCAAGAGGTGGAAAGGAAAAACACATGACGGGCAAGATTAAAGTTTTACTGCCGCTGCTGCTCATCGTCCTGCTCGCCGGCTGCGGCAGCAAAACCGACGACGGTCTGCACATTGAAAACCACGACTGGACGTCGACACAGGTCATCGACAGCGCGGGTCAGCCGCTTGACCTCCCTGCCCTCACCTGCGCGGCGCAAAATGGTGCGCTGACGATCACCGACGCAGACGGCAATGAACAGAGCGGAACTTACTCACTTGTGCAGCGCGATACAAACAGCGTTCTTTATGATCTCTCGCTCGATGGTGAGAGCGGCACAGCTGTCGTCAGCACCACGGAATACGTGGACGCTGACGGTAAAAAGGAAAGCGAATATACGCTCATCCTCTCGCTCCCCGAGCAGACGCTCTACTTCCGCGCAGACTGAAGCAAGTCCTGATCAACCGGCAAACAGCCGCCCGTACGGGCGGCTGTTTGCTGTAAAGTGATCTCACTTTATCAGTCTTGCGATCTCTTCCTCTGCAAGCGCAGTCACGCCCGAAAAGTCGATACAGGGACGATAGACCGCTTCCAGCGTGTCATGGGCGTTTGCGGCATCTGTGAGCGTCCTCACGGCCTCTTCCAGAAGAGATGTTTCCACGCGGCGGATAAATCGCAGCTTCGTTTTCTGTGCTCGGGTGAGCCGTTCCTCCGCCATCGCATCGAGCCGCAGGCGGCGGTAGGGCTTCCCCTCATAGAGCATGCGCGCGTTCGTCGTGACGAAGGCAAGGCCGCGCTCGGGAATCAGCACATGCTGGCATTCTTCCGGTCGGTCGGGATTGGGGCAAATGATAACGTCGAACCGTTTCTCCTGCGCCGCCTGCGCAATGGTTTGCAGCATTTCATTCCCCAATCCCGCGCTGTCGCAGAGCGCGTAAACGCGCGGGCAGAGTTCCTCCACCGTGTCAAAACGGCAGATATCGCCGTGCTTCGTCACACCGCCGAGAAAGGCTCGAACCACGTGCCCACTCCCCTCTCCCTCGCTTCTCAGCTCACGGGCGAGAATCCCGCTTGTGCGGCGGCGGAGCTTTGCAAAATCCATCTGCGCGTGCATCGCCACGCGGCGTTCGCTCTCCACCTCGCCCATCGCGCGCAACGCGCGGTAGGCGCTGCGATAGTGCGCGCGATACTCATCGCTCAGCGCAATGATCTCTGCGCGGCGCGCCTTGGCTGCGTCCAGATCGTAAAAGCGCGTCAGGTCGACATATCGCTCGCAGGCGGCGGCATAGCTTGGTTCAAGCACATGGGGCGCGGTGCCGTCCACGATGGCGGCGCGCCGGTCTAAGAAGATCGCTCCGTCGAGCGAATCGGGGTCGCCCGAGCAGTTGATATATACGACCCGCTCGCCCGTGCGCTCCACAGCCGCACCCATGCGGCGCATAAAGGTCGATTTGCCGCTACCTGCGCCGCCCTTGAGGATCAAGAGATCGTCAAATCGTCCGCCCAAGAGCTGTTCATAGAGCGAGGAAAATCCCTCTTCGCTGTTTGCGCCAAGGAAAAAGTGCAACGGTTGCATAGCGTTCCCTCCAAAATCAATCTTTTCGTTTTCAGCTTATGCGGAAACGTCCGTTTGCGCGCTTCCCTTTTGCAAAAAAATATGCTATGCTCTCTTCAGCCGCGTACCACGGCAAATTCAGGAAGAAAGGACTGATCTGTTATGATGATGCAGCGTGTATGGAGGGTCCACACTTCCTGACCCTCCGAAATTTTACTTTGGAGGACGACAATGGAACATCTTATTTTCATTCGTGAGGCCATCACAGACAGTGAGATCGCACGCTTTTTCGAGAAGCTGCACCTCTATCACCGGCGCGATATCTTCCCCGAGATTGAGCAGGCCGAGGATCTCGCCTATTTTCTCAGCGATGAGTACCTCTCGCAGCTCAAGTCACTGCACAGGCGGCAGGAAAACCGCCTGCACTTTCTCTTTTTCGAGCGCGGCGGGCAGGATATCGGTTTTACGATGCCGGTCATTTATGGTTCAGAGGACGACAAGTGCTTCATCATGGAGTTCTGCGTCTACCCGGAATTTCGCGGAAGCAGTACAGGTCACGCCTGCGGCGAGGCGCTGCTCTCTTGGGCGCGCGAACGCAGGGCAAGCTACTTTGAGCTCAACTGCGACACCGCGCCGCGCGAGCGCTTCTGGGGCAGACTTGGCTTTCTGCCGAACGGCTGCGACGAGTGGAGCATACCGCTGATGCTGCGCCCGCCGGAGGAAGACGCCCCCATCACCGTCCGTCAGTTCGTCCCCGGTGCGGACGACTGGCAGCTTTGGAAACTCGAAAACGGCTATCTCGCTGAGATCGGTGAAACGCCGCTCGACGAGAGAAAGCAAGCGCAGCTTTTGCAGGCCATTCAAGAGGAACGCATCACCTTCTTTGCCGCCTACCGCAAAACACGCATGGTCGGAATGTGCAGCGTGAGCCGCGTATTTTCGACATTCACATGTGCGGACATCGGTGTCTTTGAGGATTTCTTTGTCGAACCGGTGTTCCGAAAGCAAGGCGCCGCGCGGCAGCTCGCGTCTGCGGCACAGGAATACGGTAGGGCAAATCACCTTGCCAGTCTTGCCGTTACCTGTGCTTTGTGCGACGAGGGAATGTACCGCGCGCTGGGCTTCACCGAAAAGCTTGGCACGACCCTTGTCCACCTCAGCTGACAGCAAAATAAAGAAAGGCTCTGTTTGGGAGAACCCAAACAGAGCCTTTTTATGTACTTATCTTACGCCGTGAAGATCTTATCCTCGGCGCGGCGCGTATAGTCGCGCTCGAGCATCGCGCGGTGCGAAAGGAACGCGGGATCGTCGAAATACTTCGCACCCATCGGGCAATTGCGCACGCAGGAGTGGCACTTGATGCAAATGCCCACAACCTCCGTCACATCGTCGGGGTTGATCGAGCCCATCGGGCAGAGAGAGGCGCACACACCGCAGCGGGTGCACTTGTCGAGATCGGTCTTGGGCTTTGCCTTCAGAAAGACCTTCGGTTCGCCATCGAGGCCCAGCGGACGGTAATAGGGCGCGTCCGCGTCACCGTCGACCGTGACAGGCGCAGGGAAATCCGTCATCTTCACGATGCGGCCCACGACCGCCGAGCCGAGCTTGGCAAGCTCCGCCATATCGTCGGAATCGGGTCTGCCGTTGGCAAGCGCGTCGGTAAAGGCGTGGCGGCAGGCAAAGGCGCCCGCGCCGATGGTGTGGAAGCCGTCCCCTTCGAGGCAGGCGCAGAGCTCGGCAAGGGAATTGTCAAAGCTGCGGTTGCCGAACGTCACGACCGGCACAGCCAGCGCGCCGTTTCCGTGAAAGCCGGACTTCACAAACTCGAGCAGCTTATTCGGCAGCTTGCCCGCGTAGGTTGGCATACCGAAGACGACAAGGTCGCCCGCGGCAAACTCATACGCTTCCTCGCGCGCGGCGGGCAGCGTGAAATCGCGCACCTCGAGCGGAACGTCAAAGCTGACGGCAAGGGCATTTGCAAGCGTGGTGGTCACCTTTCTCGTGTTGCCGGTGGCGCTGAAATAGACTGCGTAAACCTGAGAAATGTTCATGGGATTCGGCCTTCTTTCTTTATTGTTCGGGGCGCTGCCCGGCCTTACAGGGAAAAATCCTCGGAGGTATACTGATCGCGCAGTGTGGCGGGTCTCGGCGGCACACGCTTGAGCGGATCATAGCAAAAGTGACGGCAGTGGTCGGCGGAATCGACCACGCCGCGGCGGGAACAGATGACCTGCCCTTCGCTGATGACAGATCCGCTCTTGCAGTAGGCGCAGTGCTTTTCAATGTCCTTGCGGAACAGATGGAACATGGTCTTCCCTCCCCTTTCCTGGTCACATGCTGCGCACAACGAGCTTGCCGTCCTCCATCGACGCACGAATCTGCGTAACGGGATGCTCGTAGGAATCGATGATCTGCGCGGCCATGGTGTCTTCCAGATCCTTCTGGATCGTGCGGCGCAGGTTGCGCGCGCCGTAGGTCGCGGAATAGGACTTCTTAACGAGATACTCCTCAACAGCCTCGTCCCATGTAAAGTGCAGGCCCTTGTCCTCAAGGCTCTTTTGCAGCTCAGAGAGCATGATGCGGGCAATGCCGGCAAAGTTCTGCTCGTCGAGGCGGTTGAAGCAGATGACCTCATCCACGCGGTTCAGAAATTCCGGGCGCAGGAACTCGCCGAGCGCCTTCATCGCGCGGTCGCGGTTCTGCTCGTTCACCGTGTGGCCAAAGCCAACGGTGCCCTCCTTGCGTTCGCTGCCCGCGTTGGACGTCATCACGATAACGGTATTTTCAAAATTCACCTTGCGGCCGTGGGAGTCGGTGATCTCTCCGTCATCGAGAATTTGCAGCAGGACGTTCATCACGTCGGGGTGCGCCTTTTCAATCTCGTCGAAGAGAATGACGGCGTAGGGCTTGCGGCGGATCTTCTCGGTGAGCTGACCGGCCTCGTCATAGCCGACATAGCCCGGAGGCGAGCCGACGATGCGGGAGACCGAGTGCTTTTCCATGAATTCCGACATATCGAGGCGGATGAGCGCGTCGGGCGAATTGAAGAGATCCTGCGCAAGCTGCTTGACAAGCTCGGTCTTGCCGACGCCCGTGGGGCCGACAAAGATGAAGCTCACAGGCTTATGCTTGGGCGAAATGCCCACGCGGTTGCGGCGAATGGCGGCGGAAACGGCCTCGATGGCCTCGTCCTGGCCGACAATATGCTCTTTCAGGCGCTTGTCGAGCTCACTCAGGCGGTGGAACTCGTCCTCGCGGATGCGGGAGGCGGGGATCTTCGTCCACAGCTCGATCACGCGGGCAAGGTTGTCCATCGAAAGCTGCGGGTCACCCTGCGCGCAGAGCGCGTCAAGCTCCTCCTGCGCCTTCATGGTGAGGCTCTTGAGCTCGGCGAGGCGCTCAAAATCAGGCTCCTCCGCGCCCTGCAACAGTTCGCGCTCTTTGTCGTAATCCTCGATCTCGCGGCGCAACTCCATGCGGCGGTTGATGTTCTTATCGTGCAGGTTGAGATCGGAGCAGGCCTCGTCGATGAGGTCGATGGCCTTATCGGGCAGGAAGCGGTCGGTGATATAGCGCTCGGAGAGCAGCACGGCCTGACGCAGAATGCCCTCGGGGATCTTGACGCCGTGGTACTGCTCATAATAGTGGGCAATGCCCTTCAGGATCTTGAGCGTATCCTCCATATTCGGCTCGTTGACCGTAACAGGCTGGAAGCGGCGCTCAAGCGCGGTGTCCTTTTCGATGTGCTTGCGATACTCGGTGAAGGTCGTCGCGCCGATGACCTGAATTTCGCCGCGGGAAAGGGCGGGCTTTAAGATGTTGGCGGCGTTCATGCTGCCCTCGGCGTCGCCCGCGCCGACGATGTTGTGCACCTCGTCGATGACGAGGATAACGTTGCCCATCTTACGGATCTCCTCGATGAGACCCTTCATACGGCTTTCAAACTGGCCACGGAACTGTGTGCCCGCGACGAGCGCCGTCAGGTCAAGCAGGTAGACCTCCTTGCTTCTGAGCTTGAAGGGCACCTCACCCGCCACGATGCGCTGGGCAAGTCCTTCGGCGATGGCAGTCTTGCCGACGCCCGGCTCACCGATGAGGCAGGGGTTGTTCTTCTGGCGGCGGTTGAGGATCTGGATAACGCGCTCGATCTCCTCCGCGCGGCCAATAACCGCGTCGAGCTTGCCGTCGCGCGCGCGCTGGGAAAGGTTGATGCAGTAAGAATCCAGGAATTTGTGCTTGCTGCCCTTTTCGGCTTTCTTATTGCTGCGAGGGCTCTGCGTCTGCTCGGCCTCGCCGCCCGATGCGTCGTTCGCAGCGGGCGAGCCGCCGAAAAAGCGGCTCAGGAACGGGAACGTAGCGGTCTTGCCGTCCTCGTCCTCGTTGTCAGCGTCGGGATCATCGGCGTCGGTCAGACCCTCCAGACTCTCTGCGCCGCCGAAGGCGCCCATCATCTCGTTGGAGATATTGTCAAGATCCTCATCGGTAATGCCCATTCGGCGCATCATCTCGTCCACCTGCGGCAGTCCGAGATTTTTGGCGCACTTGAGGCACAGGCCCTCGTTGACGTTCTGCCCGTTTTCCTGACGGGTGATGAACACAACGGCGATATTCTTTTTACATCTGGAACAAAGTTGCGGCTGCATGGTATGTCCTCCTTGGGGGTAAAAATCAAGCTAACAGCGCAGCGAACAGGCTGCGCGGGGTATGGCTCATAAAAAAAGATAAGAGATAGGTGCCTTCATATTCGGTGAAGGCCTTAACGCCGAAGCGCGGCGCTACATCGCAGACGAGAAACAGCAGCAGCGTGCTCTCGATCAGTCCCAGCGCACCGCCGCCAATGGTGTTGAGCGCGTTCAGAACCGGCAAGTCTAACACCTTGTCAATGCCCGCTGTAACAAGGTGGAGCAACACAGAAAGCACGAGAAAGCAGAGTATGAACACGAACGTTCGCACCACGCTGCCGAGCAACGTGCGCACAGCGGCGAGCGCCGCATCACGCGCGGCAGAGCGCAGCGATTCGCGCACTCTCCCGTCAAGGTCGAAGTGTAGCAACTGCTTGAGAAGTCCCGTCACGGCAAGCGGCGAGGCATACTCCCCCTCTTCTTCCCCATCCGAAACGGCGGGTTCGGTCAGCACACTGCTTCCCTCCCCTTCTGCCGCAGAAGACTGCTCCGAAGGCTGCGGGATCTCGCCCTCGGCATTCTCGTCCCAGCTGCGGAACCATTCCTCCACGCCTTTTTCCGCGCGCGGCATCAAAAGCTCGGTCACGGGTTCTGTGAGAAGGTCGGTCAGAAGCGATGCGCCAATGAGCGCGATCAAGATGGCAGCGAGCGCCATGAAACTGCGGAAGAGTCCCCGCTTTGCACCGAACACGATGCCGAGCACCAACACGAGCGCGAAGGCCACGTCGATCATAAGACCATTATTCACGTTCCTCGCACTCCTTTCAAGTCACAATTTGTAACATTTTTAGCGATTTACAGAAATCACGGAATATAAAGCCAGGCGGACGACGAGCCGACAAGCACCGCCGTACCGTCCGCGCGCATGAGTACCGAGCGGGCATATTCCGTCCCGTCAAGGCGCGCATATTCCTGAAGCTGTGCCGTATAAAGCACCAGACTGTCGCTGTAAAGCACGGCGATGTACTTTCCCGCCGCCGACAGCGAAAGGATCTCCTGATTGCTGTCAAGGCTTGCCATCTCGGTTCCGTCGGACGCGACCGTGACAAGCTTCAGCGTGCTTCCGGAGCGGTAGCGGCTCAAAAGCAGTACGGCAAAGCTGTCTCCGCCCATGCTCGAACCGCGCAGATAAGGATACTCATAGCGATAGCTTCCCGCAAGCGTTCCGTTCGCAGAAAAGAGCGTCAGTCCCTCGTCCGTCAGGCAGGAAAGCGTCCCCGCCACGCTGTCGAGCGAGAGAAGGAGCGAACCTGTCAGCGTATTGACAGAATCCGCTTTTTCGCTGCCGAGCGAGTAGATGTTCACCGTGTCGGCAAACGAGCCGCACGCTGAAGCCCGGTGCCGACAACCGAGCCGCCCGACTCACCGAGCGTCACCGCTGCCATGCGCTTGCAGTCGCGCATGACGACCGCATCGATCACATAACGCTCTGAGGAATTGAAGGCGAACACCTTTTCACCCGAGGCGTCGTACACCGTGACGGCAGATTTATATCCGCTTTTTTCGGCATTCAGCGCCAGATAATCCGAGGGATTGACCGAAACCGACAGAATGCTTCCGCTGCACTCGCCGCTCATATCGCGCACAAGGCCGCCGGAGGAATAGAGCAGCAGCGTCTGCCCGCCGATGTCGTAGACCGCGGCGGTCTGTCCGCCAACGGCGATAGCGGGGTTGGTCAGCTTTACGCTCGTGCTGTCCACCACGTCGCCGCTGCTGCCGTAAACGGAAACGCCTGTTGTCGAGGCGACGATCAGGTGGTCGCCGAGCAGCGCAAAGGTGTTGCTGCGGTCATTGCTGAAGGAATAGAGCTCGACCTTGCCCTGCTCATCCTGCGTGACATGATTGTAGGAGAACAGGCGGCGCACACTGTCAAGGCCGCTCAGATCCTTCCACGCCGCGGCGACGACCACCGCCAGCACGGCAATGAGCACCAAAAGCACCATCAATACGCGCTTCAGCCCGCTGCCGCGGCGCGGCGCGGCCTGGGAGCGGCGGATCTCCTCGCGGATATTCTCTTCCTCTCTTCGGTCAGTCATTGAGCCGTTCATCCTCATACCAAAGTTTCGTCATGTACAGACCGCCGGGCGGCACGGTGGGGCCGGCAAGCGAGCGGTCGCCGGAGGCAAGGATCTCGGGAATGTCCTCCGCCGTAAGCTTTCCCTCGGCGGCGTAGAGCACGGTACCGGTGATGGCCCGTACCATATTATACAGAAATCCGTCCGCGCAGACCTTGAGCTCTAAAAGGTCGCCAGAGCGCGACACGCGGCAGTAGTGCACGGTGCGCACGGTGGTCTTTGTCTCCGTGCCGACGGAGCGCACGGCCTTGAAGTCATGCGTACCCTCAAAGGCGCGCGCCGCGCGATCCATCACCTCTTCATCGAGGTGCTTGGGATAAAAGTAGGCCCTGTTCACATAGAACGGATTTTTGATGCGCGAATTGTAGATGCGGTAGGTGTATTCTTTTTTTTGACACGAGAGGATCGCGTTGAAATCCTCCGCTACTTCAAGCGCCTCGCGCACGACGATATCCTCGGGCGTGTGCGTGTTGATGGCAAAGGGCAGGCGCTCGACCGGGATGCGGGAATCGGTGTGGAAGTTGGCAATGTAGCGCTCGGCGTGCACGCCCGCGTCCGTGCGGCCGCAGCCGACGAGCTTCACATTCCCGCCGCAGACCTTTGAAAGGCCCTTTTCCATCGTCTCGCAGACGCTTGAAACCGTTTTCTGCACCTGCCAGCCGTGGTAGGCCGTTCCGTTATACATAAGCTTGAGGGCAATGTTTCGCATAAAAGCGTCCTTTCTCAGCGCAGCACGATGACCGCGGCCACAAGCGCGGCATAAAATGCCAGCACCAGGTAATCGCGCGTCTGATAGCGCAGCACATTGAGCTTCGTGCGCCCCTCACCGCCGTGGTAGCAGCGGCACTCCATAGCGGTCGCCAGCTCGTCGGCGCGGCGGAAGGCGCTGACGAAGAGGGGCACGAGCAGCGGCACGAGCGCTTTGGCGCGCTGCATGAGGCTGCCGGTCTCAAAGTCGGCGCCGCGCGCCTTCTGCGCGGACATGATCTTGTCCGTTTCCTCAATGAGCGTGGGAATGAAGCGCAGCGCAATGGACATCATCATCGCCAGCTCGTGCACGGGGAGCTTGATGGCCTTGAGGGGACCCAGCAGATTCTCCAGGCCGTCCGTCAGGCGGATGGGCGAGGTCGTATAGGTGAGCAGGAACGTACCCATGATCAAAAGCGTGATGCGCAGCATCATCGTGACGGCCGCGCGCACGCCCTCGATCGTCATGTGGAAAATCCAGAAATGCCAGATCTCCCTACCGGGCGTATAGAAAAGGTTCAGCACCGCCGTGAAGGCGATGATGAACAAAACAGGCTTGAGCCCCTTGAAGAGTGCCTTCACGCTCACGCGCGAGATGCGCACGGCGACCACGAGCGTCAAAACAAGCAGGCCATAGGCAAGATAGCTCTTCGCCGTAAAAAGTGCCACGATGTAGAGCACTGTGACAAGGAGCTTGGTACGCGGGTCGAGCTTATGGGCGAGCGTGTCGCCGGGGAAATACTGTCCAAGCGTGATGTCCTTCAGCATTTTTTGCCGCCCCCTCTCTTGAGCGCGACGAGTTCTCTGCTCAGCTCGTCGACGGTGTAAACAGCGGGGGAAATGGCAAGTCCTCTTTCACGCAGCGCCATGGCGATGCGCGTGACCTGCGGCACGTCGAGTCCCGCGCTCATCAGCTCATCGCCGTGGGCAAAGACCTCGCGCGGCGAGCCGCTCATGAGCACATGGCTGTCGGACAGGACAACGATGCGGTCGACGTTTTTCGCGATCTCCTCCATGCTGTGGCTCACAAGCACAACGGTCGTGCCGCGCTCGCGGTGGAACGCGCGAATGTTGGCAAGCAGCTCTTCCCTGCCCTGCGGGTCAAGTCCCGCGCTCGGCTCATCGAGTACGAGCACTTCGGGTTCCATCGCAATGACGCCCGCGATGGCCACGCGGCGCTTCTGTCCGCCAGAGAGGGCGAAGGGCGACTTTTCCAGAAGGTCTTCCGAAAGGCCGGCAAAACGCGCGGATTCGCGCACGCGGCGGTCGATCTCTTCTTTGGAAAGGCCCATATTCGTCGGGCCGAAGGCAATGTCACGGTAGACCGTTTCTTCAAAGAGCTGATACTCCGGATACTGGAACACAAGACCCACGCGGAATCTCACGTCCCGGATCTTCTTGGGATCTGCCCAGATATCCTTCCCGCCGAGCAGGATGCGGCCAGTGGTGGGCTTCAAAAGGCCGTTTAAGTGCTGGATCAGCGTCGATTTGCCGCTGCCCGTATGGCCGATGATCCCGAGGAATTCGCCGCGATAAATATCAAGCGACATATCCTGCACCGCACTGCGGCAAAAGGGCGTGCCCGCGCCGTAGGTGTGCGTCAGATTTTCTACACGAATGATCTCTTCCAAGGTTCTGTCCTCTTAGGTAAAATTTTTCATAATGGCGTCCGCGCACTCTTTCACGGTGATCGCGTCCGTCGGCACGTCCATGCCAGCCTCGCGCAGGGAAAAGAGCAGCGATACCGTGTCGGGCACGGCAAGGCCAATGTCTTCAAGTTCCTTTTTGCGGGTAAAGACCTCGCGCGGCGTGCCGTCCATCACGACAAGGCCGTCGTTCATCACGATCACGCGGTCAGCATGCTCGGCTTCGTTCATGTGGTGGGTGATGAGCACCACAGTGATGCCCTGCTCGTAGTTGAGCTTTTCCACCGCCGCGAGCACCTCGCGCCGGCCCACGGGGTCGAGCATGGCGGTCGCCTCGTCGAGCACGATGCACTCCGGCTCCATCGCGAGTACACCCGCGATGGCAATGCGCTGCTTCTGTCCGCCGGAGAGAAGGTGCGGCGCGTGCTTGACATACTGCGACATACCGACCGCCTCGAGCGCGTCGTCCACGCGCTTGCGGATCTCCTCGCTCGGCACGCCCAGATTCTCGGGCGCGAATGCGACGTCCTCTTCGACGACGTTTGCAACGATCTGGTTATCCGGGTTCTGGAACACCATGCCCACGCGCCTGCGGATCTCAAGCAGGAGTTCTTCGTTGCTCGTGTCCATGCCCTCGATGTAGACCTTGCCGCCGCTTGGCAGTAGGACTGCGTTGAAGGTCTTGGCAAGCGTCGATTTGCCGCTACCGTTGTGCCCCAGCACCACGACGAAGCTGCCGCGCTCGATCTCTACATTCACGCCGCGCAGCGCGCGCGTATTGCCCTCCCCCTCCGCGCCGGGATAGGTAAAGGCGAGGTCCTGTGTTTTTATCATTTCCATATCGGTGCGTTTCCTTTTGTTTATTCGCTGAACCAGCGGCCCGTTGCGCCGCAGGGCAGCGCAAGCCCCGTTTCCGTCACGGGAAGGCCCAGCTCGTCCCACGTGACCTTGCCGCCGTACTTTTCCGCGACCAGCAGATGCAGCATGTAGCCGAGCACGGACGGCGCAAGCCCCGTCGTATACGAATTGATGATAACGAACAGCGGCTTATCCGACAAAACCTGCGAGCAGAGCTTTACGAAGGGAAACAAATTGTCCTCCAGCTTCCACACTTCCCCGCCGGGGCCGCGGCCGTAGCTCGGCGGATCCATGATGATGGCGTCGTACACCTTGCCGCGGCGGATCTCGCGCTCGACAAACTTGGCGCAGTCGTCGATGATCCAGCGCACGGGCGCGTCGCCAAGGCCGCTGACGCGCGCATTCTCACGCGCCCAGTTGACCATGCCCTTTGCCGCGTCCACATGGCAGACCTGCGCGCCCGCCGCCGCACACGCGACCGTCGCGCCGCCGGTATAGGCAAAGAGATTCAGCACACGAATGGGTCTTTCCGCATTTTTGATTTTTTCGCGCGCAAAATCCCAGTTGACGGCCTGCTCGGGGAAAAGCCCCGTGTGCTTGAAGTTCATGGGCTTGACCTGGAATTTAAGATCCTTGTAGCCCACGACCCAGCTCTCCGGCAGCTTGTCCTTATCCCAGTGTCCGCCGCCGGAGGACGAGCGGTGATACCGTCCCTGTGCGTTGCGCCAGCCGCGATTCGTACGCGGCGTCTCCCAGATCGCCTGAGGATCCGGTCTCACCAGAATTTGCTTTCCCCAGCGTTCGAGTTTTTCTCCGCCGCCGCAGTCCAGCAGCTCATAATCTTCCCAACCGTCCGCGATCCACATACACTTTCTCCTTTGCCGCATGGGCATACTTGTTCATAATAATCAATGTATTATACTACGCACGAGATTGAATAGTCAATGTATAAATCATGAACGATACTTTATTTAAGAGTTCCGCTTCTTTTACCATGGACTTTGCTGCGCATCTGTGCTATGCTGACGGAAACGATACAGGAAAGCCGGTCTTTTTTCATGGATAAATTGCTTTTGCACTCCTGCTGCGCCCCCTGCTCGGTCTACTGCGTAGACACGCTGCGCGCTGAGGGCATCGAGCCCACCTCGCTCTGGTTCAACCCCAATATCCACCCCTGGACGGAATACGACGCACGCCGCCGCACGCTGCTCGAATACGGCGAAAAAGAGCATCTTGCTGTGCATATTTTAGAGGATTACGGCCTGCGCGACTTTGTCCGCGCCGTGAGCGCCGACATTGACCATCGCTGCGCGCACTGCTACACGATCCGCCTCGGCACGGCGGCCAAATATGCCGCCGACCACGGCTACGACGCCTTCACCTCGTCACTGCTCATCTCTCCCTATCAGGATCACGAGCTTTTAAAGGCCGTGGGCGAGACGATGGGCAAGAAATACGGCGTTCCCTTCTATTACCGCGACTTTCGCCCCGGCTTCCGTGAGGGGCAGAGCAAGGCGCGCGAGATGGGTCTTTATATGCAGAAATACTGCGGCTGCATCTTCTCCGAGGAGGACCGCTACGAAACGAAGATCGAAAAGGCGAAAAAGCGCTACGCCGAGGAATAAGTGAATTACAAAAGACAAGACCCGTTGGAGCATCCAACGGGTCTTTTTTCATTCCGCGGCGATCAGTGCGTCGTGTACGATCCGCAGCGCGCGGTCGGATTCCTCGCGCGGCACAAAAATGCTCAGAAAACGCTCGCCGGTAACGACAGCGGAAACACTCACGCCGCTGCGTGCAAGCGCGGCGGCGGCTTTGTGCTCGTATGCGCTGTCCGGCAGCGCGCCGCCCACCGCCGTGACGACCGCAAGCTGCGAGCGGTCGCTTTTTTTCTGCGTCACGCCGGTGATGGGGCCTTCCTCCCCCGCCTTGCAGACAACACTGCCTTCGCTCTTCTCCCCGCATGATCTCACCACGATGGGAACGCCGCATTCTGCCGCCATCGCCACGCTGCGGTCATGCAGCACCTGTGCGCCTTTGCGCGCGAGCAGCAGCATGTCGTCATACGAAATGCGCGGGCGGCGCACGGCATTGGGACAAATGCGCGGGTCAGAAGAAAAAATACCGTCTACATCGGTATAGATGTGCAGCGCATCGGCGTGCAGCGCCGCTGCAAGCGCCACAGCGCTTGTGTCAGAGCCGCCGCGTCCGAGCGTTGTGATATCCCCCGCCTTGTCGATCCCTTGAAACCCCGCCGCGACCACGACGCGCCCGCGCCCGAGTTCCCGTTCCAGACGTGCAAGACCGATGTGCTCGATCCGCGCGCTCGTATGCGCGCCGTCCGTCTCGATGGGGATCTGCCAGGCACAGAGCGACACAGCGGGAACGCCGATGGACTCGAGCGCCATCGCGCCGAGCGCGGCGCTCATCTGCTCCCCCGCAGAGAGCAGCATGTCAAGCTCGCGCGGCGAGGGCGCGGCGCTCATCTCCTTTGCCTTTTGCAGCAGTCCGTCCGTCGTATCTCCCTGCGCGGAGAGGACGACAAGCACCTCATCGCCCCTGTCAACATTTCCCTTGACGATCCGCGCCATGCGCAGAAGATGCTCGTGATCGCGCACGGAGCTGCCGCCGAATTTCTGTACGATCAGGCTCATCAGAACCACTTCCAACAAAAAATGGATTGGCAGCACACCATAGCAGCAGCCGCCAATCCAGCGTATGAAATTGTATGAGCCGGGGTGATTCAGGCCGCGAGGATATCGAAGCGCACCACGCCCTCGAGCGACATGGCATGCGCCATCATCTCCTCGATGGATTCCTGCATCTCCGACGTTTCGGCAGAGATCGTCACCGCGGCGCAGCCGTTGGTGGGAATGCTCTGGTTGATGGTCAGAATATTTGCGCCGGAACCGGCAAAAATAGAAAGGACATTGGACAATACGCCGGGGTTGTTCTTGAGCATCGCGTAGAACGTGATGATGCGGCCGGTCTTCATGTCATTGAAGGGGCGCACCGCATCGCGGTACTTATAAAATGCGCTGCGGCTGATGCCGACGGCACGGGCGGCGTCGCCCGCAGTGCGCACCTCTCCGGACTGGAGCATGCGCTTTGCCTCCGCCACCTTGATAAAAATTTCCGGCAGAGCATCTGCCGAGACCAGATAAAACTTTGTTGCAGGCGCCATAATTGTTTCTCCTATACGGTCATCTGTCTTTATATGGCAGGATTTTAGCATATCCCGATTGATAATGCAACATTTTTTCAAAGAGAGGAATGCAAAACTTGAATGAAAACACGCTCCGGCGCTTTCTGCTGCTGACACTCACGGCGTTTGCGGGTGCGGCGCTTTTCTACTGTCTTTTCCGCTATCTTCTGCCCTGGTGTCTGCCGTTTCTGCTGGCATTTCTGATTGCATCGCTGCTGGAACCGCTCGTGCTGCATTTGCAGCGGCGGCTGCGCTTCCAGCGCAGCTTTTCCGCGCTGATCCTGACGCTGACGCTTCTCTTTCTCCTCGGAGGGCTGCTGTCGCTCCTGTGGTCCACGCTGCTCGCGCAGATGAGTGCGCTGCTCTCCGCCGCCCCGGCGTTTTTCGACGCGATCCCAGCCGCGGCGAACGATCTTCTTTCTCGGCTGGAGCGCTTCAGCGCAGCAAGCCCCGAATGGTTCAGCCGCTTCCTGCACGAGCAGTTTTTACAGGTCATAACGGACGCCGACAGCCTGCTGCGCGCGCTGTCTGAGCGGACGGTCGGTGCGCTCACCGCAGCGGCAGCGACGCTGCCCGGCAGCGTGCTTGCAGTCGCAACCTGCGTACTGGCGCTCTTTTTCACCTCCGCTTCGTATCCCGAGCTTTGCTCGGCACTTGAGCGCAGCATACCGCAGATCGCCATGCAAAAACTCCTTCGCCTGCGCGACGGCGTAATGCGCTCACTCGCACGGTGGCTGCGCGCGCAGGCGACGCTGTCTCTTATCACATTTTCAGAACTTCTGGCGGGCTTTCTTCTCATTCGTCAGCGCTATTCCCTGCTGCTCGCCTTCCTCATCACACTGCTCGACGCGCTGCCCGTCTTTGGCACGGGAACGGCGCTTGTGCCGTGGGCGCTTGTCACACTGCTGTTTGGCTTTCCGCCCCGGGCGATCGTTCTGCTTGCGCTCTACCTCTGCACGCTCATCACGCGCAACACGCTTGAGCCGCGGCTGCTCTCCGCGCAGGCGGGACTGCCGCCGGTCGCGTCCCTTTTTGCAATGTACCTCGGCTACTGCACATTCGGTATCGCAGGAATGGTGCTCTTCCCCTTTTTTCTGCTGCTGCTTTCGCAGATCCTGAATACGCGCCCGGAAAAGGAATAAAAAAGAGAACGACGGATCGTCGTTCTCTTTTTTCTGTCAATGCCCCGTATTACCGCTGTTGAGCAGCCAATCGAGGAACTGTCCGTTGTCACCGCTTGCGCTCTCGCCTGCGGTACCCGTGTTGTCACCGGGCGTCTGCGTGCCGCCCTCACCGCCGTTGCCGGTATCATCCGGAGCGTCCGGATCCGGCGTAGGCTCAAGCGGCGTTGTATGCGTAGTACACATACCGCTGTACATGAGGTCGCTGTATAGCTGCACCGTGCCGCTGTTCGTGCGCACCGGCTCGCCCGCGGGGATCGCCGAAATGAGCCCCTCCGCAAGCTGTGCCTGATACGTTGCTTGCATCGCCGCGCTGAGGGGCGTTGTGAGCAGCTCACGCGTATAGCCCCAGCCGGCGCTGACGTTCGGCTGGCTCAGATCGAGCACATAGGCCGTCGTGATATTCGGGCAGTAGTCGGAAGCAAGCATGCCGGAGTCTGCACAGACCGTCACGCTGATGTGCGCGTCGCAGGACAGCTTTGGCGCATAATCCTTTGCAACCTTAACCGTCTGCGCGGGGCAGCCGGAAGATGCCAGCAGTCCCGTCTGCGTGCAGACCGTCACGCTGACCATATCGCCGCTGCCAACGTCAAAGTCCTTGTTGGGCAGCCCCTCATGGACCTTGCTCATAAAGGTCTTCCAAAGCGTGGCGGCAGGGTTGCCGCTCGCCACGATGCGCGTCGGCGTATCGTAGCCGACCCAGACCGCCGCCGTGTAATACGGCGTGTAACCGACGAAGTAACGGTCGTTGTTGCTGTTGGTCGAACCGGTCTTACCGGCGATGGTCATGCCGGAGAAGTTTGCACCCGTACCCGTACCGTTGCGCACAACGTTTTTAAGCAGCTCGTTCATCGAATAGGCAGTGCTTTCCTCCATCGCAACGTGAGACTCGCTCTTATTGTCCAGAATGACATTGCCGTTGTGGTCGCGCACTTCGGTGTAGGTGCGCGGCGTCGTGTAAATGCCGCCGCGGGCAAAGGAGGCATAGGCCGCCGCCATCTCGCGCGTGGTCACGCCCTTGGAAAGGCCGCCGAGCGCCAGTGCGCCCGCCGCCGTCAGATCATCGTTTGTCAGCGTCGAGAAGCTGAGGTTCTCGGTCATGAACGCGTAGGACGCGGGCAGCGTCAGCTTGATGGCCGTGCGCACCGCCGTGGGGTTGGACGAATTGCGGATGGCGTCCTGCAGCGTCATAATGCTGCGATAACCTGAATAGGCGTTCACCGGCCAGATGCTGCCGCCGAGCATTTCAACGGGATAGTCGTCGATGACGCTCGCGGGCGTGATGACGCCGGCGTCCAGCGCGGGCGCATAGACGCTCAGGGGCTTGATGGCAGAACCGCACTGACGCACAACGGTCGAATAGTCGAGCAGGAAGCGGCCTTCTCGCTCGCCCACACGACCCGCAACGGCCACGATGTCGCCCGTCGTGTTGTCGATGATCGTCGCGCCGGACTGAAGCTGCTGGCCCTTGGAGGACGTATAGTTCAGGTTGTTGCGGTCGGCATAGACGCTTTCCACGATGGACTGCACCTTGGGGTCGACCGTGCAGTAGATGGAGTAGCCGCCGGTGTAGAGCAGGTCCTTTGCGACCTTCTCATCATAGCCGAACTGTTCGTGCATATCGGCGACGATGTCGTTGAACATGCGCTCAACAAAGTAGGAGTCATACTCCGTGCTCGAGGCGGTATCCACCCTGCTTGCAACCCCCGCAGAAGGAACAAAGCCCGGGTCCCAGGAGAAGACGAGCGGCTCGACCTTTGCCTGCTCGTACTCTTCGTCGCTGATCTTGCCAAGCTCGTGCATCTTATAAAGAACGGTAAGCTGGCGCTCCTTGTTCTGCTCGCGGTACCAGTCGCCGCGCGACGGGTCATATTTATAGGGGAACTGCGTGATGCCGACAATGGACGCAGCCTCGGCGATCGACAGTTCGCCGACGGTCTTGCCGAAGTAGCTCTCCGCCGCGGCCTCAATACCGTTGCAGCCGTTGCCGAAGTAGACGAGGTTCAGGTAGGTCTCGAGGATCTCGTCCTTCGAATAATTCTTCTCGAGGCGCAGCGCACGGAAGATCTCCCTCACCTTGCGCTTGATGGTCACCTCGTTGTCGCCGGTCGTGTTTTTGATGACCTGCTGGGAGATCGTCGAGCCGCCGCGCGTCGAACTGCCGGTGAGCTTGCCAAGAATGGCCTTCGCCGTGCTCTTCCAGTCTACACCGTGGTGGCTTTCAAAACGCTCGTCCTCAATGGAGATGAGTGCTTCCTGCACGTGCTTGGGAATATCGTCGATGCTGACGAGCGTGCGGTTTTCCACGCCGTGGAGCTTCGTCAGCTCCACCCACTCCCCGCTCGTCTTGTCCTGATAGTAGACCGTCGAGCTCTGCTTGAGCGTGTAGGCTGAGATATCCACATCAAGGTCAAGTGACGTGTGGACGTAGATCATAAAGATGGCGAAGAACATCAAACATGTGGTAAGGCCGATGGCCAGAATGGTGCCGATGACCTTCTTGACTGTTCCGCCTTTCTTCTTGTGCGCCTGATGCGTCTTTGCCTGTGCGTGCTGTCTTTGGGGCGTCTGGTTTTCTGCGCGGTTTTCTTCCATAAAGCGCCTCCTCCTTTGCGATAGAAATATGCGCAAGCGCGCATAGCCGATTTTCAATAGTGATACAGAATATAGTATAGCACGGCTGTCAAGTGGTGCGTATCTTGTCTTGCATTTTTGTAAAAAGTGCGGTATAATGCACTCACAAAATCACAGGAGGTGTTCCCCTATGAACGATGAATTCGGCCCCAATTTCGTCACGCTGACGGACGATGAGGGCAAAGATATCGAGCTTGAATACATTGATGCGCTCGAATATAACGGCACGACGTATATGGCGTTCTTCCCCGTGGTCGAAGAGGACAGCGAAGAAGAGGAAAACGAAGAGGAATACGGTCTCATCATTCTGAAGAGCCAGATGGAAAACGGCGAGGAATTCCTTGTCACCATCGAGGATAAAGAGGAGATCGACAAGGTCTACGACCTCTTCATGGAGCAGATCCTCGCCGACGAAGAATAAAAATCTTCGATTGCGACGGATTTTTCCCCACGAATTGCGATAAACTGAATTTGCCCTGCGGGGTGCGTGATAAGTTCTTTTTAAACCCACATTTCGTCATAAGGGACGCTGGTACGTTCCGGTGGTTTGCAGGCCTCCCGGCTGCCTTTTGCGGCTGGACGTTGGAAGCAATAAAGCCGGACAGAGGCGACCCACCTGTCCAGAATGGTGCAGGTTTTGACGGGGCTTACACGGCCGCTGCGGGGCATCTTTTTATCTTTCCACGGTTTGCACAAATTTAAGTTTCTATTTTCTACATTGCATTAGACGAAAAATCCGTGCATTTTGTTCGCGTTTCCTGTAAAATATTTTTAACAACTCAATCATTGTTTGTAGCTGCAACGTAGTGCTTCGCGCACGGGCTGTACGGTCGTTTCCCTTTTTATCGGGAGTCGGCACGGTCTGTGTGAGGAGCGCTTTTTTCTTTCCCCCTGCGCTGCCGCAATTCGCATCGGGAAAAGGCAAAAGAAAAAGGAGGAGCAACATTATGAAACTTGTCACCAACGGTCGTCTCATCACCCGCAACGCAGATGCACAGGGCTATTACGAGTACGGCGCAGTCGCCTTTGAGGGGACGAAGATCGTCGAAGTCGGCGAAGAGGCGGCGCTGCGCGCAAAATATCCCGGCGCCGAGATCATCGACGCCAGAGGCGGTGTCATCATGCCCGCGTTCATCAACGCGCACACGCATATCTACTCCGCCCTCGCCCGCGGCCTTTCCATCGTCGGCAACAATCCGACGAACTTCTACGAAGTGCTCGACGGCACATGGTGGGCGATCGACCGTCATCTGATGATGGACGGCACGCGCGCCTCCGCCACCGCGCTTTACATCGACTCTATTAAGCAGGGCGTGACGACGATCTTCGACCACCACGCCTCTTACGGTGAGATCCCCGGCACGCTGCACACCATCGCCGAAGAGAGCAAGCGCCTCGGCCTTCGCTCCTGCCTCTGCTACGAGGTCTCCGACCGCGACGGCGAAGAGAAGTGCCTTGAGGCCATCCGAGAAAACGCCGACTTCATCACCGAGTGCGAAAAGCGCAAAGATCCCATGCTCGCGGCAATGTTCGGCGGCCACGCGCTCTTCACCATTTCGGATAAGACCTTTGATCGCATGGTCGAGGCCAACAACGGCCGCACGGGCTATCACATTCACGTATCTGAGGGCATGAACGACGTGTACGACTCCCTCCAGAACTACGGCCGCCGTCCCGTGCAGCGCTTGCAGGATCACGGCATTCTCGGCCCCAAGACCATTCTCGGCCACTGCATCCACGTCAACACCGCCGAGATGGATCTCATCAAGGAGACCGGCACGATGGTCGTAAACAATCCCGAGTCTAACATGGGCAACGCCATCGGCATCTGCCCCGTGCTCCAGCTCTACAAGCGCGGCATCCTCCTTGGCATGGGCACCGACGCTTACACGAACGACATGCTCGAATCCCTCAAGGTCGCCCTCTGCTCGCAGCGCAGCCAGAACTGCCTGCCGAACGTCGGCTGGTGCGAGGTGACGGACATGCTCTTCAAGAACAACGCGAAGATCGGCGAAAGATACTTCCCTGACACGCTCGGCGTTTTAAGACCCGGCGCGGCGGCGGACATCATCGTGATGGACTACAAGCCCTTCACGCCGTTTTCCGACGCGAACATCGACGGGCACATGATCTTCGGCATGACGGGCCGCCAGTGCCAGACCACCATCGCCGCCGGC
>OGQY01000672.1_pt1 | contig 26863 bp, 20 predicted proteins | sample 1553361 | NCBI WGS metagenome assembly OGQY01 (sample SAMEA2579963, study PRJEB22360) | human gut metagenome | reverse complement strand
ATAGGCGTAAACAACAGAAATCTTCAGACGTTTGACGAGGATATAACGACGTGCGAAAGACTTTTACCGCTGATACCGGACGGTAAAGTAAAGGTTGCGGAAAGTGCGATAAGGAAACACAGTGACTTTGAATATCTGAGAGGATTAAAGTTTGACGCCGCACTTATCGGTGAGGCGTTTATGCGTGAAAAGGATATAAAAAAAGCTGTTGATAATTTGAGATATGGAAATTAAAATATGCGGTATTCGCCGTAAGGAAGATATAGATATAATTAATAAGTACAAACCCGATTACATCGGTTTTATATTCGCAAAGAGCAAACGTGAAGTCACACCCGAAACGGTCGCTGAAATCACGAAAAATCTTGATAAGGATATAAAAAAAGTCGGTGTGTTCGTCAATGCAACGTATGAAAAGATAAATGAGGCGGTACAGGTAGCAAAGCTTGACGTTGTTCAGCTTCACGGAGATGAAAACGAGGAGTATATTTCAAACCTTGACTGCAAATGTGAAATTTGGAAAGCCGTAAGAGTGCGTGACGGAGAAGATATTTATGATGTAAAAGGGGTTGACAGACTGCTTTTAGACAAGTATACTGATAAAGAGTACGGTGGCAGCGGTCAAACTTTTGACTGGCACGGCGGCAGTAGGATAAAGACCGATAAGCCGATTATGCTTGCCGGAGGAATTAAAACCGAAAATGTTATAGAGGGTATTAATATTTTTAAGCCTGTTGGAGTGGATATTTCTTCTTCGGTTGAAACGGACGGTTTTAAAGATGAACAGAAGATAAAGAAATTTATAGAGACAGTGAGGAGTTATGAGAATGAATAGAATAGACGAGAGGTTTGCTAAGGTGAAAGCAGATGGCAGAAAGGCACTTATTACATTTTTGACGGTAGGCGACCCTAATATGGAAGTGAGTGAAAAGGCTATATACACAATGCAGGAGGAGGGCGTTGACCTTATTGAATTGGGCGTACCTTTTTCGGATCCTGCGGCGGACGGCCCTGTAATTCAGCGTGCCGATGAAAGAGCTTTGGCGCAAGGCGTGGATATTTTCAAGGTGTTTGAACTTGTCCGAAAAATCAGAAATAATGTGGAAGTACCTATGGTATTTTTGCTTTACTATAATGTAATGGTACAATACGGAATTGAAAAATTCTTTAAATGTTGTCAGGAAACAGGCGTCGACGGACTTATTATTCCCGATTTGCCTTATGAAGAAAGTGATGAAATCAAGGAATATACCGAAAAATACGGTGTATATCAGATAAGCCTTGTATCACCGACTTCAAAAGACAGAATTAAAAATATTGCGAAAGACGCAAAAGGATTTTTGTATTGTATTTCTTCACTCGGCGTTACGGGTGAGAAATCATCATTTGTCACAAATTTTGATGAATTTGTGGGAACAATAAAGAAATATACTGACGTTCCGGCTTGCGTGGGATTTGGTGTTTCAAACGGCGAGCAGGTTAAGGAACTTACAAAATATTTCGACGGTGCTATTGTCGGCAGTGCAATCGTTAAGTCTATTGCAACCGGTGAGAGTGTAGAAGAAAGAATTAATAATCTTCGTGCAAAAATAAAAGATTTAAAGTCGGGATTGTGATAAATGTCCCGAAGAAGGGGTAGTTTAATTATGAAATTAAAAAAAACGGTCAGTGCGGTACTTGCAGGTGCAATGCTTTTAGGCACAAGTGCATTTGCAAAAGATAACATATATGCTTATAATAAGTTTATTTCGACAGTGATTGGCCCTCAGGTCGGTTATTGTGATTTTGCGGCGTCATTTGCCGGTCACGAAAATGAATATGACAATGTAAATAATTATTTTTCGGGACTTATCTCTGCATTTTACGATGATATAGATATGGACTTTGACAATGAACTTATTACTGTTGAGAGCAGCGGTGTATCGGTTTATCAAGGCGGCGAAAACGGTGTTACGTTCCTTGGCTCGATAGATACCGATTTAATTGCAAATTACGGTAATTCTTATGCAAACGTTTTTACTATCCCTGTCGGAAATAAGAAATATATAGGTGTTGAAACGTTCAGCAGTGTTGATACGACATATCTTCTTCAAATGTATATGCTTGATCCCGATACGGACGAATTACAGCCGAAAGTAAAAATCGAAAAGACTGTAAATGAGGACGGCCGTGAAGAAAATGTTTGGGCAAACGGTAAAACATATTATTCATATACGTTGGGTGAGGGATTGCAGACTGTTATGAATCCTGATAATTATAAGGATTCGGTTGCGGCGGCAAGAGCGGCTTTGACAGAAAGCAATATTCCGGATGCATTCGTTGCGTCATATGACAGAATGTGGTTTGGTGACGATAAAAACAATACGGATAATTTAACTCAAAATCAAATTTCAAACAGAGATAATTTAAAGGATCAAGATGATTTCAGAATTTCTCATATTGAAAGCAATGCAAGTCAGAAAAGTTATATTCGTGCAAAGGGTGTAAGATTTGACGAAAAGCCTGTTGTGCTGTTTGAAGATTACAGCAGTTTGAGCGAGCTTAGCGAAAAGCCTGATATTGTGACTGTAGTTCTTGACGGTCAGACTTTGCAGTTCCCGACGCAAGACCCTGTTATAAAAAATGACTCTACACTTGTGCCTATGCGTACGATTTTTGAGGCGTTGAATGCAGAAGTTGAATGGGTTGATGAAAACGGTGTGCAACAAATTATTGCAAAAACGGCAGATAAAACTATAACAATGACAATAAACAGCAAGGAATTTTATGTGAACGGCGAAAAACAACCGGAACTTAACGAGCCTGCGCAACTTATGAATGATAAAACAATGGTACCTTTAAGAGCGGTAAGCGAATCGCTTGATTGTACCGTTGAATGGGACCAAGAAACAAAAACTGTTATAATACAGTCTAAAAAATGATAAAAAGGAGAGATAAGGTATGTCTAACATTTGGCACGATATTAACCCAAGAAGAATTTCACCTGAAAAATTTATGGCGGTAATTGAAATTCCGAAAGGCGTTAAAAACAAGTATGAAATGGATAAGGAAACAGGACTTTTGCGTCTTGACCGCGTACTTTACACATCAACTCACTATCCTGCAAACTACGGATTTATTCCGAGAACGTATGCGGCGGATAATGACCCGCTTGACGTTCTGGTACTTTGTCAGGAATCAATAGTTCCGATGACGCTTGTTGAATGTTATCCGATTGGTGTTATGAAAATGATTGATGATGACCAAGTCGATGAAAAGATAATTGCAATTCCGTTTAATGACCCGTCATATGCGGAATTTAAGGATATTAACCAATTACCTCAACATACTTTCAGTGAAATTTCTCACTTCTTCAGAGTGTATAAATCTCTTGAGGGTAAGGAAACTGTTGTAAATGAGGTGCTTGGTCCGGACGAGGCAAAAGAAGTTATTAAGAATTGTATTGCGGCATACAAGGATATGTACTGCTAACGAAAATGACTGTCGGTTTATCGGCAGTCATTTTTTTTGTTCACTTTTGAAATAAAATGTCGGTCTGAAATAAACCGACTCTACAGAAAAGATTTAAAGCAATTATCAACGAATACAAGAAGATGGACAGCCAGCTATTACAATCACTTATCACAGCCCGAACAACGAAAAGTCATTCTACTTTTTACGAATTATAGTCAACCCGTCACGTAAAGGCAGAATTACTTTTTCTACCCTTTCATCATGTGCTACCAACTCATTGAAAGCCTTGATTCCGATCGTCTGGTGATCATTGCTATGTGGTTCTTCAAGCACATGACCATCCCACAAAGTGTTATCAGCTATGATATAACCTCCTACAGAAAGATGTGCAAGAGTCATTTCATAATATTCAATATACTTACGTTTGTCACCATCCACAAAAGCAAGATCAAACGTAATGCCCAATGCAGGTATTAACCGGAGAGCATCCCCAATATAAAATTTAATTTTATCAGCATAAGCTGAGTTTTCGAGCCAGGGACGGGTAAAGTCTTCTTGTTCATCATTAATCTCGAATGTGTGAAGCATTCCGCCCTCCCCAAGCCCCTCGGCCAGACAAAGAGCGGAATAGCCACTATAAGTCCCTATTTCCAATATTTGGCGAGGCCGTATCATACGAACAAACATCTTCAACATACGTCCCTGCAGATGACCTGAAGCCATACGAGGACGCAGGAGTTTAACATGCGTATCCCGATAAAGAGATTTCAAGTATTCACCTTCCTCATCGATATGCTGCAAGATATATTCGTCTAAAAGATCGGTCTCTTTCATCTCGTCTCTTATAAATAACGGTTGCTATTAGGCAACACACTATCACCGGCATGCTTCAAAGCATCTTCCACGACATTGATTTCGAGGAAAGAAGTCTGCGTTCCGGCTTTACCGCTACTCAGATAACCCACCATATCAGTTGGATGCAAACGTCCTTCTTTCAACAAACGGCGCAGAGCTGCAAAATAGTACTCCTGCCCGTTGGCAAGTTCAGGCATATAAATCGCTTCCACACCATAAGAAAGTGCAAGGTGACGCATAGTCTTCTCCTTATAACAAATTGCAAGTACCGGATATTTACCACGGAAAGCTGCTAAATTGCGTGCAGTACGCCCCTGATAGCTATCCGTAATGATGGCACGTATCTTTAGCTTAGTAGTTGCTTTTACAGCTTGTTTAGCAAGGAAAGCTGTGACATCATTACTGTTTTCGTCCAAAGGAATGCGAATGTCATTCTCCTCCAACTTGTCCTTCTCAGCCTGTGCAGCAATCTTAGTCATCGTTTTCACGGCCTCTACAGGATATTTGCCATAGGCAGTCTCACCACTCAACATCAAAGCGTCTGTACGGTAATAGATCGCATTGGCAATATCGGTTACTTCCGCACGAGTCGGACGTGGATTATTAATCATCGTATGCAACATTTGTGTTGCCACGATTACCGGTTTTTTGGCAAGGATACATTTGCGTATCAACATACGCTGAATTCCCGGAATACGTTCCTGCGGTACTTCAATACCCAAGTCACCACGAGCTACCATTACTCCATCGGCAACTTCCAGGATCTCATCAATGTTATCGACACCTTCCTGATTTTCGATCTTGGCAATAATGCGGATATCACTATTGTGAGCGTCCAGTATTCCACGGATATCAAGCACATCCTGGCGGTTACGCACAAAAGAATGAGCAATGAAATCGATATCTTTCTCTATGGCATAAAGGATGTTATTACGATCTTTCTCGGTTAAAGAGGGGAGATTGATACGAACACCCGGAACGTTTACACTCTTACGGCTCCCCAAAGTTGCCTCGTTCTGGACTTCACAAAGTAAATATTCGGTTGTTTTATCAATAACTCGCAATTCAAGGTCACCATCATCTATCAAAATAGTCCCCCCTACATTCAGGTCATGCACAAAATTCGGATATGAAACGGCAATGCATTCACGGGTAGTCTCACGATCGGGATCTCCTACGATTTTAACTTTCTCACCGATCTGATAAAGTATGGGGTCCGCATTGGCAGTGGTACGCACTTCCGGTCCCTTGGTATCCATAAGGATGGCAATGCGATTGGATACGGCACGCACATTGGCAATCAACGCCTCAAAACCTTCACGACTGGCGTGGGCTGTGTTCATACGAACCACATTCATCCCTGCATCAAACAACTCTTTTATAAAATCTACATCGCAACGTCTGTCTGAGATGGAAGCTACGATTTTAGTCTGTTTCAGCAACATAATCTATCTACCTATTTATATTTATACCTATTTATCTAATAAAGCTTCGAGTGCCAGACGATATGAGTTCAATCCAAATCCACAAATAACACCTTTACAAGCACAAGCAATCATAGATACATGGCGGAACTGCTCACGGGCATGAACATTGGATATATGAACTTCAATTACAGGAGAGGTTACGGAGCGGATAGCGTCCTGCAAAGCAATGGAAGTGTGTGTATAAGCTCCTGCGTTCAATATGATCCCATCCACATCGAATCCGGTTTGCTGAATAATATCTATGATTTCCCCTTCAACATTCGACTGGAAATAGCCCAATTCCACATCGGGATATTTTTTACGAAGTTCAGCCAAATACTCTTCAAATGTAACGCTTCCATATATAGAAGGTTCACGCTTGCCCAAAAGATTAATATTGGGACCATTAATAATTTGTATCCTCATAACACAATCCTGCTATTTTTAATACCTTTGTCTTCGAGAACAATATTTCAAGGTGCAAAGGTAGAAAAAAGAAATGAAATTAGAGGAAAAAACAAAAAAGAAGGATGAGCAAGGGCTGATTATCAAAAAGTACCAACAGTATCTGAAACTGGAAAAGTCCTTATCCAAAAACACACTGGAGGCTTACTTGACAGATCTGGAGAAGTTACTAAGTTTTCTATCAGCCGAAGGCGTGGAGATACTTGAAGTCAGCCTGACAGATCTTCAACGCTTTGCTGCCGGATTACATGATATTGGTATCCACGCCCGTTCACAGGCACGTATCATTTCAGGTATTAAATCCTTTTTCCACTTTTTGATTATAGCCGATTATATAGAAGCCGATCCCAGCGAATTGCTGGAAGGTCCCAAGATCGGATTTAAACTTCCGGAAGTACTGACCGTAGAAGAAATAGACCGGATTATTTCGACAATAGACCTGAGTAAGAACGAAGGGCAACGAAATCGGGCAATCCTGGAAACGCTTTACAGCTGTGGATTACGGGTTTCCGAGTTAACCGGACTAAAACTATCAGACTTGTACTTTGACGAAGGTTTCATTAAAGTAGAAGGAAAGGGCAGCAAGCAACGATTAGTCCCTATCTCTCCCAAAGCGATCCAAGAAATAAAGCTTTATTTCTTGGATCGAAATCGGATCAATATAAAAAAAGATCATGAAGATTATCTGTTTTTAAGCAGGCGAGGTACCCATTTATCACGAATCATGATCTTTCATCTCATCAAAGAGCTGGCCGATATGGCGGGAATTACCAAAAATATCAGTCCGCACACATTCCGCCACTCCTTTGCGACACACTTACTTGAAGGAGGCGCCAATCTGCGGGCTATCCAATGCATGTTGGGGCATGAGTCTATTTCGACTACCGAAATCTACACCCACATCGACCGCAATATGTTGCGAAGTGAAATCATAGAACATCATCCACGCAACATCAAATACCGACAAGAAAAAAAGCCGTTTCGGTAAACAATAGAGGCTGATTTGGTGTTGTTTAAGAAGGAAAATAGTGCTAAACAACCCGTAAACACGATAGTTTTCATTAAATTATAATAAAATTAAGAGTGTATTTGCCTAAATGTATAAGAATTAATATCTTTGCGTGGCATTTATGGGCAATCCACAGATGCATATTGAATAGACAAAATTTCAATTACAAACATTTAATTTATACCTAAAATGATCAAGAAGTTGTATTTGCCTTTACTTATGGCATTGGTTGTTGCATTGTCATCATGTAGCAACAAAATGGGTGCACTGTCATCTGATTACTTCACTACGACTCCTCAGGTACTGGAAGCTGTAGGTGGTAAAGTTCCTGTGACTATCAACGGAAAGTTCCCTGAAAAGTATTTCAAAAAGAACGCAGTTGTTGAAGTAACTCCGGTTCTGAAATGGGAGGGTGGACAAGTTAAAGGACAGCCTGCCGTATTCCAGGGTGAAAAGGTAGAAGGTAACGACCAGACTATCTCTTACAAGATGGGTGGTAATTACACGATGAAAACTACATTCGACTACGTTCCTGAAATGGCAAAATCTGAACTTTACCTTGAGTTCAACGCAAAAGTCGGAAAGAAAACAATCGCTATCCCTGCTGTAAAAATCGCAGACGGTGTGATCTCTACTTCTGAATTGATTAACAACACTTTGAGTAGTGCTAATCCGGCTTTGGGTGACGACGCTTTCCAACGTATCATCAAAGAAGCACACAACGCTAACATTATGTTCCTTATCCAACAGGCTAACATCCGCTCAAGCGAATTGAAGACTGCTAAGGAATTCAACAAAGAAGTTGCTAATGTAAACGATGCTGAAAACAAGAAGATCAGCAATATCGAAATTTCTGCTTACGCTTCTCCCGATGGTGGTGTGAAGTTGAATACAGGGTTGGCTGAAAACCGTGAAGGTAACACAACCAAACTGATCAACAAAGACCTGAAGAAAGCTAAAATTGAAGTTCCGGTTGATGCTAAATATACTGCACAGGACTGGGAAGGTTTCCAAGAACTGGTTTCTAAATCAAACATTCAGGATAAAGAATTGATCCTTCGCGTTTTGTCTATGTATCAGGATCCTGAACAAAGAGAAACTGAAATTAAGAACATCTCTTCTGTTTACAAAACTTTGGCTGACGAAATTTTGCCGCAATTGCGTCGTTCTCGTTTGACTTTGAACTATGAAATCATCGGTAAGTCTGACGAAGAAATCGCTAATCTGGCTGCAACAGATCCGAAACAGTTGAACGTAGAGGAAATTCTGTACGCTGCTACACTGACTAACGACCCGGCTAAGAAAGCTGACATCTATACTAAAGCTTCTCAGCAGTTCCCGAATGACTATCGTGCATTCAACAACTTGGGTAAACTGGCTTATCAGGCAGGTGATCTGGACAAAGCTCAATTATACGTGAAGAAAGCAGAAAGCATTAAATCTGCACCTGAAGTAAACATGAACTTAGGTCTGATCGCTCTTGCTAAAGGTGACAAAGCTGCTGCTGAATCTTACTTAGGCAAGGCTGCCGGTGCAAAAGAACTGAACGAAACACTGGGTAACCTGTACGTAGCTCAGGGACAATACGAAAGAGCAGTTAACGCATTTGGTGATACTAAAACAAACAGTGCTGCTTTGGCACAGATCCTTGCTAAGGACTACAACAAAGCTAAAAACACATTGGCCGGTATCGCAACTCCGGATGCTTACACAGACTACCTGATGGCTGTTTTGGGTGCAAGAACTAACAACACTTCTATGCTGACAAGCAGCTTGAAGAGTGCTGTAGCTAAAAACCCGGCTCTGGCTAAGAAAGCTGCTACAGATCTTGAGTTCGCTAAATATTATACGAATGCAGATTTCATGAGCATCGTAAAATAAGCGAGACTTCATTGAGCAAAACATAAAAAAGAGAGTTGTCCGTCACACAAATGACGGACAATTCTTTTTTTTTATCCACAAAACCCTTACTTTCGCAAAAAAGAATGAAGAATGAGAAAGATAGGGCTTCTATTTATTACCATATTTTGCTTACTTGCATGCAAAAACAACAGTTCCAGGATCAGTTTGGAAGGCGAGATCAAGGGATTGACTAATGACACACTCTACCTGTATGGGACAGATGCTTTGTACGATCGTATAGATACGATTTATGCAGAGAAAGGCAAGTTCAGCTACAACCTCAATATCGATTCTACAGTAATTGACACACTGACTACAGCCGTACTCCTGATAAACGGTCATGTAGAGTATCCTGTTTTTTTGGATAAAGGAAATCAAATTACGATCAAAGGAAATATTGATGATCTCAGCTATCTGGACATAAATGGCAATGAACCAAATACGAGTTTGAGCCTTTTTATGAAAGAACAAAGAGGCTTAGGCAGTGCATCAGACAAAATGATGCAGGAGAAGGCCGAAACATTTATCCGCCAACACAACTCTTCATTGGCAAGTGTTTATCTGCTGGATAAATACTTTGTACAGACTCCGCAACCAGACTATATCAAAATAAAAGAAATAACTGAGGCTATGACAGGTGCACTCCTCGACCGCCCGTATATCGAGAATATCAGCGACTACATCGATCAATTGGAAAAAGTGACTGTCGGGAAATCTGCTCCTTACTTTAGTTTACCCAATGAAAAAGGCGAGAAATTATCACGTTCTGCCGAGAGATTCAGAAATAGATATCTCCTGCTTAATTTCTGGGCTTCATGGTGTGATCCGCAACCTGAAGCCAATGCAGAATTAAAAAGACTGAATAAGGAATATAAGAAAAACAAAAATTTCGCAATGTTGGGAATATCACTCGACATAGATAGAGAAGCATGGGAAACAGCCATTAAGAAGGATACTTTGAGCTGGGATCAAGTATGTGATTTTACAGGACTTAGTTCGGAAACAGCCAAACAATATGCCATACTGACGCTTCCTACTAATATACTGCTCTCTCCCACCGGCAAAATTCTAGCAAGAGATATCCAGGGAGAAGCGCTTACCGATAAGCTGAAAGAATTACTAAAAACGGAAGAGAAAAAACCAGGGAAATCTATCCGCTAAACCGAGTTACTAACCTAAAATCATTGAAAACACGTGCTAATAAAAGTATTCGGAGCGGCTGTACAAGGCATTGAAGCAACCCTCATTACAATAGAAGTCAACAGTTCACGAGGATGCATGTTCTACATGGTAGGTCTTCCTGATTCAGCCGTTAAAGAAAGCCATCAGCGCATTCTGTCCGCCTTACAAGTGACCGGCTACAAAATGCCAACCAGCAATATAGTCATTAATATGGCTCCGGCAGATATTCGCAAAGAGGGTTCATCCTATGATCTCCCCCTGGCCATTGGCATGCTTGCAGCCGGCGAAACAATCTCATGCCAGAAGCTATCACGTTACATAATGATGGGTGAATTAAGTCTTGACGGAACTATCCAACCCATCAAAGGAGCCTTACCTATAGCCATCAAAGCACGCGAAGAGGGATTTGACGGATTAATCGTACCTTCACAAAATGCACGGGAAGCGGCGGTAGTCAATAATCTGTCAGTATATGGAGTAAATAATATACAGGAAGTAATTGAGTTCATCAATGGTAAACGTGAACTGACACCAACCATAGTCAATACCCGTGAAGAATTTTATGCGTGTCAGAGTGATTTTGAATACGATTTTGCAGATGTAAAAGGCCAAGAGAACGTTAAACGGGCACTTGAGGTAGCGGCGGCAGGAGGACACAATTTAATTATGGTAGGAGCCCCCGGAAGTGGTAAATCAATGATGGCCAAAAGATTACCTTCCATACTTCCCCCCTTATCCTTGGGAGAAAGCCTTGAAACAACCAAAATACATTCGGTCGCTGGTAAATTAGGACGCAATTCCTCTCTGATATCTCAGCGGCCTTTCAGGGACCCGCATCACACCATCTCACAAGTAGCGATGGTAGGAGGAGGCAGTTTCCCACAACCGGGAGAGATCAGCCTAGCACATAACGGGGTACTCTTCCTGGATGAACTCCCGGAATTTAATCGTAGCGTGCTCGAAGTATTGCGTCAACCCCTTGAAGACCGGCGTATAACCATTTCACGAGTGAAAAGCACTATTGACTATCCGGGCAGCTTCATGTTGGTAGCCTCCATGAATCCGTGTCCTTGTGGCTACTACAATCACCCGACAAAACCATGTGTCTGCAATCCGGGACAAGTACAAAAATACCTGAATAAAATATCCGGCCCCCTGCTGGACCGAATAGATATCCAAATTGAAATAGTTCCCGTACCATTTGAAAAGATTTCAGACCGGCAACAGGGAGAATCCAGCGCTGCCATTCGCCAAAGGGTAATCAAAGCCCGCCAGAAACAGGAAGAAAGATTTTCCGGCTATCCGGGAACTTATTGTAATGCCCAGATGACCAGCAAGCAACTTTCTTCTTTTGCACAACCTGACACGAAAGGGCTATTACTGCTAAAGAATGCCATGGAACGCCTGAATCTTTCAGCCCGTGCCTATGACCGTATCTTAAAAGTATCCCGCACAATAGCTGATTTAGAAGAAAGCGAACAAATACAACCCAGCCATTTGGCAGAGGCAATCAGTTATCGGAATTTAGATCGGGAAAATTGGGCCGGGTAACGTCAAGAATAAAAGCATTATGAAAAAGAGCTTTCTTATTATACTCTGTTTAGCTTTACTATCTTGTGTGACCGGATGTAAAGATTCAACTCAGACTTTACTCAAGAAGTCTGTAGAAATGGAAGGTATTTCTACAGACAGTATGCTATTTTATCTTCAACAAATACAGTCCCCCAATCACCTGAGTGACAAACAACGGGCAGAATACTGCTTTCAATTGTATAAAGCCACATTATGGAAAACCCAAAAGCCCAAAGATTCACTATTAAAAGTCTGTATCCCACTTTTCCTACATGTTGGAGATACTGCCCAATGGTTACAAGCCCAACTGGAACAGGCCAATAGTTTCTTTTATAAAGATCAACCGGATTCTATTTTACATTCTGCCCGGGAGCTTCGGGACAAAACAGAGTATATGACTCCCACCCAACAAAGATATTACTATAACATACAAAAATTCACCTATTTCAATCAAAAAAAGTATCCAGAAGCACTAAAATTGGCTAATAAGGTGTTGGCCCTGAATAACCCTTCTAATGACACTCTTTCTTTATTTTATGATCATCGGACCCAATTGGAAATATTAAGAAAAATGGGAAAGACCGATGAAGTCATAGAAGGGTATTACAAAATGTTGGAATGGTTTGCTCCTTCCAAAGAATATCATTATCTAACTTACACCATAGCCGAAGACATCGTAAACTATTATCTAGGACAGCAAGACTTCGACAAGGCACTGGAATCTGTGCAAAACCTCCGCCTGTATCGTCGCAATCGCTATGATATACCTTACTACCAATTGATCCGAGGCCAAATATTCCAGTCCCTGCATCAATTGGACTCGGCCGGATATTATTATAAACAGGCAGCTACCTCAACTTCACCCTATATCGCCATTGAGGCTACCTCACGTTTATACCAGCTGACAAATGCGACCCAGCAACCGGAACAGGCATATTATCTGGCTAAAACAGAAGATATACTATATAAAGACCTCACATCAAACCTCAAAGCAAAAGAAACCACCAGAAAATATAATGAAGTAAAGCTCCAGAACGAACTCTATCAACTACGCCTTACCCAACAAGAAAAAGAGCTGTGGATGATGGGAATAGCAGTTATTTTATTACTTATAGCTCTACTAATACTCTTTTTCTATCATCAGGAAAAGAAAAAAAGACTAGTATCGGAACGAAGGCTACAAGCAGAACAGGCCGGAGAGGAAGCTCGTCGGCTACAACATGAAAATGAACTATTACATAAAGAAGCCGAATTAAGTGCACTGCGCGAAAAAGAGATCATCATGCGCAACAAAGAAAGCGAGATGCGTGAAGCTTTGTTCCGTCATATTTCTTTCTTTCAGAAACTTCCTTCTCTCCACATCGAGAACTCTACAGATGACAATCCGAATAGGAAGAAAATTACTGTAAGCGATGCAGAATGGTGTGAAGTGAAGCAAGCGGTAAATGACGCATTTAATAATTTTGTTGATCGTCTGCAAGAAGATTATCCGCAACTCAATGAAAAAGATATCTGCTTTTGTTGCCTGGTAAAGATTAACGTGAACATACAAGATCTATCGGATATCTATTGCGTCAGCAAAGCGGCCATAACCAAACGCAAATACCGAATTAAAACAGAAAAGATGCATATTTCTGACGAAACTCTCAGCCTGGATGCCATTCTTCAAAACTTCGGATAGTATTTGTCCGCCTATCCGAAGAGGCTATATTTACATAACCATTTATAAAACAACAATTTAAACTATATTCATACAATCATTCTTGTCCGCCTGTTTTTTTGCCTTCTCTTACCTTAATATCTAATTTTGCTGTTACAAAACGCGTTTGATTATTCATCTAATTATTTATGCTTATGAAAACAAGAATGATCTATCACAGTTTGGCAATCTGTTGTCTATTGCCTGCTTTTGCTTTTACAACCGGTGAAAACGACCCATTTATCAAATCGCCTACTGTTGCCAAACTAACAAATACCCCTAACGGTCCGCTAATCAGTTGCGATCTGAAGGCACTAAAAGATACTGTAAACTTCCCATTGAGCCAGTTAACAGAAGAATTACAGATTGTAAAATTAGACAATCGGGACGAAGCACTTATTGGCGGCTGGATACGAACAACCGTCGGAGAAAAATATATTTTAGTGAGCAATAACAAACAAACTCCTTATAAACTATTCGACCGGACAGGTAAATTTATCACCAATATCGGATCTTATGGACAAGGCCCGAATGAATATCTAAACACTTATGCCGAACAACTGGACGAAGCCAATAATCGCATCTATATCCTACCCTGGCAAAGCAGCAAGATATTGGTATTCGACTTGAAAGGTAATGCATTGGATCCTATCCCCCTGTGCCTGAGAGTTCCTAAAGGAAAATTCCGGGTAAACACAGCTAAGTCAGAAGTCACAGTCACAGTCCTGCCATTCCCTAAATGGCCGGCAGTAGTCTGGACACAAGATTTAAAGGGTAAACGTAAAAACTTTGTAGCACCGGGAAGCCTTGCCATGCCACAAGACTTCAGTAACGAAGTGTCAATGGGGAATAACACAGCTGCCTACGATGTGATGTTAATGAAAATCATGCCACAACCAAGTGTAGATACCCTCTACCATTATAATGCCGCCAGCAACAAACTGGAAGGACGTTTCACCGTCAAGTATCCTTCAAATGATAAAATCCCCTGGCATGCATATTATGAAATCCCTAAATATTTCATCGGTGATGTCTCTTTCCCAATACAAATAGACGAAAGTACATTCTCCGGCTCTAAACCGGCTTATTACATGGTTGACAAAAAAACATTGCATGGCAATTATGTGCGGCTTTACAACGATTTTATCAGTACCCCGAGTCAGACGATCTATCCTTCGTTCAACAATGGATATTATGTCACTAATATGGAGCCTATGGCATTGAAAGAGATACTAGAGAAAGAAGTAAACAAAAAAGGACTGACCGCAGATAAAAAGAAAAAGGTACAGAACTTGATCAAGACGTTAAATGACAATGACAATAATATTGTAATGTTCGCCAAACTGAAACAATAACAAGATGGTTTATAGAAAAATCTCCCTATAGAAGAATTTTTATTTTTAGATACAGAAGACCGGTAATATTCCTAATAGAACGTTACCGGCCTCTGATCGTTTCACTTATTACTCTTTATTTCCGAAAAAACTGTTCTGCACGTCCCGGTGAAAATAGTTCCCATAAAGAAGCTACTGTCCAACCCGGAGCAAATATATCATTATAATATCCTTTCCCGTTTTTGCCATAATCCCAATTGGTATGTTGCACTACCTCAGGATAATATCCGCACTTAGCCACTCCACACAGATGCCCTTCATAAGGGAGTAACTGACGCATTGAAGTACTGATTACTTCGGCAAACTGTGAGAAACGAGGTTCGCTATACTCTTTGGAAAGCCAATTTAGTATAGAAGCAAATTCAAAGATAAACACATCGATGTGATTGTTTTCCACAGATACATTGCCCCATCCGCGCGTCTTGAGCCCAATATCTCCCAACATCTGTCCGGGCGCAAAAGGTACATCCCACAAATAATACCATGACAAAGCAAAATAAGCTGCTTTTTTTGTCAATCCCGTATAGTGTTCACGTTCTTTGCCCTGACTTACCAAAGCTAAATAATAAGTAGCTGTAGCCGCATATAAAGAGGCCTCTTTATCCTCACAGTTTGCATCAAGAGTAGACGAAAAATAATCCGATTTAGAGATTAATTCTTTCTCCAGATATTCGGCGGTCCGTTTAGCACTTTCCAGATAACGTTTATCCTTGAAATATTTATACCCCATCACTAAAGGCAGAGTAGCCGATGGTGTACTTCCGCCACTCTTATCTACAATAGAAAGATCATCCTTAAATTTACGGGGAAAACTTCCTTCCGGATTTTGCAACTGCAGGAATACATCAAGCATTTTACGTACCTTCGCTTCCCACTCAGGATGTTTACGTCCGTTTCTTTTCTCAAAATCCAGATAATGAAATATAGCATAAATACCTTCGGACTGACGCCGAATGCTAAATACCGTCTCCTCATAACCGGTACGGTAGTCAACGAACTCTTTGAAAAAACCTGCAGGAGAAAACCCATTCACCAAATAAGTATCAAAGACTTTCGCTGCATTCTCTTTTAAATCAGCCCGATTATTCTTCCAGCCATATTCCCAGGCATTAAATGCGTTCAGCAAAACTCGTCCCACAAAACCAACCTCTGCCGAACCTGTATTTTGGCAATCATCAGTACGCATATGTACCCCTGAATTATAGTTCAGAGGACGATCACCTACAAAACTCTCAATAAAAAAATGGCTAAGAATCTCTTTAGTATAATCAGGAGTATAATCCGTTTCCACAGGTTTCGGTTGAAAAGTATCATAGCAATATTCCCAAGTATGACTTACAAACTCGGCAAAATCCTCCCCTTTTCCTTCATGAATTTCCCAGGTTAGTGAAATACTCTCTCCTTTCTTTAATAGTTGGAAAGCAGTGACTGAAGGTGCAAGTGTAAGTTTACGAATATAGGTTTTTGGAGCCTCTTTATACGGAAAACCAAATGCCAAAGCAGCCGTTCCATCCAGATTTTCAAATCCGGTGAAACCGAGTGAAGTAGTTCCCGAAAGAATCACCTCACCTTCCTTATGAGTACTCAAAGCGTCCTGAATATATTCTGCCCGGCGGACCACAGTCATGTATTTCTTTTGTTTTTCATCAAAAAGACCGGTCAAAGGCGTGCTCAATCTATCTTCACGCACTACCCAGCTATCGGAAGTATGAAACGATGGAGCCTCTTTAGGTGAACGTAAATTACGACGATACCAGAAACCTGGCAAATAAAACTGGCAATCATCATGACGAAAATCCGTTCTGATTCGCTCTTCAAAATTGAAGTACACATCTTCCATAGCCGTCAGAACCACCGTTACCTGCTGTTTATCATCCACAGTTGATATCTGCTGAAAGATAGTTACCGGTATTTTCTCTTTTGCTTTCCACTCATAATCGAAATAACTATCCGATAGTTTACTGAGAGTAAGCGGATATTCCACAGCCGGATTCCCCGGGACTTTAAGTGCCAAAGAAGCTTGTGACTTTTCCGGAGAATAATTAGCTGCCCCTGCAGTTCCAGAAAAAGCTACTGCCAGACACACCATTGTCTTTAAAATCATTTTCATAAGGGTCTTTTCATTTTAGTAATTTCTATTTGTCGAATGATGATGACAAAGTTACCCTAACCGGCAGTTCTTTTATAAAACAAATAACCCAATTAATGACAAAAATGTCCTAAACACATAGATTCATAACAATATCCGACCTTTTTTTAGCATTACCCTATAAAGTCCTTTGGAAGTACCCCGAATTGTTTCAAGAAACATTTGGAGAAATAAGAAGGCGAATTAAATCCCACTGTATAACAAATTTCATTGACGCGACTCTTGCCCTCTTTCAGCAATTGTGCCGCTTGCTTTAAGCGTTCCAAACGGAGGTACTCATTCGGGCTTAAGTCCAATACACCTTTAATTTTTCGATAGAAGCTGGATCGACTCATCTTCAATGCATCTGCCATATCTTCCATGCTGAACTCCGGATTATGCAGATTAGCCTGAATAATATCATTCAACTTCCATATAAACTCTTCATCGGCTTTGGTCAAAGCCATCGTATTGGCTGCCACAAAGGGTGACTTCGCAAAAGTCTGACGTAACTTTTCACGATTATGAATCAGGCTGGAAATATTTGCGAGCAGATATTCCACAGAGAAAGGCTTTTCAATATAAGCATCAGCCCCCAGTTCCAATCCTTCGATTTTCGATTGAATATTAGTCTTGGCAGTTAGCAGTACAACGGGAATATGACTATAACTCAAATCTGACTTAATAGTTTTACACAGTTCAAAACCATCCATCTGAGGCATCATTACATCACTCACCACCAGATTAACATAATGATTATCTAAAACAGCAAGTGCTTCAATTCCATTCATAGCAGTTAGAACCGAATACTCCGTTGTAAGTTGCTTCCTGATAAAAGCTAACATATCCGGATTATCTTCTACCACTAGAATCATCGGTTTCTTTTCTTTCGTATCGGTTTCTTCCTGTTCCCATCCACAAGAGTTCTCCTCAACCTGTGATACGTTTTCAGCCGAGAGAGTAATTGTAGAATCTTGATTCACCGGCAAGGTCAAGCAAAAGCAATTCACCTCTTCACCCTTTTCCATCATCAGACTACCTTGATGTAATTCTGCCAAAGAACGTGATAGGGCCAACCCGATACCTGTTCCGGTAGTTACTTCATCTTCTTTATCCAACCGTACGAAAGGTTTAAAAATCTCCTCTTTCATTGTATCAGGAATCATCTCCCCATCATTAAAAGTTCGTATGTGAAATACTTTTTCGTCTGTTTCCAAAGAAATCCGGAGATAAGTAGAGGCATATTTCACTCCATTATTCAGCAAGTTACTGATTATTTTTGTCAAAGCTTCCTGATTGACATCCGCCATAAAGCACTCCTGTGGAAGTTCTAATATAAAATCCAATCCTTTTTGCTTGGCCAAAGAAGTAAAACGGAGATAGGTTTCACGAAGCACTGCAACAACGTCACATTCAGTAAAGTTCAACCGGAATCCCCGTGTTTCTGTCTTTCGAAAATCCAACAACTGATTGGTAAGATTCAACAAACGCTCCGTATTCTGCTTCATGATATACAAATCCTCTTTCGTTTCCGAATCCACTTCCTTTTTCAGGATAATATTTTCCAAAGGACCTTTAATCAGGGTCAGCGGAGTTCGTATTTCGTGAGCAACGTTGGTAAAGAAATCAATCTTAGCATGATAGACTTCCCGTTCTTTCTCTTGTTCAAGCATTTCCATTTGACGATGTTGCTTCCGATAATTCCGTCTTTTAAAGTAGAAGATGACACAGACCAGACACCCCATGAAAAATAATACATAGAAACAATATGCCCATCCGGACAAGTAGAATGGAGGAAGAATAGAAAGATGAAGTGAAGTCTCCTGTTCATTCCACACTCCGTCACTATTAGAGGCCTTTACTTTAAACACATAATCTCCATAGCCTAAATTGGAATAAGTCACCAAAGGGCTTTCTCCTATTGTCAACCAGCCTTCGTCAAAGCCCTCAAGCTTATACATCAGTTTATTCATCCTTGGAGCCTGATAACTTAGAGCAGCGATACGAAAAGAAAAAGAATTTTGATCGGCAGTGAGTACCACTTTGTCAGAAAACGTAATACTGCTCTTCAAGGGTGAATCGGTTTCTCCAACCGGCACCTCTTTATTAAACAGCAAGAAATCAGTAATAGCTACTGCCGGCACCTGCCTGTTTTCAGCGAAAGTTCGGGGATCAAAAGCTACAAATCCGTTAATACTACCCAAATAAATGTTACCGGCCTCATCTTTAAATCCCGAACGGTAATTAAACTGGTTGGTCGGTAAGCCATTAGCAGTAGAGAATACTTTCATTTCCATGGTTTTGGGATCAAAACGGACCAACCCATTATTTGTAGTAAGCCACAAAAAACGATCATCATCTTCCACAATCTGGTAAACCACATCATTGGGAAGTCCATCTTTCAGCCCATAGCGTGTAAATGTTTCCGTATCAGGATGAAATAGGCAAAATCCCCCACCTTGTGTAGTTAGCCATATCTGGCGATACGAGTCCTCAAAAACACTCAGCACTTTATCATATGGCAGACTCTTTTCATCCTCGGCATCAAATACATAGTTTTTCCATCTTCGTACACTTACGTCATAACAATAAGCTCCATTGGCATAAGTTGCCAACCAAAGATTTCCATAAGAATCTTCTTTAATATCATAAACAAACTTACCATTCAACTCCGGAATGCGGTCAAAATTATCCTGAGTACGGTTGTAACGCAGTAAACCAAACAGTGTACCCAGATAAATTTCTCCGGCAGAAGTCCGACAAATAGAGAAAATGCTATTATCGTTCAACGAATGTGGAGTATGACCTTCCGTATACGTCCTCAGAACCACTCCCGTCCGTGTATCAATCACCCGAAGTCCTTTAGAGAATGTTCCCACCCACAAATGACTGCCATCCATGCACAAACCATGGATATTAGTAAATCCGGCACTTGGCTCAAAAAAGTGGAATTCTTTCGTTTTCGGATTAAAGTGATTTAATCCGCCGTCTTCCGTTCCTATCCACAAAGTACCGTCATCCGCCCGACAGAATTCACGTACCCGCTTACCATGCAGACTATTTGCTATATTCTTAGGATAATATTTTGCAAAATAGGTATATTGTCTGGGATAATAATCCACTCCTCCGAAATAAGAACCGATCCAGAGCCCTTCTTCACGATCTTTATATAAAGCATAGATAGCATTGTCTGACAAAGAATAAGAGTCATAAAGAGAAGCACGTAAATGAATGAATTGCGCTGTACGCAAATTATAAATATAAATCCCGGACTCAGTCCCTATCCACAATTCATTATCAGAATATGGCAGCAGATCACGACAAAAAATAGATTCACCACTCTCATCGATAGCCAACAGGTTACGCACTTGCCCCGAAGTCAGATTCAACTCACTCACACCTTCCTTCACAGAACCAATATACAAACAATTATAGTTTCCTTGAACTATTTTGGTGATTACTCCTCCTTCAAATTCTCTTTTACCATCTTCTGGCGATCCATAAGGATGCACAGTTGCCAGATTATCTTTGGAGTAATAAAGACCGTCACCATAAAATCCGAGCCAAAGAGTTCCACCGCTATCGAAAGTAAAACATTTGATATTGGAAGAAATCTCACTTAACGGATAATTGCGAAGTAGTTTTTGACGAGCATCGTAACAGAACATTCCCTGAGCCTCCACAGCTATCCAAACCCTGCCTTGCTTATCCCCTGCAATCATTGAAACAGAACGTTCTATCCTTGTCTTCTCCAAGCTCTGGCAATCGAATTCCTCAAAAGCCTCCTTCTCAGGATAGTAAATATATACTCCTGCATCAGTACCGACCCAAATGTTACCATTGAAATCTTCGTAAAGCGAAGTGATAAAACTGTTTCCAATGCTACGTGGATTAGCAGCATCATGCTTAAACTTACGAAAAGACAATCCATCATACCTGTTCAAGCCATCTTTGGTACCAAGCCACATGAACCCCTTCCGATCCTGCAGAATCGCATTAACCGTATTCTGTGACAAACCGTTTCGGATACTCAGGTTCTTAAAATAATAATGTTCTTCAACCGATTGCGCCTGGCAAAAGATTGTAATGAAAAAACAGGCTAAAACGCAGAATGTATTCTTCATGATGGAGTGAAAGGATTACAACTCTACAAATATAGGCCAAATGGAGTCCGAAAAATAGAATAATTATCCCAATCTATGAAAAAATAGTCCTAAATAGTCTCTTAAAGTTCTACAATCCTTTTCTGATGACAAAACAAGAGGTCTCCATTGTCATTGTGCAAATGCATACCATTGCCCTCACAATAACGGAAAAAGCTACAATCAGCACACTCTCCCTTACGGGCCCACTCACGATTACGAAATACCTGAAAACGTTTTTCCCACACTTCCATAAAATCATCTTCATAAATATTGCCCTGATGGAAATTACTGCGAATGCTGGGACACGACGAGATCGAACCATCTGCCAGAACAGAAGCTACACTGATACCTGCATTACAGGAATAAAAATGATCACGTACTTCACTTTCATATTTACCGAGAAAACCTTCACAACCATAACTCAAGTGGACACGCCCCTCTTTCCGTACCTTCTTAATGAATTCCAGGACTCCGGTAAACTCCTCGTCTGTTAGCTGGAATTCCGGATGATTGGCTGCACGCCCTACCGGAAAAATAGTAAAAATACGCCAATTACGTACTCCTATAGTGTACAGATAGGCTTTCAGCTCTTCCAGATAAGAGTAGTTTTTCCGATTGACACAAGTCACGACATCCCATGTCAGTTCCGGTTCATGCACTAACATCTTGATAGCTTCCAACGCTTTTTCATAACTATCCGGATTGCCACGCAACCAGTTATGTTCCTCCGCAAATCCATCCAGACTGATCGTAACAGCATGCAGGCCGGCAGCCATCAGACTATCGAGCCGTTCGCGGGTCAAATACAACCCATTAGACACAATCCCCCATGGATAACCTTTGCGATAAAGAGCCATCCCCACCTCTTCAAGATCATCCCGCATCAGCGGTTCACCTCCGGTTATGATGATATTAACCTCATTAGGATTGACGTGCGGCGTAATCGAATCTACGACTTGAAGAAAATCCGCTGCAGACATATCCTTCTGCTCCGACATTTTCCGACAATCACTGCCACAATGCTTACAAGCCAAGTTACACTGTAATGTACATTCCCAGAAAAGTTGACGCAACGGATGCAATTCCCTGAGGTTATTTCTTATCTTTAAGGCTATTTCCAACCCCAGGCGTTTGCGAAGTGACAATCGTCCAGAATTATTTTTCATTGTCTTTTGCTGTCTCCTTCTTGATTTCAATTGTTTTATCAATACTTGTTTCTCCACGGTACCAATGGCTGCCACCTGTAAATCCACCGGCTTCTACCTCGACACTATCCTTAGAATAAGTACCATTGGCATCACCATCCACATCGCGAACGATAAAACGATATTTTTTAGATGGAAACTCCGTCCTTTCAGTAGCAAAAGCTCCATCTTTATCAGTGATCAACGTATCCGGATAACTGAGCCATTCTTTGCCATCGCCCGTATGCACAGCTCCGGTGACCACTTCTATACCCGGTACAGGTTCCTGCGTATCCGCATCAATCACTTTGCCCTTCACCCGATATTTAGCAGAAGGCATCCCATATTCTACAGGTATATCTCCACCTCCATTGTCACAAGACACAAATCCAAACAACATAAGTAATCCTGAAAGCGCCCGATTACTGTATCGTAGCCATTGTTCGTTTTTCTTTTTCATATATAGAATTCGCGTTTAAAGTCCATCTCATTTTAATAAACGCAGAAGTAAGTGTAATACTGCATCTGATATCCTTCTTTTTTATTCCGAAAGTAATGTTTATTTTTCTATGCGAATACGGGCATCAACGGCAACAACCTCCTTTTCTGTTGCCAGCAACGGATTTATATCCATTTCTTTGATTTCTGTCGCAAAACGAAGCAGTGTGGATAAGCGTACAATAATTTCTGCAAATTTATCCTCGTTTACTCCTTTTTGCCCACGAGTTCCCTGTATTATTTTATAGGCCCTGAGGGAATGAATCATCGAATAAGCCTCTTCATAAGATAAAGGAGCCAAACCGGACGAAACATCTTTCAAAACTTCCACAAAGATGCCACCCAGTCCACAGAGCACCACGTGCCCGAACTTTTCTTCATATTTAGCCCCGATAAACAACTCCGTTCCCTTCAGCATAGGCTGTACCATGATAGCACGTGCCTCAGGTATCTGCATCATGCGGTCAAACTCAAACGCCAAATGCTGTTCACCTTTAATATTGAGTACCACTCCTCCTACATCCGATTTATGAACCGGCCCCACAACCTTGGCCACCACCGGAAATCCACAGCGTCGCGCAAAAGCAAGTACTTCGTCTTTATTACCCGATACAAATTCTTCGACTACCGGAATACCGGCAGAATGAAGCAACGCCTGAACATAATGGGGTTCGATATAGCCGTTCTGCGGAATAGAATCAATAATCCTACGAATGCGGGGTACATCTACACCAAAAAGTTCAATTTCCGGAACAGCAGGTTTTGGAGCATTTATGATACGTGACAAAGCAGTTCCCAACATCACTTCATCAGCAAAGTTGACATGACCTTTCTCTAAAAAAAAGGCAACCTCTTCACCGGCCGTACGCACAGAAGGAAGAACTGGGAAAAGTGGCTTTTTACAAGTCAGCATCTTTTGATGCAATACCTCATAAGTCTCAAACATAGTCACTAATCCCGGTGTGCCGAATATGGCGAGAATCGCATCTATATTTTCGAACTTTTCTTCACAATAATCAATGGCAATACTTAAGTGCTCGGGGGTTCCGGTTGCCAAAATATCAATCGGATTGCCTACGGAAGCCCCGGAAAAAAGCTTGCTCTTCAACTCTTCAGCGACCGGACCCTCCAGTTTAGGTACATTGAGTCCACCTTTCGAAAGAGCATCAGTCAGCATCACCCCCGGTCCACCAGCATGAGTGACAATAGCGAAATTCTTTCCTTTTAACTCAGGCAAAGTAAAAATACAACCGACGGTTGTCAATTCACCCCGCGAATAGCATCGCACTATACCGGCTTTACGAAACAAAGCTTCCACAGCTGAATCAGAACTGGCTATAGCTCCCGTATGAGATGATGCAGCGCGACTTCCGCTCTCCGAACTCCCTGCTTTAATAGCCGCGATTTTACAACCCTTACGAATCAATGAAGAGGCATGGAACAGCAGACGATCCGGATTCTTGATGCTTTCTATATAAATCAACTTGATCTTGGAGTCTTTCCGGACATCAAAATTTTCGTCCATATATTGCAATACATCTTCTACACCTATTTGCTTAGCATTACCCACCGACCACACAGAATTAAACTGAAGTCCTTTTGTCACTGCCGATTCAAGAATAAACACCGCAGTAGCGCCGGAACTGGAAATTAGATCTACTCCATGTGGATTCAGATTGGGAATGGGTTGCGTAAACACACTGTGATGCCAGGTATTCATTAATCCGATGCAATTCGGGCCAATTAATGACGCTCCATATTTATTAACAGTTTCAAGAATGCGCTCTTCCAATAAAGCGCCTTCCTGCGTTTCTTCTCCAAATCCGGCCGAAAGAATTATGAAAGCCCGCGTCTGCTTCTCTGCGGCCAGTGTTTCCACCACCTCCGGACAAAGAACTGCAGGAATAGCAAGAATAGCAAGATCTGTATCGGGTAACTCCTTTGCATCGGCAAAGGAAGGCACTCCCTGCACTTCTGTTTCTTTGGGATTGACAGCCCGAAGTTCTCCCTGATAACCACCGTTAATCAGATTCTTCAGAATAGCGCCGCCCGGCTTATGTGTATTGTTCGAAGCCCCCACTACGACAATACTCTGGGGACAGAGTAACTGAGTTGTAATCATAGATTGCATATTATACGATTATTCATTCACAAATATATTGTTTTAGAAACAACCGACAAACAAATCTCACCTAAAAGATACAAAGCAAGAAGATCTCCGAACTGGCAATATTATCAGGAAATGACTGTTTTTTCCACTACTATCCTTATATATCTCATAAAAAACAGATATTAGCAAAAGCCTCATCTGTCAATAATACACCGGCTTTCCATCCTCCAACAAGAAAGGACGCTGCATACGGCCCATATAAGTATTTCCACATACAAGAAACAAAGACCGGACAGGTACCTCTCCAAAGTCGAGCGTACGAGAATCTTTAGAAGTCACTTCTTTAACCGGTTGCCAGCCGTCTTTCCAATAATACAAAGTATATGCTTCATAACCCAACTCTAAAACCCGCTTTACATCATACGTAAGAATACCATTCAGCACAGTGGTCTGCCGGATCGGAGTAATGAAGTGAATGCTATCCGGAGTCATCACAAACGGATTCCCTGTCGGAACCAACTTTCCTTTCTTATCCGCCATCTGAAAATAAAGTAATCCGTAAGGTAACACACGGTGCAGCACACTGTTGCTTTCTACTCTTCCCTGCGACACTACTTTGAAAGCTCCACGGTTAAAAGTAGCTATATAAGCCACCGTATCCGATGTATGTACAGGTAACCGGACACTATCGGACAATAATATTCGTCAGTTACCTCTTTCAGTAAACGATTGACCAATTGTGTATTCCAACGGTTACGCCCTATTTTCGGCTCTGGCTGACGTTCATAGCAGACACGCTGTACCAAAGGAGCAATCCATTGATTCCGTTCCGGTTCGCGCTCATAAGGAGAAAAATAGAAAAATTTTCCATTTTCATCGGTAAAGCTGTTATAAGCATGTCCTCCATTCACTTTGCCATGGTATGGAAGAATATCAAGATTCAGGGGGATACCGACAGCACGCATCAACTGTACAGCATTCAACGCCAGATGATCACAGGTGCCCCCTCCCAGCTTTTCTATCAACTCGATAGAGAAGTCCCCCGGTATTTTGGCAGCATCATGAAGATATTTCTTTCCATGCTGTGAGTTAAAGAAGAAAACAATCTCTCTCATGGTAGCCCCTGCTCGTGCCAACGAGTCGACCGTCATTTTATAACGTGTATAATAGTAAGAACGCCATCGGTCCAAAGGCTCCTGTTTTAACCGATAAGGCAATATATTCCGACAAAACTCTCTAAAAGATAATTGTTTGCACCAAGGATACTTTTGCCAGACTTCAAAAGCCAGATCTATGTTTTCTATCAAATAGTCGGCTGTTATACACGTTAAGTCCGGCTCGGGTTCTTGTTGTATATAACAACTATCACTCTCCCGAAGCAAATAACGGATAGTTCCTTTACCAATCATATTTTCAATCAAAAAGCAGGCAGCTTTATGTTTCAACGAATCGCCTTCGTAATGCCCTAATACTTGTTGAAGTTCCTTCCGATTGTCTCCCGCCAATGTGAGAGCCTGCTCCAATGGCGCATCATGTACCGGGGTGCAAGAGAAACAGAGAAGAAGTAAAAATAATATGCCGGTAAAATGCTTCATCAGGAATCAGTCTTTAGTCTTTTAAGGTTAATAAAATGATCTCTTCCAAAGATATATCGTTTTTTGCAATTATCCGGAGAAAATACAGCCTTTTTATCCTGGCAGAAAAATTGGCATCATCGTTTTTGTGCTTCCATACAAAAAATGGTTCTTCTTCAAATTTGGTGGTAAGTTTTCTTTTACTCATGGAATCTAATTCAGTTTTC